>CAJDUF010000042.1_pt1 | contig 14224 bp, 17 predicted proteins | sample 7390091 | NCBI WGS metagenome assembly CAJDUF01 (sample SAMEA7055670, study PRJEB34461) | soil metagenome | biome: terrestrial ecosystem; feature: Peninsula; material: soil | place: Antarctica | collected 2016 | reverse complement strand
CCGGCTCCCGGTCCGCGGTGTGGTCCCGAGCGCCGGCGCGGGGTTCGTCGTGGCTCTCTGCGGCGACATGCAGCGCATGCCGGGCCTCGGAAAGACGCCAGCGTTCATGAACGTCGACCTGGACCCGGACGGTCGGACGGTGGGCCTCTTCTAGACGCCCATCGAGAGACGGGACGGCGCGGCCGCGGATCTCTCTCGGTGTGACAGGATCCGCCGTTCGTGCGGGAATCGAACTCCCCCACCCCCCAGGAGGCACGGATGTCGTGACCCCGCCGCTCGTTCTCGCGTCTCTCCCTGACCGCTCTCTCGATCGTGATCGCGCTCGCAACGTTCGGCCCGGCCACCGCCGCGCCGCCGGGCCCGCCTCGCTGGGCTCGCCACGCGATGCACTACTCGGGAGGGATCTCGAACGGCGTTCGGGAGCGCCTCGCGGTCGCACAGGGCGACACGGCCACGACGAAGCTCGCGACGAGGACCGCTCGGATCGCCGCGTTCCCCTCGCTCCAGAACGTCCAACTCAACGGCGACACCGACCCCCCGCTCCCGCAGGACGAGCCCGGGATCGCCCTGAACCTCGACGACCCCATGAACGCGGTCGCGGCCGCGAACGACTACACCGGCGACGGTTTCTGGATCGGGTACACGACCGACGGCGGTGAAACCTGGACCTCACAGTGGAAGGACCCGAAGTTCTCCTTCGACGGAAGTCGCTGCTACGCATCCGATCCGACGGTCGTCTACAGCGTTCGGGACAGCGCCTTCTATATGGGCACGCTCTGCTACTTTTCCGGCACGCCGGCGTCCGAGATCCACGTCTGGAAGTCGACGGACGGCGGTGCCACCTGGACGCCTTCGACGAAGGCGGCGGTGGTCGTGACGAACCACTCAGCCGCCGGAACGATCGACGCATCGGTCTTCTACGACAAGGAGCTCATGGCGGTCGACAACAACCCGGGCAGCGCGCACTACGGCCGGCTGTACATGACGTATGTGAAGTTCCACATGACCGGCGGGGCATACGCGCGGAGCGACTATTGCCCCGTTCAATCTGCGTACACGGATTCGATCCCGACCGGCAACCCCTCGACGTCCGTATGGCAGCACACCGCCGTCGTCCCTGACAACCCCGGAGACAACGGGGTGGGTCGAACCGCGAACCAGTTCGCGACGCCCGTCGTCGACGAGTTCGGAGGCCTGAACGTGGCCTTCGTGAGCGAGGACTGCAACACCTCGTACGACCGCGAGCTCCTCTTCGCCCGTTCGACCGACGGCGGCGCAACCTTCGGCGGCATCGTTCGTGTCGATCACCGCGGGGACTGGATCGACAACTCGAACCGGAACGACAATCTTCCGGGGAAGGGGGGCGTCCGGTTCCCCGGAACCCTCGGGTTCGCCTATGACACCACACGCGGCCGGCTGATCCTGCTCGACCTCAACGCGATCGCCGACAGCTCCAGCATCTCCGCTCAGTACTCGGACGACTTCGGTGGGACGTGGTCCGACTCGATCTGGGTGAGCGTGTCGTCTTCGGGCGGGCCTGCGCGTGGCGACCAGTTCTTCCCCGCCGTCGGGGTCGATTCGGCCGGCGATTACTTCGCGATCTGGCAGGACACGCGCAACGATGCGAACGATCATCGGATCGAAACGTTTCAAGGGACTTCCAAGGGACTTCATCGGACGGGGGGCTGACCTGGAGCAACCAGCTCATCAGCACCGCGTCCTTCGACCCCCGCCAGTCGTTCTTCACCTGTGGGTGTTTCATCGGCGACTACAACCAGATCGCGGTCTCCGACGAGGTGATCTATCCCACGTGGACGGACGGCCGGAATTCGCCCGGACGCCCCGTCGGCGATACCGACATCTTCGGGAACGTGGAGATCCGCAGCTAGATCGCTACCGGGCTGTTCCGGTACCGAAGTCCGTGAGGGAGGCACCCGCCGCCCTTGGGTGCTCGCCACCTTGTATGGGACCCGGGCAGGGCGAAGCATGGCGATATGAGCGCCACCGTCGCCGCCGGAGCCCGTCCTCGGTCGGCCGGGGACGCCACCGTCGCGGCGCTCCGGCAGACCGCGATCGTGGTCGTCGGGTGCGGTATCGAACGAGCGCGTCGCGGTCCGGCCCGGCTCGGCTGGTTCACGCGACCGCGACCGTCGTGCTTCTGGTGGTCGTGGCGGTGACCGGCGCGCAGTACGTCGACGGGATCGCGACGATCCTCTAGCTCGGCGCGTCAGTCCTCGTCGTCATCGTTGCCGGATGGAGACACGACGCAGAACTCGTTGCCTTGAGGGTCTTGCATCACGCACCACATGCTCCCGCCGTCTTCCGTCCAGTTCCGGACAGCGGCGCCCAGACCCTCGAGCCGCTGCACCTCGTCCTCGATCGAACCGTCGGCGGCGAGATCCAGATGGACACGGTTCTTGGCCACCTTCTCCTCAGGCACCTCGGTGAAGAACAGAACCGGGAGATCCGTCCCGCTCGGAGGCTCGACCATCACCGAGGGATCTTCCTCGGGATCGTAGATGCCCTTCGAGGCGAGACGCTCGAGCTCCTCCTCGTCGTACGGAGCGACCGTCCACCCGAGGGCCGCGGCCCAGAACCGCGCGAGCGGCGCGGCGTCCTGGCAATCGAAGACGACCGAATCGATCCTCACCTGCTCGAAGCGTAGGCCATGCGACGTCGCGCCGCTCAGGTCGCGAGGCGGAGGAGGAACGCTTCTTCGATCTGCTGTAAGAGGGTGTTGGCCTGCTCCCGGAGGGCGTCGCACTCATCGACCAGTCCCTGTCCCTTCGCCTGGTCCTTCAGTCCGGCGGCGTTGATCCGGACGTTCGCGATCGCCGACAGAGCGGCCGCGAACAGGAGGGAGCCCGCCGAGTAGCCGTCCGACGCCGCATGCGGATTGCCCAACGCGGTGGCGTCCTCGGCCAGCTTCATCAGTTGCACGGACCGCTTCGCAAGTTGGAGCGGGACCGCCGCTGCCGCTTCGTACGCCTCCTGGATCTTGAGGGTCCGCGAGGCTTTCCCCTCGTCGGTCTCTTTGGGGAGCTTGAAGGACGCCATCACCGACTCGAACGCCTCGGCGTCCTCGTCGGCGAGCGCGAGGAAGACGCGACGCTCGGCGTCGGCTGTCTCGACCATGGATCGCATCCGGACCTCGAGGTCCTCGAACTCTTCCTTTCCGATCGTGAGGTGTCCCACCATGGCGATGAGAGCGGCCCCGGTAGCGGCGGCGACGCCCGCGGCGGCGCCGCCACCGGGGGTCGGCGATCCGGAGCCGAGTTCATCCAGCCATGATCCGATCGGTTGGTTGTAGGTGCTCACGAACGGTCTCCTCTCTCGCTCCGGGCCTCAACTCGTGCCCGCATCAACCGGCCTCGATCAGACGTTCCAGGATCTGGTCCTCGGGCGAGAATCCCTTCAGCCGCACATGCTCCTGGTCACCGGGCGGCAGCGCGGCCTCGGGCGCCAGACCGACGATCTCCGAGTCCACGACCTCCATGCCCCTCGCGGAGGCCTCCTTCGCGACGGCATCGAAGGCCTCCCGGATGCCGGTCACCCCGAAGTCCACGAGATTCATCGATACCGTCACGCATCCTCGCTCCGGAACCCAGAAGCCGATCGCGCGGACGGCGGGGAGGCCACCCGAGGACTCACGAACGGCGCGGGCGATGTCCTTCGCCGCCGCCTCGTCGTCGCCGGACAGATAGGTGTTGAATGCGACGAGCGGCTTCCTCGCACCCACCGCGGTCGCGCCAGCCCGGCCGATCTCGTGCGGACCGAAGTCCGGGAGGCGGTCACCTGCGGCGACCGCCTCCCGCAGACCTTCGAACTCGCCTTTCCTCACGTCGGCAAGCGACCGACGCTCGGGCACGAGAGCCGCCTCGCCGTAGAGGTAGACGGGAAGGTTCAGGGTCTCTGCGAGCTCGCGCCCGACGTCGCGGGCGAGCTCCACACACACGTCCATGCTCACGTCGCGGACCGGCATGAACGGGATCACGTCCGCGGCGCCCATCCGCGGATGGCCGCCGCGGTGCTCGAACATGTCGATCCGCTCCACGGCGGCAGCCACTCCCGCGATCGCAGACCGGCGCACCGCGAACGCGTCTCCGAGGACGGTGGTGTCCAGCCGATGATGGTCGGGGTCAGCCTCGGCGAAGACCACCCGCGCGCCTTCCACGTCCAACGCCGCGACGATCGCCTCGATCACGTCGCGTTGCCGACCTTCGCTGAAGTTGGGCACCACGCCGACGATCGCGCTCATGTCCTCGAGCCTACGCGAAGGTTCCTGTGCCGGTTCTGGCGCTCAGATCCGGGGACGGCGCTTCTCGGGGTCGTGCACCGCGAGCACGTCAACGGTAGCGCCGATCGTGCCCTCCCCGACCGCAACGTCCACCGCTGTCCCTTCGTCGGCCACGTCGGATCGGAGGATCGCGAGGCCGATCGGCCCGTACGCGGGACTGATCGCGGGAGAGGTGAGCACACCGACCGGCTCGTCGTCCTTCGACACCTGGGCGCCGTACTCGGGGAGCTCCTGGCCTTCGAGACGGAGGGTCTTGAACCGGTTGGGCGGTGCCGCGGCAACCTCCCGGAGCGCGTCCTTCCCCATGAACGCACCTTCGCCGTCGAGCGCAACGAGGCGATCGAGACCAAGGTCGTACGGGGAGCGCTGGTGCGCCTCGTAGTCATAGTCGGTCACGATCATCCCGGCCTCGATGCGCAGCGGCTCGACGACGTCCACCCCGTAGGGCACCGCGCCGGTTCCTTCGATCACGGTCCACAGATCCTCGGCGTGCTCGGGCCGAGTGAACAGCTCGTATCCCAGTTCGCCCGAGAACCCCGTCCGCGAGAGCCACACGGGCACGCCACCGACCGCGACCTGCTCGGGGATGAAGTGAAAGTAGTGAAGCGCGCTCAGGTCCGCCTCTGTGAGCGGCTGCAGCGCTTCACGCGACTTCGGACCCTGCACCTGCAGGTGCGGCAGGGCCGGGGCGATGTATTCGACGCCGACATCGAGCCCCTTCGAGGCCTCGTCGAAGTACGCCACGTGGTCGAGGCCGTTCGTGCAGACCCACAGGTGATCGTCCGCGTGCTTGAACACCGTGCCGTCATCGACGAGGAGCCCGTCTTCGTCAAGGAACGCTCCGTATCGAACCTGTCCGGTCTGCATGCCGAGGATGTCGTTCGAATGCACCCGCTGGGCCGCCTCGAGCGCATCGGCTCCGCGGAAGTCCCACTTGTTGAGCGGGGAGACGTCCCAGACACCCATACCCTCGCGGACGGCCTGATACTCCGCCGCCGGGTCGCCGAAGCCCGTGACCCACCACCAGCCGGCCTCCTCCATGAACCCGGCCGCCGTCTTCGACATGATCCGGTGGAACGCGGTCTGCCTGCTCTCGTTGCCGCTGCCGTTCTCGTTTTCGTCCATGCGCCCCTCTTATCACGAGCTTGAACGGCTGTTCAAGTCTTGGCGCGGATCGTCTCTTCCTCGGTCACGATCGCGTCGACCGGCAGATCGAAGCGCCCGGCGGGCAGATCCTCGTCGAGGACCTGGAGCCCGAAGACCAGGCCCACGGTGAAAGCCGGCAGACCGCGAAGGAACCGGTCGTAGTAGCCACCGCCGTAGCCGATCCTCCGCCCGCCTCGATCGAATGCCACGCCTGGCACGCCGACGACATCGATCGAGGAGGGATCGAGCGGCGCCCCTCCGGCTGGCTCCTCTGCCCCGAAGGAGGTGGTGGTCGTCGGATCTCCGGGTGCGTACGGGATCGGCACGAGCGCGATCCCCTCGATCCTCGGCAGGGCGACCACCAACCCTCGCGCGTGGAGCCGCTCGATCAGCGATCCGGTCGGGACCTCGGATCCGAAGGACGAGAACAGCATGACGGTTCTCGCGCGTCGGACCTCGGGGAGATCGAGGAAGCGCTCGACCACCCGCTCCGCCCTCTTCTCCCGCACGTCGTTGGGAACCGCGTCCCGCTCCCCCCGCACCCCGTTGCGGACCCGTCGTTTGGCCCGCTTCAGATCGCTGCTGCTCATCCGCGAAGAGCTCCGGCCACTACGTCGAGGCGATCCTCGCCGCCCACAGGGAGGACGATCATCCAGGAGCAGCCGGCCTCTCCGAGGCGCCCTGCGAACGATCGGAGGTCATCGGCGCTCCCCTGCCAGACGTCCATGGACAAGCCTCTTGCCCGGCGTTCCTCGCGCAGTCGTTCCAGATCGCCCTCGTCGGTTCCGACGAGGGCGATCCCGCCCCACGTGGGGGCCACCGGGCGGCCGCCGGCGAGCCGGCGAAGCTCGCCGGCGGCCGTCTCGAAACCCTCGGCGTCCATCGCCCACCCGTTCCAGGCGTCGGCGGACCGGGCCGCCACGGCGATCACCTCGTCGGAACGACCTCCGACCCAGAGCTCGGGGTCTCCCGGAGGGAGGAGCGGCCCGGCGATCGCCGGCACGTGGGCACCCCCGGGCCAGGGCTCGCCGCCGAACAGCGCGCGTAGCGCCTCCACGGTCTCCTCGAGGATCGCGACCCGATCGGCGGTGGACGCGAAGGGGATCCCGAAGGCCTCGTGCTCGGGCTTCGAGACCGAATCGCCCGCGCCGAGCCCGAGGATGGCTTGATCGCCGCTCATCTGATCCAAGGCGGCGGCCTTCTTTGCCAGGATCCCGGCCGGGCGAAGCGACGCCCTCGTGACGAGTGTCCCCACGTGGAGGCCCGGATGGAGCGCCGCGACGGCAGCGAGAACGGCGAAGGGTTCCAGCGCCGGCCGGCCCGGCGCCCCCGGAGGGAACAGATGGTCGGGCGCGAACACGCCGTCGTACCCGGCGGCGGCTGCTCGAGCCGCGGCCGCGAGCGGCCGCCTCACGTCGGACGTGAACATCGGAAGGCTGAGCCCGAGCTTCACGCCGGGGCCGCCTCGATCGCGAGGAGCGCGGCGCCGATCGCACCGGCGTCGTTCCCGAGCTGGGCAGGCATGATCGCGACCTCCGGGCGGACATCCGCTCCCTCGACCGCCGCCAGGTACGCCTCGCGGAGGGGACCCAACAGGAGATCCCCCGCCTCACCGACCCCTCCCCCGATCACCACCACGTCGGGATCCAGCACGTTCACGAGTCCCGCAACGCCTTCGCCCAGCCGCCGAGCAACCGTGGTCAGGATCTCGACGGCCGCCGCGTCACCTTCCCGCGCCGCCTCCGTCACGAGTTCGCCGGTCGCGCGAAGGGGATCGCCGCCGGCGAGACGAGCGATCATCGAGCCGGGCTCGTCGGCAACGACACGACGGCCTGCTCGCGCGATCGCCAACCCGCTCGCCACCTGCTCCCAGCACCCCCGGTTCCCGCATCCGCACAGTGGCCCGTCGGGCTCCACGATGATGTGACCGATCTCCCCCGCGAGGCCGTGGGCTCCCCGGAGGAGGCGCCCGCCGGCGACGATCCCGCCGCCGATCCCGGTGCCGATCCCCACGAACAAGGAGTTGTCGGATCCCCGGGAGGCGCCGAGACGACTCTCTCCCCAGGCCGCGACCGTTGCGTCGTTGTCGACCGTCACGGGCAGGCCGAACGTCGCCCCGAGGCCGTCCGAGACCGCCAGGTTCCGCCAGTCGAGGTTCGGAGCTGACAGGAGGACTCCCGAGCGCACGTCGATGAGGCCCGCCAAGCCGACACCGATGGCGGAGACGCCGTCCTCGAGGACCGCGGCGGCGGCCGCCTCGATCGCCGGCATCGCCGCGGTCTGGTCGGTCGCGGGCGTCGGTATCACGGTGCGAGCTCGGATCTCTCCCTCAGCGGAGGTCCGAAGTGCCGCGATCTTCGTGCCGCCGATATCGACCCCGACCGCCTGCCGGGCGATCACTCGATGTCGATGCGCGTGAGCGTCGGCGCCTTTTCCTTCCCGCCGGCCGCCTCGGCCCGTGCGCCCAGGACGGCCGTCATCGCGAGGAGGAACTCACGCCCGGCGTTCAGCAGGTGCTCGACCGCCTCCGGCTTCAGGGGCTGCACGGCGGTCACAGCGAGACAGATCGGACAGAACCCGACCGTGCAGACCTGGCCTTCCTCCATATGCGACTCTGATCCAGACGATCCAGGCGGCTCCGTCTTCTGTGGTCGCTTGCGCTTCGCAGCCTCGGCCATATCAGCTCCTTTCCACCGGACGGGGCTCCCGCCCGAACAGGATCTCCAGTTGATCCCCGGCGAAGTTCGCCTCGCGGACCGTCATCCGCTTCAACGACTGCGGCAGGATCAGGTTCCGTTTGTACGCACCGACCCGTACGAAGAGCTCCTCGCCGCGTCGGTGGATATCCATGTCGTCACGGGAGGCGAAGGGGAGGTGTATCTGCATCACGTATCCCGTTCCGCGCTTCCGTACGCGGATCGGCTCGTCCCGGTAGAGGATGTCCGCGGCGTCGAGGTCCCCGTACACCTCGTTGCCCATCTCCTCGAGGAGAGACACTCCGACCATCTCTCGATCGAACAGTCGTGCCGCGAGGATCGGGACGGGCTCGAAGGACTCGTGGACGGTCGCGAGATGCTCCGCCTGGATATCTTTCCACTTCCCGAAGTACGGGTCGGTCACGTCGGGCGGCAGCACCCGGTTCACCACGACGGCGTCGACCCGGTACCCGAAGAGCCCGAGGTACGTGTACGTGCGCCTCGCCTCGGCGATCACCATCTTCTCCAGGTTCACCACGAGTCGCACGGACGACGTCGTCTCATCCGTCAGGATCTTCTTCACCGCATCCAGGTTCCTGTGGAGCCGCTCGATCGCGTCGAACACCCGATCGCCGGCGATCGGAAGGCTTGTCATCCGCGACATGATCGGACGGACGGTCTTCACGATCCGCCGCTCCACGGGGAAGATCCGCTCGATGTACCACTGCATCACGTCCGGGAGCGACAGCAGCCGCAAGGTCTCCGCCGTCGGCGCACAGTCCACGATCAGCACGTCGTAGTTCTCGCTCTCGACATGGGTCTTCACGTCGATGAGAGCGAAGATCTCATCCAACCCGGGGAGCACGGTCAGCTCCTCGGCCTGGATCGTCTCCGTCCCGGCCCAGTTCATGAGCTGGATCATGTAATCCTGGATCTCGCGCCAGTTGTCCTCGAGCCGTTCTTGGGCGTCGATCTGTTGCGCCCAAAGCAGGTCGGAGATCTGCGTGGGGTTGGACCCGATCTCCAGCTCGAAGGAGTCACCAAGCGAATGGGCGGGATCGGTCGACATGACGAGCGTGCGCTGCCCCCTCGCGGCCGATCGGACCGCAGTGGCGGCGGCAACCGTCGTCTTTCCGACTCCGCCCTTGCCGGTGAACAGGAGGACCCGCATCCGGCCAGCTTACGAGAGCTCCCTAGCCCATCTCCACGCGCCGCTTGAGCCGCTCGAGGGCGTTCTCGATCACACGCTTGGCGCCCTCGGTTCGGACGAACCCCGGTACGAGGACGCCGATCTCGAGGGCGAGCCGATACGTCACCTTCGTCTCGGAGTCGGAGAGCTCGTTCAGGAGGTATTCGCCGCGGATGTCGCGGATGGCCCCGCGAGCTTCCCGCGTCACCCACGAGAGGCCAGTGTCCCCCGGCGCGTAGCGGTACGACAGCGTGTAGGTGGCCTTCCCGAGCACGGGGACGTCGACCTCGAACGCCACCTCGGTGGCCCGGCCCCCTTCCCCTCGCTGGAGGATCTGTGCGGTCCGGACCTCAGCCCAGTGGGGATACGCCTCGTAATCCTCGAGGACCTCCATCACGTCCTCGAGCGGCGCATCGATCACGATCGACCCCTCCGCGTGTTCCATCAGCAGGAATCCTAGCGGCGCCAGGTCTCAGCGCCTGGGTCTCAGCGGCTGTTCACGGTCACCACGGACAGGGCGAGCAAGGAGACCGCGATCATGATCAACGCGACGGTCGCCCACAGAAGCGCCCGCGCCGATACGAACGTCGATCCTCCGTCCGCGATGCGATAGGCCTCGGCCGCCGACCCGAGATAGATCGTGAGCGCCGACACGAGGAGCAGTGCCACCACCGCGAAGACTGGCGGATTGGAGACCCCCGACAGCACGACCACGAGCGCGAGGCCGAACGTAAGCACGAACAGGGTGCCGCGAGCGATCCCGTCGGGCGCGCGGCCGGCCTTCGCGTGCCCGACTCCGGGGAACACGAGGGACCAGAGGAACGCATCCCGCGGCGAAACGGTCGAGACGGGCTCATCCTGGCGGAGGAGTTGCGCGAAGGAGGTCCCGCACACGCTGCACCCGTCGAGCTCGATCGGGTTCTGCGCTCCACACGTCGGGCAGGGCCACATCGCCGCCATGCCGCCCTCGGGAGCCTCCGCCTCGCCGGCCGGTCGCGCGAGCACCGGTGCCCTGGCAGGTTCTGGCTCGGGCGCGGTCGTGCGAAGTGACGTGAAACATTGGCCGCACCACTCGGCGTCGGCGCTCACGAGCGCCGCGCAGTTGGGACAACGGAGTTCACCCACGTCGACCAGCGTACCGTCGGCTCGCACCCGGTCCGTGGAGGCGCGTCAACCAGATGCGGCCTCGCGGAGCCAGCCGGCGAGCCGCTCCGCGACCAGAGACCAGGTGTGCTCCCGCTCGACTCGGGCTCGGCCGGCTTTCCCCAGCCGTGTCGCATAGGCCGGGTCCTCGAGCACGCCCGCCAGCGCGTCCGCCACTCCGTCCACGTCCGAGCCGTCCACGAGGATGCCCGTCTCCCCGTGCACGATGGCTTCGCGCGATCCGCCTGAGTCGCCGACCACCACCGGGCGCCCGCATGCGGCCGCTTCGATGAAGACGTTCCCCCAGCCCTCCACCTCGAGACCGGCCATGCGCGTACGGCATGGCATCGCGAAGACGTCGCCGACGGCGTAGTAACGAGGAAGGTCACCCTCGGTGACCTCGCCCACGAAGGACACCGACCGGGTCGGCGCGCGTTCGGCGATGCTCCGGAGCTTGGCTTCGTACGGGCCCGAGCCGACGATCAGTAGTGCGGCCTCGGGGACGCGTCGCTGGACGGCCCGCATCGATCGGATCAGCACGTCCTGGCCCTTGCGGGGCACCAGTCGGCTCACACACACGATCAGCGGTCGGTCGCCGAGCCCGTGTCGTTCTCGGATGTCGGCCGTCGGAAGGTCGGGCCGGAACCGCTCCACGTCGGCGCCCGGATGCAGCACCGAGACGGGGATATCGCGAGGCACGGCCGTTCGCACGCGTCGTGAGATGAACTCGCTGCACCCCGCCACGCGCGAGGCCCGCGAGGTCATGCGTTTCATCACGCTATGAGCGACCGGCACGGTGGAGAGCCAGTAGTCGAACCCGTGCGCGAGGATGACGTGGGGCGTCCCGCGCGAGGCGAGACGAGGCCCCAGCAGCGCCAGGGGGAAGGCATCCCCGAACAGGACCACCTCGGCCCCCGACCGTTCGATCTCGGCTTCCAGGAGATCGGCGAACGACGGCGTCGGCCACACGAACCGGCGTCGCTCCCTCACCACGTCGAAGCCGGCCAGGTCGTCGAATGCATCGGACCCCTCGCACGAAGGAGCGATCACGGACACCTTCGCCGCCGGGAGCGCCCGACAGATGGACTCGAGCGTCCGTTGGATGCCACCCACCCTGGGAGGGAAATCGTTCGTCACGACGAGGGTCCTGGGGATATCCACCAGGCCGATATCCTTCCAGAAGTCCATCGCCAGGAGAGGTGACGCCACGAGATCGACGCAGCTGGACGCGCTCGAGAACGGCACCGCCTTCGCCGAGCTCCCCGGCTGGCGCGTGATCGCCGTACGGGGTGCCGACGCTCCGGCCTGGCTGCACGATCTCATCACCGCCGATGTTGAAGGGCTCTCGGCCGGACAGAGCCGCCGCTCCCTGCTCTTGACCCCGACCGGCCGGATCCGTGCGGATCTCCACGTCGCCAGGCTGGATGGCTCGTTCCTTCTCCTCCAGGAGGAAAGACAGCCGGAGGCCGTCGACGCGATCCTCGACCCCTATGTGCTGTCGTCCGATGTCGAACTCGAGGACCGCAGCGAGCGATCGGTGATCGTCGCCGTCCTCGGCGGCATGGCCGCCGAGGACGGCGACGACGGTCTGGTCCTCACACCGTCGGTGCTGGGCCGGGGGCAAGACGTCGTCGTGCCCCCCGGCGAGCCTGCCGACCGGCTGCGCGAACGCCTGCATGGACGGGGGTTCCTTGAGGTCACCCCTGCGGACCTGGAGACATGGCGGATCCGCCGCGGGACCGTCCGCATGGGCTGCGACTTCGGGCCGGACGCCCTGCCGGCCGAGGCCGGGCTCGAGGACACGATCGACCTCACGAAGGGCTGCTTCCTGGGACAGGAGTCGGTGGCCAGGGTGCGGAACCTGGGGCACCCTCCATGGGTCCTCCGGCTCGTTCGTTCGAAGGCGCCGATCGTGCCGGGAGCTCCCGTCCTTGTGGACGGCGCTTCGGTCGGAGAGGTCACCAGCGCCGCGGAAGACGACGGAGGGACGGACGCCATCGTGCGGATCCGCTGGGCCGCGGCCTCCGGACCGCTGTCGACCGGGACCGGCCCCCTTTCCATACGTCAGGGATAGTAGACATTTCGGGTCATTTCGCATCCGCCACCTGGGGGTTTGCATAGACCAGTCCGACGACCCCTTCCCGCCGTGGTCACTCCGTGCTATTCCTTCGGTCCCGGAGCGACGGGGACCCCGGGGGGGAGGAACGGAAACGATGCGGATCGATCGACCCCGAGCCTCGACATCGACGTTTTGCCCGAGGATCCCTCTCCTCCCGACGTGTGGCAGGAGCGCTCGGCCTGTTACGGCATCGATCCCGACGTCTTCTTTCCGATCTCCGAAGAGGAGGCCGGTCCGGCCCTGGCGTTCTGCAGCGCCTGCACGATCCGCGAAGAATGCCTCTCGTGGGCCCTGAAGAGCGGGGAGAGGTACGGAGTTTGGGGCGGCTTGACCGAGCAACAGAGACGCCGTTTGTCGCGTCAGGTCGCCTGATCACCTAGGCCGAACGTCTCTACCTGCTCCAGGGCAGGTGAAAGGCCCCTGAACGGGCTGTCTTGCTCAGCCCCCTTCGGCGTCGATACCTTCGGCGATGGACCTCTCTTTCCCGCCACTTCGGATGCGTGCTTTCCACGGGCGTGTCCAGCGCCTGTTGACAGGGGCCGCGACCGCCGCATTGCTGGTGGTCGCCGTCCCCGCCCCGGAGGTCGCGGCCCCGACTCCGAGCATCACGATCACCGACGTCACCGTCACGTTCGCCCCATTGGACGTATCGGAGACGGTGCAGGTCACCGTGAACGGTGATAACACCTTCGAGCGAGACGAGACCTTCGCCGTGGCCCTCTCGAATGCAACGGGCGCCCTGATCGGAACCTGCAGGGGGTCGCTACGATCGTGAACGACGACGCACCGCCGATCGCATCCCTCACCAACGTCTCGTAAGCCGAAGGGAACGCAGGCACGTCTCTCCTCACATCCGTCGTCTCGCTGATCGGCAGCTCCGACGTCGACGCGTCGTTCGATTTCGCGACCGCCGACGTCGCGGCACCGCCGGGGTCGACTACGTCGCGGGGTCCGGCACACTCACGATCCCGGCCGGCTCGACCACCGGGTCGGTGAGCGTCGTCGTGAAGGGCGATGTCGCGTACGAAAGCAACGAGACCCTTTCGCTCACGCTCACCACCCCGACGGGCGCCACGATCGGGGACGGTGTCGCGCAGGGCACGATCACGAACGACGACAAGCGCCCCACCACGCTCACCCTCCGGGTCGTCCGCAAGCCCCATGCCCTGGTCTCGAGGGGACTCCTCGAGCCGACCACGTCGGGTCATCGAGTCACCGTGACCCTGTTCCGGAAGCAGGGTGGGAAGTTCGTGAAGGTCGGCGCGACGACCGTCTCCGTGCGATACCTGAAGGACCGGGATGGCGATGGCAAGACCGACGGCTCGTACACCGCGACCTTCACCCGTCCGAAGACGAAGGGCTCGTACAAGGTCCTCACCCGGTTCAAGGGAACCGCGAGCTACAAGCCCCGAAGCCTCGCCAAGATCTTCACGCTCGCCGCCAGCTAGTTCGGCGCCGGTGTCGGTCCCGGCCCTCACCATGCACCGATGGACCCGCCGTTCCTTGACCATCGAACATCTGTTCGATACGGTGACCGCCTCCTTCGGCCCCACCGATCGGAGGCGCCCGTGCTCTCGTCACCCGTCCAGACCACCCTCGCGGAGGCCGTACCTCTCCGGGACGTCTCCTTCGTG
>CAJDUF010000030.1_pt1 | contig 14252 bp, 14 predicted proteins | sample 7390091 | NCBI WGS metagenome assembly CAJDUF01 (sample SAMEA7055670, study PRJEB34461) | soil metagenome | biome: terrestrial ecosystem; feature: Peninsula; material: soil | place: Antarctica | collected 2016 | reverse complement strand
TGAGGAGGCCTGTTCGTGCGCGTGCTGGTGGTCGAGGACGAAGAGGGCTTGGCCGAGGGTCTCCGGAAGGGGCTCGAGGCCGAGGGCTTCGCCACGGACGTCGCCGGCACCGGGATCGACGGGCTCTGGATGGCCCGAGAACACCCCTACGATGCGATCGTTCTCGACATCATGTTGCCGGGGCTGAACGGCTACCTCGTGTGCCGAACGCTCCGCAAGGAAGGGGTATGGACACCGATCCTGATGCTCACCGCGAAGGACGGTGAGCTCGATGAGGCTGAGGCCCTCGACACGGGCGCGGACGACTACGTGACGAAGCCGTTCTCCTACGTTGCGCTCGTCGCGAGGATCCGGGCGTTGATCCGCCGTGGCGCGACCGAGCGGCCGGCGATCTTGCGGGCCGGTGACCTGCACTTCGATCCCGGGACCCGACATGCGTTCCGCGGCGACGCGGAGCTCACGCTCACCTCTCGCGAGGCCGCCCTGCTCGAGTTCCTGCTCCGACGGGCGGGCGACGTGGTATCGAAACCGGACATCGTCGATCACGTCTGGGAAGGGGAGTTCGACGGACCGTTCAACATCGTCGAGGTCTACATCGGGCACCTGCGGAACAAGATCGACCGGCCCTTCGGACGGTCGGCGATCGAGACCGTGCGAGGCGCGGGCTATCGATTGGCGGCCGACGGTGGCTGAATCCAGGCGCAGGGGCGGCGTCCGAGCTCGAACCACGCTCGCGGCCGTTACCGCGGTGGGGATCGCGATGCTCGTCGGCGCACTCGTGATGCTGGCGTTCGTCGAACACTCGCTGACGGCACAAGTTGCCGACAGCGCGGAGGTCCGAGCCGCGGAGTTGCTCTCGTCGCCGGACCCCTTGGCCGGCGAGATCGGTGTGATCGATCGCACGGAGGAGTTCGTGCAGGTCGTCCGCGACGGCGAGATCGTGGCCGCCAGCGCGAACGTGCGCGGGCTGCCACTGCTCGCCTCGCCCGCGCCCGACGAACACATCCGGCTGGATCACGTGCCGTTCACGGAAGCGCCTTTCATCGTCGCCTCGGTCGCGCGTGGCAACCTCACCGCCATCGTCGGCCGCAACATCGATGACGAGGTCGATGCCGGCACGGCCGTCCGGAAATCATTGCTGTTCGGGGGACCCGTGCTCCTCCTGATCGTGGGCGCGATCACGTGGTGGATCGTCGGGCGGGCGCTGCGGCCCGTCGAGGACATCCGCGAAGAGGTTGAGCGGATCTCCTCTCGGGAGCTGGATCGACGGGTGCCGGATGCGCCCGGCGACGACGAGGTTGCCCGGCTCGCCATCACGATGAACCGCATGCTCGACCGCCTGCAGAGATCCCAGGAGCGACAGCGCCGGCTCGTCTCGGATGCATCGCACGAGCTCAGGTCTCCCGTTGCCGCGATCCGCCAGCACGCCGAGGTCGCGGGTGAGCACCCCGAAGCCACCCGTGTCGACGAGCTCGCGACCGCGGTCCTCGGCGAGACCGAGCGATTGCAGGGGCTGGTGGAGGATCTGCTGGTGCTCGCCCGACTGGACGAGGGGCGCGAGTCGGTCACCGCGGAGGTCGACCTCGACGACATCGTGTTGGCCGAGGCGGGGCGGCTGCGCCGCATGACGTTGATCGAAGTGGACACCACGGGCGTGGCGGCAGGTCGGGTGCGCGGCGGCGAGGCCGCTTTGGAGCGGGTTGTCCGCAACCTCGCGGAGAATGCGGCTCGCTATGCGCGCGGTCGCATCGCGCTCGGGCTCGCCCACGCCGACGGACAGGTGATCTTCACGGTCGAGGATGACGGGCCGGGGATCGATCCCAAGGAACGTGAGCGAGTGCTCGAGCGGTTCGTGCGACTGGACGAATCGCGAGGTCGAGGGACGGGCGGGGCCGGGCTGGGGCTCGCCATCGTGCGAGAGGTGGTGGCGAGCCACGGGGGCGAGGTCGTGCTCGAGGAGAGCTCGATGGGTGGGCTTCGTGTCGGGGTTCGTCTCCCCGCAGATTGACGGGCGCCCTCAAGATCCGTTCAGCGTGGGTTCAGCTCTCGGGGCTCAGCATGGCTTCGAGGATCCGAGCGGAAACCCGAAGGAGGAGCTCATGCGTACGAGAAGCACACCGCGGCAAGCGACGGAGCGCCCACGGTCCACCTCGATGGCTCGAGGCTCGATCCGGACCTGCGCCCTGGTGACATCGTTCGTGTTGCTCGTCCTCGTCACGCGATGGGTCGGCGCAGACGAGGCGGCCGCCTCCTCCACCCAAGCGCTTTCCGTCCCCGGTTGTCAGGACAGCATCTCCACGCCGGTCCCGCAGCCGACCCAGGCGCAGCTCGACGCCGCCGGTCTCGGTGACCTCCCGCTGGCCCCGGACTCCGCGCGCCGCGACCTCGTGGCCGCGCCGTTCTCGGACCCCACCGCGGTGACCAACCCGCTGTTCCCGGTCGCCGATCTGCATTCCGCGATCCTCAACGGACATGTGGACGGCAAGGTCTTCCACACCGAGACCACGCTCCTGCCGTTCACGAAGATCATCGAATGGACCCCCGGCCAGTGCGTTCGCGTGCTGGTCTCGCAGTACATGGCCTTCCTCGACGGCAGCTTGCAGGAGACCGCGATCGACCTCTACGCGCAGGCGGACGACGGGTCGGTGTGGTACCTGGGGGAGACCGTGTCCGACTATCAGGTCGATGGGCTCGTTCTCACCACGGAGGGAACCTGGCAGGCAGGCATCGATGGCCCGTTCGCGATGATCATGCCGTCGGACCCGCAGGTCGGCGACGTGAACCGGGCCGAGAACATCCCCGGGAACTCCTTCGAAGAGGTCCACGTGACCAAGATCAACCAGACCTTCAACGGCCCGTCGGGCCCGGTCTCGGGCGGGATGGTAGGCAGCGAGATCCACCAGGACGCCCCGCCGAGCGACAAGCTGTTCGCGCCGGGCTATGGCGAATTCAGGTCGATCGACGGTCCCGACGTCGAGGCGATGGCGTTGGCGTCGCCGACGGACTCGTTGCCGGGCGGCGTGCCCGCCGAGCTGATGACGATCTCGAACGGCGCCGACCGCATCTTCGGATCGCCCCTCGCGACGCCGCTGCAATGGAGGAACGCCCAGCAGAGGGCGCACCGGATGCTCGACGCCTGGATCGCGTTCCGCGCCGGCGACGTGCCGCCTCGGCTGGTGAAGCCGACCAGCATCGCGTTGCGGAACCTGATCGCGCAGATCGAGGCACGCGTGCGTTCGAAGACCCGCGACGCGTCGATCGATGCCGCCTACGCGAGCAACGATCTGCAGCTCCGGTATCGGCCGGTCACCAAGATCGACACCATGCGGTTCGAACTGTGGGTCCGGCGTGCCCTGGTGGACGCGACCGCCGGGTCCCTCGGTGGGACGCGCAGCGATGTGGTCACCCTCGAATGGATCCGAGACCGCATCGCGCAGACGCTCGAGCCCGTCACATTGGTCCGGCTCGACTCGTTGCTCGCCGAGCTGGGTGGAGCCGTGGTCGATGAGGATCTCACGGCCGCCGCGCACGCGGCCCGTGATCTTCGGGCGGTGATGAGCGGGCTTATCTGAGCCCGCTCATCACCGCGGGAGTGCCGTTCATCTCATGAACGACATCTCGTATCGGTCTCACTGGGACCTCATCGTCCGCCTCGCAGACTTTGCGGTACGAGATGGGAGGAGGTGATCGAAGATGAAGATCAAGCGCATGGCAGCAACCGGGATCGTCGTGCTGATGACGTCGGCTCTGGGCGGAGTGGCCCTCGCGAACTCCTCGTCCGATCCGTCGAACGCCCCGGCGGTCTCGACAGCGACCACCGCTGCCGACACGGATACCATTCAGGAAGGCGACCAGACCACACCCGACACCGGCGCCGAGGCGAAAGCTGAGTCCGCCGGAGAGACGGAGTCAGCGACCGAGTCCGGGACCGAGTCCGATGGCCCTGGTGGCCACGAGGACCCATCCGGCAACGTCGACCATCAGTTCGACGGAGAGGAGTAGCCCTCTTTGTCCCGACCGAGGGGGCCCGGCGAAGCCGGGCCCTCCTCACGTTCTCGGCTCACCTTCCTGGCTCACGGTCCTGGCGCTGCCGTCGGATCCTCCGACGGCAGCCAGAACGAGAACGAACCGCCCACGCCGGCTCTCGCATCCACCCAGATGCGCCCGCCGTGCGCCGCGACGATCTCCTGACAGATCGCGAGCCCCAAGCCGCTCCCGCCGTCGTTCGCACGCGCCGCGTCGCCACGGACGAATCGCTCGAAGACGCGCCCGGCGAGCTCGGGCGATACGCCCGGGCCCTCATCGGTCACCGTGCAACCGGCGCCCCCGTCCTCAGGCCACGTCGACACGCGCACCTTCCCACCCCGCGGCGAGAAGCTGATCGCGTTGCTCACGAGGTTCATGACGACCTGCTCGATCCGGGCACGATCAGCGCGCACCGTCACGTGTGGTCCCTCGGTGACGAGCGCGATCTCCTTCGGCTTGCCGAGAGTCGAGGCGTTCTCCGCGACGACGGCGGTGACCTCGGCGAGGTCCAGCGACTCGCGAAGCAGGTCCAAGGATCCGTCGTCGGCGCGAGCGAGGATCAAGAGGTTCTCCACCATCGACCGCATACGCTCGACCTCTTCTTGGGCGCTCTCCAACGCCTCGCGAGCACTCGACGACAGGTCGGCTTCGCGCAGGCTCACGTCAAGCTCGGCTCGCATCACGGCGAGCGGGGTGCGGAGCTCGTGTGAGGCATCGGCCGCGAACCGCCGCTTGTCCTCCACGCCACGCTCCAGGCGATCGAGCATCGCGTTCAACGTCACGGCCAGCCGCTGGATCTCGTCGGTCGCGGTCGGGACATCGATGCGCTCGTCTAGACGTTCGATCCCGATCGTGTCGGCCTCCCGCGTCATCCGAGCGACCGGCGTGAGCGCTCGACCTGCCAACCACCAGCCGCCGGCGCCGGCCACCAACAGCGCGATGGGCCCGCCGATGGCGAGTTGGACGAGCAGCTCGCGAACCGAACGCCCGACCTCGTCGGTCGATGTCGCGACCACGATCACGTCCCGGCAGGTGGTGGGAGGGATCGCGACGGCGAGGACACGGAACCCCTCTGCGTCGCCACCGGTCGAGATCGTCGTCCGTAGGGTGTTGCCGGCCAACACCTGGCGCACCTGCGGGGGGGACAGGAGCGGCCGCTCGGCGGCCGGGTCGCCCGTCGACTCCAGCACGGCACCGTCAGATCCGAGCAGTTGCGCACCCGATTCCCCCTGCGGCAGGCCAACGAGCGAGGCATCCGACACGTCCTGGAACTCGCCTTCACAGCCCTGCTTCAGTCCCAGCGAGATCTGCGCCGCGCGGGTCGCGAGGCTCTCGTCCAGCCCGCGGGTCAATCCCGAGTGGAGTCGCAGCGTCAAGAAGCCGCCGAGCACCACGAGGACGACGGCCAGGAAGCCGACGTACCAGAGCGTGAGGCGCACCCGGATCGGGAGGCTCACGCGAGCCCGACTCCGTACCCCACCCCGCGGACGGTGCGGATGAAGGGGCGGTCGAACGGCACCTCGAGCTTCTTACGCAGGTACCCGACGTAGACATCCACGACGTTCGAGAACCCCAGGTGGTTCACATCCCATACATGCTCCAGGATCCGCGTTCGACTCACCACTTCACCCGAGTGGCGCATCAGGAATTCCAGCAGCGCGAACTCGCGTGCCGACAGGTCGATCGGCGTTTCGTCGCGCGTGACCGTGTGGGCCGCCGGATCCAGCACGACATCGTCGGCGGTGAGTGCTGTCGGTCGCTCGGCAGCGCCCCGGCGTACCAAGGCTCGGAGACGTGCCAGGAGTTCTCCGAACGAGAAGGGCTTCACCAGGTAGTCGTCGGCGCCCGCGTCGAGCCCGCGGATCCGGTCTTCCACGCCGTCTCTCGCGGTGAGCATCAGCACGGGGGCCCAGCAGCCCTTGGTCCGCAGCTCCCGGCAAACAGTGACGCCATCGCGACCCGGCAGCATCACGTCCAAGACGATGGCGTCGTAGTCCTCGTAGAGCGCGCGGCGCAGCGCGTCGTCTCCGTCAGAAACGACGTCGACGGCATAGCCCTCCTGCTCCAGCCCTCGACGAACGGCGCGGGCCATCTTGAACTCGTCTTCCGCCAGCAGGATCCGCATCGGTGCCTCCTGAAACCCAGTGTCCCATCGGTGCGTGAGAGTCCGATGAGAGTTCGATGTCACCGAGCCTGTTCTCATCGTCTCCCCATGTTCCTCGACGTACACAAGACGCGATGAACGAGAAGAAGGAGTCGACGATGCGACCCACCAGCGTCCTTGTTCCCATCGCCCTGGCCGCGACGCTGCTCCTGGCGGCCTGCGGGCCGTCCGGGTCGCGTGCCCCGATCACCGGTGGGTCCACGAACACTCCGAGCCCGAGCTCAACGCAGACCGTTTCGCCGAGCGAAACGCCGGTCTCCGTCGAGCCACCCGTTCCGGTCGAGTCGAGCCCTCCCGGCGACATCCCGGATAACACCGCCTTCGTCCCGTATCACTCCAAGAAGGCCGGCTGGTCCGTGACCGTTCCCGAGGGATGGAGTCGAACGCGAACCGGTACGACGGTGACGTTCACCGACAAGCTCAACACTGTCAAGGTGGACGCTCAGCCCGGCGACCCTGTCAGCGTCGTCGGCGTGAAGAAGACCGACGTCCCCGCGCTCAAGAAGAGCACGCGCGCGTTCAAGCTGGTGAGCCTGACGAAGGTCACCCTTCCGGCGGGGCAAGCCGTGCTCATCTCGTATCAAGCCAACAGCGATCCGAACCCCGTCTCGGGGAAGCAGTACCGGCTGGATGTGCTGGGCTACGTCGTCTTCCACGCCGGCACCCGTACCACTCTTACGCTGCTGTCGCCGGTCGGCGCCGACAACGTGGATCCGTGGCGGATCGTCACCCAGAGCCTGAAGGCAGCCTGATCTTCGATGTCGGCGATCTTCCCGGCGACCGAACCTGAGGACGTCGCCGTTCTCGAGGCGACCGACCTGTATCGCTTCTACCACGCGGGCGACGACGAGACGTTCGCGCTGCGCGGCGTGTCGCTCACGGTTGCGGCCGGAGAGATCCTCGCGATCGTCGGTCCATCCGGCAGCGGCAAGTCGACGCTGCTCGCCTGTCTGGCCGGTCTCGACGAGCCCGACGGCGGACGTGTCTCCGTCGCCGGGACGCGCATCACACGCCGGCCGGAGAGCGAGCGCGCGCGCCTACGGGCACGCTGGATCGGGATCCTGCAGCAGTCGGGGAACCTCCTCGATCACCTGAGCGTGGCCAACAACATCCGCACGGCGCAAACGCTGGTGCCCGGAGCGAACCGCGGGGGTGCGTCGGTTGCCGAGCTGCTCGCCGACGTGGGGCTCGCCGAACGTGCGCACGCGCGGCCGGCGACGTTGTCCGGCGGTGAAGCCGCTCGCGCGGGCCTGGCCGTGGCCTTGGCCAACGACCCACCGCTCCTGCTCGCCGACGAGCCGACAGGCGAGGTCGACGAGGCCAACGAGCGCTTGATCTTGGACCTGCTCCGGCGACGTGCTGAGTCCGGTCACGCCGTCGTGCTCGTGACCCACAGCACACGTGCAGCCCTCGAGGCCGACCGCATCGCGCACCTCAGTGACGGGAGGCTCGCCGATGCCTGAGGCGTTGGTGCGCGCCGTCTCGCTCGGCCGCTCGTACCGAAGCGGCAGCACCCAAGTGATCGCCGTGCACGACGCCACTTTCACGGTGGACGCCAGCGACACGGTGGCGGTCGTGGGACCCTCAGGCAGCGGGAAGTCGACGCTCCTGCACCTCGTCGCGGGGCTGGACGTGCCCACCTCCGGCTCGATCGAGTGGCCCGCCATCGGCGACCGCCACGCCTTGCGGCCCGGGCCGGTCGCCATGGCGTTCCAGGGGCCCAGCCTCCTGCCGCCGCTCACGGTCGTGGAGAACGTGGCGTTGCCGATGATCCTGGCTGGCCGGACCGAGGGCGACGCGACCGCCGCGGCGCGCGATCTGTTGGTCGTGTTCGGCGTCGACGCGGTCGCGGACAGGCTTCCCGAGGAGCTCTCGGGGGGACAGTCTCAACGGGTGGGACTCGCACGCGCGTTCTCCGGCGCGCCGCGGCTGGTGCTCGCGGACGAGCCGACTGGCCAGCAGGATCGGGCAACCGGGGACCGTCTCCTCGAGGCGATCCTGAGCGTTGCCGCATCGCAGAGCACCACGCTGATCGTCGCCACACACGACGCGGCGGTCGCCGACCGCCTAGCGGCGCGCTGGACGATGCGCGACGGCACCCTTCGAACCGAGGAGCTCACGTGCTCGGCCTGACTTGGCTCGGCGGGCTCATCCGGCATCGGACCGGACGCATGGCGGGTCAGTCCGCAGGCGTCGCGCTGGCGGTGCTGCTGCTGGCCGCCCTCGGCACGTTCTTCACCGCGAGCCGCAGCTCGATGACCGCGCAAGCGGTTCGTGCGGTGCCCGTGGATTGGCAGGTGCAGGTTTCGCCCGGCACCTCGCCGGCGGACGCTTCGAAGACCGTCGCCGCGGCTCCGGGTGTCATCGCATCCCTCCCCGTGGGCTATGCCAAGACCTCGGGCCTTTCCTCCCATAACGCCGGGACGGTGCAGACCACAGGACCCGGTGTGGTCCTCGGTCTGGCACCTGACTATGCGGCGACCTTCCCGGGCGAGATCCGTCCGCTCGTGGGTGCGTCGAACGGTGTGCTGCTGGCCCAACAAACGGCCGCCAACCTCGGCGCCTCGGTGGGCTCCACGATCACGATCGCCCGGCCGGGTCAGCCCAAGACGACGGTGACGGTCGACGGCGTGGTCGATCTGCCGGCCGCCGACTCGTTGTTCCAATCCATCGGGGTCGCACCCGGTTCCGCGCCGACCGCGCCGCCCGACAACGTGGTCCTGTTCCCCGCTGCCACGTGGCAGCGGCTGTTCGCAGCCGCTGCCTCCGGCAGCGCGTCCACCCAGATCCACGTGCAGCTCGCGCGCGACCTGCCGGCCGACCCCGGTGCCGCCTTCGCCCAGGTGATCGGACGCGCGAAGAACCTCGAGGCGAAACTCGCGGGCGGCGGGCTTGTCGGCAACAACCTCGCCGCACGCTTGGACGGCGCGCGTTCCGACGCGATCTACGCACAGATGCTCTTCTTGTTCCTCGGGCTGCCCGGCGTCATCATCGGAGCGCTGCTGGCCGGTGTGATCGCTTCATCGGGGCGCGACCGCAGACGTCGCGAGCAGGCGTTGCTTCGGATCCGAGGAGCGTCGCCGAAGCGGATCGTGCGCCTTGCCACCGCGGAGGCGATCCTCACGGGGATCGTCGGTACCGGGCTCGGTCTCGTCGCTGCCACCGTGGTGGGACGGATCGTGTTCGGAACCGCGAGCTTCGGCGCGACGACTGCCCAGGCGGCGACCTGGGCCGCCGCATCCGTCCTCCTCGGGTTGGGACTCTCGATCGTGACGATCACGGTGCCCGCGTGGCGCGACGTGCGCACGCTCAGCGTCCACGACGCCCAGGCCACGATCGCCACCGGGCTCACGCGCCGCCCAGTCTGGGCGCGCATCTATGTGGACATGATCTGCCTGGCGCTGGGCGCGCTCATCTACTGGCAGGCCGTCAAGAGCGGCTACCAGGTGGTGCTCGCCCCCGAAGGCGTGCCCACGATCTCGGTGAGCTACTTCACTCTGTTGGCGCCGCTGCTGTTCTGGATCGGCACCGCGCTCCTGATGTGGCGTGTCGGTACGGCGCTGCTTCGCCGCGGTCGAGGATGGCTGAGCGCGGCGACCCGCCCGCTCGCCCAGAAGCTCGCGGGCGTGGTCGCCGCCTCCATGTCGCGCGAGCGCCGACGGCTCTCGCGCGGCATGGTGCTGATGGGGCTCACCGCATCGTTCGCCATCTCGGTCGCGATCTTCAACACCACCTACGCCTCGCAGTCGCGCGTCGATGCCCGACTCTCGAACGGGTCCGACGTGACGGTGAGCACCGCCGCTGCCACCGGGCTCCCGGGAGGGATCGCCGAGGCCGTCGCGAAGCTCCCCGGTGTGGCCGCGGTTCAACCGATGCAGCATCGATTCGCCTACGTCGGGAACGACCTCCAGGATCTCTATGGGGTGAACCCGGCCACGATCGGGCGAGCCACGTCGATGTCGAACGCGTTCTTCGCGAACGGGAACGCGACGCAGACGCTCCACACGCTGGCATCCACGCCCAACGGCGTGCTGGTCTCCCAGGAGACGGTCCACGACTTCCTGCTGAAGGCGGGGGACACCGTGAACCTGCGGCTGCAGTTCGCATCCGATCACGCCTACCACCAGGTGCCGTTCACCTATGTCGGCGTCGCACGCGAGTTCCCGACCGCGCCGCACGACTCCTTCTTAGTGGCGAACGCCCACTACGTCGCGAAAGCGACCGGATCGGCCGCTCCCCAGGTGTTGCTGGTTCGGACCGACGTCTCGTCCCCGACGGTGACCCAGGCCGTGCGGCGGCTGCTGGGGCCGGCGTCCGGAGCCACCGTGAAGGACATCGTTTCCGCGCAGCGGAGCGTCCTGTCGGGACTCACGGCGATCGATCTCGCCGGTCTCACCAAGCTGGAGCTCGCGTTCGCGCTGCTGCTCGCAGCTGGGGCGTCGGGGCTGGTGCTGGCGATCGGGTTGGCTGAGCGGCGACGCACTTTCGCGATCGCCTCGGCGCTCGGGGCGAAGGGACGACAGCTCGGTGGGTTCGTGTGGAGCGAGGCCGCGTTCGTGGCGATCGGCGGGCTCGTCCTCGGCGCGCTCAGCGGCGTATGGCTCGCTCAGGTGATCGTGAAGATCCTCACCGGCGTGTTCGACCCGCCACCCGAGCACCTGTCGGTGCCGTGGTCATATCTGGTCGGGTTGTTGGTGGCGGTGGGTGCGGCGATCGCCCTCGCCGGTGCCGGGATGCTCCGCGCGACCCGCCGACCGGCGATGGCGGTCCTGCGGGACCTCTAGTCGCCCTCGTCCGAGAACTTCCCGTAGAGGTCGCTCGCAGGATCGAAGAAACCACCCGCCGGGCGTGCGTGGGCGTGCCAGTGATCGGGGATCCGGCGCCGTTCCGGGTCGATCCAATAGCCATCCGTCCCGTATCGCTCTCCGGCGATCCGTTCGAGACGCTCCAGCAGCGCGGTTTCGAGCTCAGGGTCGGGGAGCCCGTGGGTCCGCCACACCACCATCGGCGTCCGGCACACGAGGCATTCCGCGGCCCAGCATTCGTCGTCCTCGTGGAGCCACGGCGTGACTCGCTCCGCCGAACAGAGCAGGCACTCATCAGGCATAGGCGCTCACCCTCAGGTCAGCGTGGTCGCCGACCTCGATGCCGGATTGATCGAACCAACCGAGGTTCGCTTCGATCGCGAGGACGTAGGGGCCGTCGGCACCGTAGCGCGGGCACGGATCCGCCTTACAGGGCTTCATATCGCGCATGCCCATCACCCGGCCGGTATCGTCGACGAAGGCGATTGAAAGGGGGACGAGCGTGTCCTTCATCCAGAAGGTGGAACCCGAGGGCTGATCGAACACGAACGCCATCCCTTCGTACGCCGGCAACACCTCCACCCCCATAAGGCCCTGCTGTTGCTTCTGCGCCGTGTCCGCAACATCCACATACAGGACCGCGTCGCTCCCGTCGAAGGCCACCGTCGAAGGCGGGCGGCCGGGAGTCGAGTTGGTCCCACCGCATGCAACGGCGATCACCGCGAGCGCACCGGCGAGCAAGATCCGCACAGAACCATCGTCCCACCGAAGAGGCCGTTGTTATCATCGGCCCCTGTCGCCGGAGTAGCTCAGTCGGCAGAGCGCCTCCATGGTAAGGAGGAGGTCAGGGGTTCGATTCCCCTCTCCGGCTCCATTCGTCCCGTCCCATTCCGGTCCCGGACAAGGGTCGAGTCTGCCCGCTGACCGATTCCCGGGAGGTCGCGTCCGGCACGGGGCCGAGTTGCGTCCAAGGGGAACAGGGGGGACGTTGCCTTCCTACACTATCGGCGAGCCTTCTTAGCGCCGCTTCGGGTCGACGACGGCCCATCGCGCGATGGTGCTTGGAGGTGGGTCATGAAGAAAGCACTCGGGTGTGCTCATGTCCTGTTTGGCGATCTGGTGGTCGGGTTCGGCGATCGCCGGAGACGACAGCGAGGCAGATCATCGGATCTTCCCTCCGTCATCGCGCCCCTTCGGCATGAGTATGCCGAATGGGAAGGCGCATATCAGATCTGGTACAACGAGATCCCGACCCCGGAGAACCCCCTCGTCGATCCCGGTAGTCCTCGGAACTGTGAAGTGGACGGCCGGTCGTGTTCCTCGGAGCGAACGGCGCGGACTGCCGAGTCCCTGAGGGCAAGGCGCTCGTCCTCTCCGATGGGTTCTGGGAGTGTTCGACCGCCGAGGGCCTCGGTACGACCTTCCAAGCCCTTCGCCGATGCGCGATCGACAACTTCGCGAAGGATCTCGGGCCAGACGCCCTATCGCTCACCCTCCGTATCGACGGGGAGCGGGTGGCGCACCCACGCGAGTGGACCGTCCTGAGCCCGGGGGAGATCATCACATTCGCCGATGACAACCTCTGGGGCGCTGCCGTTGGTCCCAGCAAGTCGGTCACGAAGGGCATCCTCTTCGTCCTCAGGCCTCTCCACGAGGGCCGGCATACGATCCGCATCCACGTGGTGGGTAAGGTGGTCGGCACGTTCGACATCATCTGGAGGATCCGGGTGGTCGACTGAGGTCGCGTTTCCATCCCCGCGCCGGCTCACGCCGATCGTCGCCCGACGTCTCTCGCAACGGCGCAACGAGGGCGACGCCGGCAGGTGGGTGCCAAGCGACCCGCGCGAAAGCTGTCGAGCTCATCCAAGTCGACTCGCCGAGGTTGCGCTGATCGTCCGGCTGGGATAAGAGCACGTCGTGATCCCGATCCGCGACATCAACCCGACCACCCGGACGGCATGGCTCACGCTCGCGATCATCGCCGCCAACGTGCTGATCTTCCTGCTCTGGGAGCCGACGTTCGCGGACCAGGGGACTCAGCAGACGTTCCTCTTCTGCAACGCGGAGATCCCCTACGAGGTCACCCACCAGACGACCCTGGCGCACGGCGGCGCAGAAGCCGTGCAAGCGATCGAGGACACATACCGCGTGCGGCCGCCTGTAGCGACTGCGATCCAGGCTCTCCTCAGGGAGCGCTGCCCGAACAAGAGCTGGGTCGCCTCGATCTTCGTCTCGATGTTCCTGCACGGCGGGTTCCTCCACATCGCCGGGAACATGCTCTTCCTCTGGATCTTCGGGAACAACGTGGAGGATCGGCTCGGCCGTATCAGGTTCATCCTTCTTTACGTCCTGGGGGGATTGGCCGCGTCTGGGCTCCAGCTCGCCTTCGATCCGAACGCGGCGGTGCCGAACGTCGGCGCCTCCGGGGCGATCGCCGCGATCCTCGGCTCATACCTCATCCTGTTCCCGAGGGCGCGGATCCATACGCTCCTCATCTTCTTCTTCATCACGTTCGTCGAACTGCCCGCAAGCTTCGTGCTGCTGGGGTGGTTCGTTCTGCAGCTGTTCAGCGGCGTGGGGGAGATGGGCACACAGGTGGGTGGTGGTGTGGCCTACTGGGCGCACGTCGGTGGCTTCGTGTTCGGAATTGGAGCGACCTGGCTCTTCTTCCGATCACAGTTGCGGCGGGATAGGAACATCCCGCCCTTCCCGCCGCCCTCGTACCCGTACTGATCGACCCGGTGGTCAGCGTTCATGCCGCTTCGCCGGCGTCGCAGGTAGACTGGGCGACCGCCGGGGCGCGGTAGCTCAGTGGTAGAGCAAGCGGCTCATAATCGCTGTGTCGGCGGTTCGATCCCGCCCCCCGCTACGAGCCAAAGACGCGAAGCCCCACAGGATCCTCGAGGAGACCAAGAGACATGGGCAAGAAGAAGTTCGAGCGCACGAAGCCCCACGTGAACATCGGCACGATCGGGCATATCGACCACGGGAAGACCACGCTGACGGCCGCCATCACGAAGCGCCAGGCAGAGAAGGGGATGGCCGATTTCACCCCGTTCGATGAGATCGACAAGGCACCCGAGGAGCGCGAGCGCGGCATCACCATCGCGATCGCCCACGTCGAGTACGAGACCGACAATCGCCATTACGCCCACGTCGACTGCCCCGGCCACGCCGACTACGTGAAGAACATGATCACCGGCGCCGCCCAGATGGACGGTGCGATCCTCGTGGTGTCTGCGGCCGACGGCCCCATG
>CAJDUF010000046.1_pt1 | contig 14719 bp, 11 predicted proteins | sample 7390091 | NCBI WGS metagenome assembly CAJDUF01 (sample SAMEA7055670, study PRJEB34461) | soil metagenome | biome: terrestrial ecosystem; feature: Peninsula; material: soil | place: Antarctica | collected 2016 | reverse complement strand
GATCCGCCGCCGCGATCCCGAATCGCGTCCCGAGGACCCGGTCGAACGCCACCGGCGAGCCACCCCGCTGGAGGTGCCCGAGGATCGTGACGCGTGTCTCGAACCCGGTCCGCTTCTCGATCTCGGGCGCCAGGTGGTTCGCCAAGCCGCCCAGCCGAGGGAACCCGTTCTCGTCCAACAGCGACTCCGGCAGTTCCATCGTGCCCTCCCTGGGAACGGCACCTTCCGCGACCACGACGATGGAGAAGGAGCTCCGGTTCGCGTGTCGGTGGCGGAGGTGATGGCAGCACTCGTCGAGGTCGAACGGCTGCTCGGGGATCAAGATCGCGTCGGCGCCTCCCGCCATGCCGGCATAGACGGCGATCCAGCCCGCGTTCCGACCCATCACCTCGACCAGTATCACCCGGTCGTGGCTCTCCGCGGTCGAGTGCAGCCGGTCGATCGCATCGGACGCCACTTGTACGGCGGTGTGGAAGCCCACCGTCACATCGGTGCCGCCGATGTCGTTATCGATCGTCTTCGGCACACCAACGACCTTCAGCCCTTCTTCGGCCAGGCGCGCCGCCGCGCCCAGCGTGCCTTCACCCCCGATCACGACGAGGCCGTCCACCTCGTGACGCTCGAGGGTCGCGACGACCCTCTCCGGCCCCTCCTCGAACCGGTACGGGTTCGCGCCGGACGATCCGAGGATCGTGCCCCCTCGAGGCAGGATGCCGGTCGTCTGCGGGATGCCGAGCGGCTGGGTCATGTCGTCGAGGAGGCCGCGCCATCCGTCCTGGAACCCGACGAAGTCCATGCCGTGGGCGCGGACCCCACGGCGAACCACCGCCCGGATCACCGCGTTCAGTCCGGGACAGTCACCACCGCCGGTGAGGACACCGAGGCGCATGCGGCAACCCTACCGAACGGTCGGCGCCCACCCGCTCGGTAGGATGTCGGTGATGCTTGCGATCAGCGGGTTCCTCGAGTGGTTCTTCCTCGGGTTGCTGATGCTGCTAGTGGTGGTCGTCAGCGTGTTCGGCTTGTTCATGGCGATCCAGTTCTTCCGCAATCCCGGACGAGCGCCGCGCGCTCGGCGCTAGTCGCCGACCTGGAGGTCGGCGACCACCATCAGGTGGTCGGAGCCCGTGCCGCCGGCGGTCCAGGCGCGGAGCGCCTGGACCGCCGGACTCGTGAAGAGGTAGTCGATCCGAGCGCCGCGCTCGTCGGAGGGAAAGGTCCATCCAGATCCTTGGCCCTGATCTTGGCCGTCGCGTGTGCGCTCCCACACATCCGGATATCTCCTCGCGATCGCGGCCGGCATGGTGTCCTCGGGATGCGCGTTCAGGTCACCGCCGATCACCATCGGCTCGTGGGCGCGGCCGAGGATCTCGAGGAGCTCTTCGACATGGCGCCCTCGCTCGGCGCCCGCCATCCCGAGATGGACCGAGACCACGGTCAGATCGTCGAGGCGAGCGATCAGCGCTCCCCTGGGTTGGAGTACGGATCCCCCGGCGAAGCGGACGAGTCGGTGCGACCGAACCGCTCGCGGCGACCGCACCAGCACGGCGTTCTGGATGCGGCGGCGTGGGAACGAGGGCGGGTCGGCGCACACGGTCATCCCGAGGGCCGCGCCGAGCGCCCGCAAGCGTCGGCGCGGCCCCGACTCCTGGAGAAGCAGGACGTCCACCGCTTGGTCGCGGACGACGCCGGCCGCGGCCTCCACACCCGCGCGGAGTCCGTGGACGTTCCACGTCGCCACCCGAAGCACGGTCGTGCTCACGAGGGGACGATCGTGGTCCCGGCATCCCCCCGAAGGATGGCCGGCGCTTCGTCCATCACGCGCTCCCCACCGGCCTCGAGGAAGTCGATCGCCGCCTGGATCTTCGGACCCATCGAGCCGGTGCCGAACTCCCCCGCCTTCAGCAGCCCGGCGGCCTCGTCGGCAGTCATCTTTTCGATCTCCTCGGGATAGAGGCTCCCGAACCCGCGCTGCACCTTCTTCACGTCGGTCAGGATCAGGAGCGTGGTGGCCTCCACCCCGGCGGCGAGGATCGCGGCGGCGAGATCCTTGTCCACGACGCCCTCCTTGCCGATCAGGCGCGGCCCCTTCTCGATCACCGGCACGCCTCCCCCGCCGCCGGCGATGACGATCACGCCGTCGGCGACCAGCCGCTTCACGACCGGCGTCTCCACGATCGAGTACGGGCGGGGCGAGGGCACGACCCTCCGCCACCCGCCGTGCGGATCCTCCTTCATCACCCAGCTGCGTTGCTCCTCGAGCTTCTTCGCCTGGGCTGCCGAGTAGAAGGGCCCGATGAACTTCGTCGGCTTGCGGAAGGCGGGATCCTGCGGTCGCACCCGGGTCAGCGTGAGGACGGTGGCCACCGGCCGCTCCATCCCGCGCTCGAAGAAGACATCTCCGATCGTGACCTGGAGCAGGTAGCCGATCAGTCCTTGGCTCTCCGCGCCGCAGACATCCAGGGGCATCGGCGACACCGCTTTGGCCGCCGCCTCCTGTTGGATCAGGATCCGGCCGACCTGCGGACCGTTGCCGTGGGTGAGCACGACCTCCCAGCCGTCCGCCGCGATATCGGCGATCCGCTCCGCCGCGGCGCGGGCCGCGCGGTACATCTCCTCGAACGTGTCATCGGCGCCGCGGCGGAGCAGCGCGTTGCCGCCGAGCGCGACGACGACGCGTTCCATGTTCGGCGGCTCCCTTCACCGTCTCCGCTAGGGCCGAGGCGAGAGCACTGGCTTCAACACGTCGAGCAGCTGCGGGGAATCAGGAAGCACGTCGAGGTCGTATCGCACCCGGACCGCGGGCTTGCGGATATCGATCACGTGGCGGAGATCGATGGGCGTCCCGATCACGACGAGGTCGGCATCGGCCGCGTCGATGATCTTCGCCATCTCATCCAGCTGTCCTTGGCTGTATCCCATCGCGGGGAGCACAGCCCCGACGTCGTACTTCTCGAAGGTCTCAGCGATCGTCCCGATCGCCCACGGTCGCGGATCGACGATCTCAGCGGCTCCCGACCGCTGTGCCGCGACCACGCCGGCGCCGATCTTCATCCCGCCGTGCGTGAGGGTCGGGCCGTCCTCGATCACGAGCACCCGCTTGCCGGCGATCGCATCCGGGTCGTCCACGGTCACGTTCGAGTTCGCCTTCACGACCGTTGCCTTCGGGTTCGTCTCCGCGATCGTGGCCTCGAGCTCGGCGACCTGCTCGGGTGTCGACGAATCCATCTTGTTGAGCAAGATCACGTCGGCGCGACGGAGGTTGGCTTCGCCGGGGTGGTAGCGCGTCTCATGGCCCACGCGCAAGGGGTCCACGAGCGCGATGTGGACGTCCGGTCGGTAGAACGGGAGGTCGTTGTTGCCCCCGTCCCACACCAAGACGTCGCCCTCTGCCTGGGCCTGTTCGAGGATCGCCGCGTAGTCGACACCGGCGTAGATCACGGTCCCGGTCGTGATGTGCGGCTCGTATTCCTCTCGTTCCTCGATCGTACAGTGATACCGATCGAGGTCTTCGAGCTCCGCGAACCGTTGCACCCGCTGCGCGATGAGGTCCCCGTACGGCATGGGGTGCCGGACCGCAACGACCTTCTTCCCGGCCTCTTTCAGCGTCGCGGCGACCGCGCGGGTCGTCTGAGACTTCCCGACGCCCGTGCGGACCGCGGTGACGGCCACCGTCGGGATCGCCGGCTGGAGCATCGTGGCGTTCGGTCCCAGCAGAGCAGCTGGAAGTTCGCGCCGGCGGCGAGCACCTCACTCGCCCGATGCATCACGTACTCGTGCGAGACATCGGAATATGCGAAGACCACATCGTCCACGCTCAGGTCGACGATCAGTCGCGAGAGCTCGTCTTCTTCGTGGATCGGGATGCCGTTCGGGTAGCGGCCCCCGGCGAGCTCGGCTGGATACGTTCGGTCGTCGATGTAGGGGATCTGTGTCGCGGTGAACGCGACGACTTCTATTCCGGGATCGTCGCGATACACGACGTTGAAGTTGTGGAAGTCGCGGCCGGCGGCCCCCATGATCAGGACACGACGCAGCATGGCGTGGAGGTCCTTTCAGGAGAGAGTGGTGTGATGCGCGGGCAGGTGCTGAGAGGGCCCGCTCTTCAGGAGCGACTGTAGCCGATGGACGCCCCCCACGGGACGGCGCTGACCTAGACTCCTGCCCTCGTGGCGGAGGAGCGAGCAGGGAACGGATCGGCGCTGAAAGGCGTCCTGGCCGACCTGCGGACGTCACTCACGGCGCTCGCGAGCTCCTTCCGATCACCTGACATCGCGAAGGCGCTGGCCGCCTACCTCGCGTTCACGATCACCGAATGGGCGGCGTTCATCGCGCTGATCGTGTACGCCTTCCAGGACGGCGGCAGCGTCATGGTCGGCCTCGTGAGCCTCCTCCAACTGATCCCCGCCGCGGTCCTCGCCCCGATCGGATCCGTTCTCGGGGATCGGCACCGCCGCGAGCGGGTCCTGCTCTACGCCTACGCCTCGCTCGCCGCGACGACGGCGCTGGCCGCCCTCGCCCTGCTCACCGGCGCGCCGGCGCCCCTCGTGTACGTGTCGGCCACCTCGGCCGGATGGATGATCACGCTCGTCCGCCCTACACACGCGTCCCTCATCCCTCGACTGGCTCGCACGCCGCAGGAGCTCTCGAGCGCCTACGCTGCGGGCAGCGTCCTGGAGAGCTCCAGCATCCTGCTCGGTCCGCTCCTTGCCGGAGGACTGATGAGCCTGGCGCCGGGATCCGTCTCGGGACCCGGGGTCGTGGATGCCGTGCTCGCCGTGCTACTCCTCCTCGGCACGGTGAGCGTCGCCTCGATCAGGGTCCGAACCGAGCCTGCGCACGACAGCGGGAACTCCGGTATCCGGGTCGTCGCATCCGAGGCCGTGGCCGGGGTCCGGGCCGTTGCGCGCGATCGCCGATCGCTGCTCCTCGTCCTGACGATGGGGCTCGCTCTCGTTCAGCTCGGGTTCATCGACGTGCTCATCGTGATCCTGGCCTTCGACGTGCTCGGCACCGGCGACGCCGGCGTCGGCTTCCTGACCGCCTCGATCGGAGTCGGCGCCGTCGTGGGAGCAGCGTTCGCGATCGGTCTCGCCGCACGGTGGCGGTCGTCCCGCTCGTTCCGGTGGGGCGTTTCGTGGAGCGGGATCTCCATCGCCGGGATCGCCGCCCAACCCGCATTGGCGGGAGTCTTCCTGGCGATGAGCGGGGCGGGTGGCGCGCTCGCCGACGTCAACGGACGCGTGATGTTGCAGCGGCTGATACCCGACAAGCAGCTGTCGAGGGCATTCGGCGTGCTGGAATCGCTCTACATGGCCGGCGAGGGTGTGGGATCGTTCCTCGCCTCGCTCCTCGTGGTGGTACTCGGCACTCGATGGACGTTGTTGATCGCCGGCATGCTCCTGCCGGCCACTGCGCTGCTGGGCCGACGGGCCTTCGACGCGCTCGACGTCGGGGTCCGGATCCCCTCCGAGGAGATGGCGCTTCTGCGATCGACGCGGATCTTCGCGCCGCTCCCGACGCCGATGCTCGAACGTCTGGCGAGGAACCTCGTCCCGATCTCGGTGCCGGACGGGTCCGTCGTGATCACACAGGGTGAGGCGGGCGATCGCTTCTACGCGATCGTCGAGGGCACGGTGGAGGTCTTCGTGGACGGCCGCCCGATCACCACGCTCGGTCCAGGGGGATCATTCGGCGAGATCGCCTTGATCCGGGACGTGCCGAGGACGGCGACCGTCGTCGCCACGTCCGAGAGCAGGCTCCTTGCACTCGATCGCGATGAGTTCCTCCGCGCGATCGTCGGCCATGAGGACACATCGGACGCGGCCCACGGACTGGCCACGGAGCGGCTGGACGAGCTGGAATCGCGGCGGGACGGCTAGCGCGGACATCGTTCCCCTCGCGCATCCCGCCCTACACTCCCGCCATGTCGGCCTGCCCGAGCTGCGGCACCGAGAACGCCGCAGACGCGAAGTTCTGCTCTGAGTGCGGCGCGGCTCTCGCCGAGCCCGTCCCGGCTCGCGAGGCGCGCAAGACCGTCACGGTGCTCTTCTGTGACGTGGCGGGTTCGACCTCCCTCGGGGAGCGACTCGACCCCGAGTCCCTCCGCCACGCGATCGAGCGGTACTTCGACCGGATGGAGGCCGTGCTCGAGTCCCATGGGGGCACGGTCGAGAAGTTCATCGGCGACGCGATCATGGCGGTGTTCGGGGTCCCGCGGCTGCACGAGGATGACGGCGTCCGAGCGGTCCGGGCGGCGGTCGACATGCGCGATGCCCTCGCGGAACTCAACCGAGAGCTTCAGGACGAGCTCGGCGTCTCGATCGAAGTGCGGACGGGGATCAACACCGGAGAGGTCATGGCCGGCGATCGCGCGGCAGGCCAGCGGCTGGTGACCGGTGATGCGGTCAACACGGCGGCCAGGCTCGAGCAGGCGGCGGGCACCGGGGAGATCTTCATCGGAGAGCGCACGTTCGACCTCGTACGCGATGCGGTCGAGGCCGAACCGGTCGATCCGCTGGCCCTGAAGGGCAAGGCGGACGCCGTGGGTGCCTACCGGCTGCTCGCGGTCCGGAAGGGCGCCGCCGGTCACGAGCGCAGGCTCGACGCCCCGATGATCGGACGAGAGCGGCAGCTCCGAACGCTCCTCGACGCGTTCGAGGGGGCGGTCGGCGACTCCACCTGCCATCTGTTCACAGTGCTCGGCCCGGCCGGCATCGGCAAGTCCCGCCTCGTCCGGGAGTTCGGGTCGCACGTCCAAGGTCGCGCGGCGGTCCTCTCAGGTCGCTGCCTGTCCTACGGGGAGGGCATCACGTTCTGGCCGATCACCGAGATGGCGATCCAGGCGGCCGGCATCGGGGAAGGCGATCCGCCCGGCCAGGCGCGAGACGCCATCCGGCGCGCCCTCGGCGATGCGCCCGAGGCGGAGGCGATCGCCACCCAGCTCGCGGACCTGCTCGGGATCGACGGAGGCGGACCTGTCGAGGCATCGTGGGCCATCCGGCGGTTCTTCGAAGCCATGGCTCTCCGGCGGCCTGTGGTCGCGGTGCTCGACGACATCCACTGGGCGGAGTCGACCCTCCTGGATGTGATCGAGCACATCGCCGATTGGTCGCGCGACGCGCCGATCCTGCTGTTGTGTATGGCCCGCCCGGAGCTTCTCGAGGACCGTCCGGGGTGGGGCGGCGGCAAGCGGAACGCGACGAGCGTGCACCTCGAACCACTCTCGGAACCCGAGGCCGACGCGCTGATCGAGAACCTGCTGGGGCACCCGGCCCTCACCCCCGAGATCCGCGAGCGGATCCGCGCCGCAGCGCAGGGCAATCCCCTGTTCGTCGAGGAGATGCTCGAGATGCTCCTCGACGATGGCGTTCTCGTGCTCAAGGAAGACGAGTGGGTCGCGACCGTCGATCTGACCACGGTCCAGGTCCCGCCGGCGATCTCTGCGTTGCTCGCCGCGCGCCTGGACCGACTCACGGGCGATGAGCGGCTGGTGCTCGAGGCGGCATCGGTGGTCGGCGAAGTCTTCGAGCCGGAGGCGGTTCGGGCGCTGGTCTCCGATCCCCTCCGTCCTCAGGTCACGGACCTGCTCGGCCGCCTCTTGCGGAAGGACCTCGTTCGCCCGAGCTCGTCCGACGTCGGCGCGCGGGAGGCCCTGCGGTTCCGGCACATCCTCCTCCGCGACGCCGCCTACGACACGCTCCCGAAGGCCGAGCGCGCGTCTCTGCACGAATCGTTCGCCGGATACCTCGAGGAGACCCTCGGCGCCCGGAGCTCCGAGTTCGACGAGTTCATCGGGTATCACCTCGAACACGCATCCAGCCTCCGGTCGGCGCTCGGTCTGCGCGACGAGCACACGACGGCGATCGGACGGAAGGCATTCGAGCATCTCAGCGCAGCCGGCCGGCGGGCGTTCCAGCGGGGTGACATGGGAGCGGCGTCCAACCTGCTGGGGCGAGCGGTCGAGCTCCTCCCTCATGATGACCCCGATCGCCTGAGGATCGGATCGGACCTGGGGCTGGCACTGACCGAGTCGGGATCGATCGCGGCGGGGACCGCTGTGCTCCAGGCAACGCTGGATGGCGGTCGGACCACCGGCGACGAGGTCGCGGCCGGGTACGCCGAGTGCGTCCTGTGGATCGCGCGGGTCATCGCGGACCCGGAAGTGGACGTTGACGAGTGGGAGTCGGCCGCGGACCGTCTGATCGCTCTCTTCGAAGGGATCCGCGACCCACGGGGCGCCGCGATGGCCTGGACGCAGAAGTCGTTCGCGCTGTGGTTCCGCCAGCGCCTGGCGGACTCCGGCACCGCCGCCGAGCGCGCGCTCGAGTATGCCCGCGAGGCGGGTGATCGCTACATCGAGACCGACATGACGGGGCATCTGCAGGCGACGGTCGGACTCGGACCGCGGCCCCTCGCCGAGGGCACCGAGCTCATACGTCGCACACTCGAAGAGGCGAGGGCGCGTGGAGATCGCCGGCTCGAACAGTCCTGCTTGAAGGGCCTCGGGATGCATGCCGCTTGGGTCGGCAGGATCGAGGAAGGCCGAAGACTGGTGGACGAATCGCGCGCGATCGTGCAAGAGCTCGGACTCATGATCGAGTACTGGTCCTCCACGCAGCTGATCGCGGGCCTCGCGGTACTGGCCGGAGACCTGGATGGCGCGGCGCGCGAGCTACACGAGGGATGCGAGCAACTGGAAGCTCTCGGCGAGACCGCGTTCCTGTCGACGATGGCAGCTGAGCTTGCCGAAATCGAGATGCGCCGCGGGGACCGCACGGAGGCGCAACGATGGCTCCGCATCGCCGAACACACCGCGGCACCGGGTGATCTCGCTTCACAGACCTTCATCGAGATCGCTCGCGGTCAGCTTCTGGCCGAAACGGATGAAGAAGACTCCGCACGGCATCTGTCGGCCGCGGTACACCTCGTCGACCGATCCGACGCGCCACTCTGGCGGACGCAGGTTCGATTGAGCGCGGCCCGCACCCTCGGTCCGGCCCACCGTGAAGAGGCGATCGCTCTCACACGTGACGCCCACGATCTTGCGGAGGCGAAAGGTCTCCTGGTCCACGTGGAACAAGCTCGCGAACTGCTCGCGGAACTGGGCGTCTCAGACTGACAGGTCAGATCGACGCCCAGCCGTCGGCGTCCACCCGGCCGAACGGCCAACCGAAATGGGAGAAAACAACGAGCCAGCCCTTCTTTCGAGCCTCCTCGACCCACCGGATGCGTGCTTCGCACGCCGCGTCGGGATCCTCATCGTGGTCCGAGGTCCACTCCGGGTGCACGATCTGAGGAGGCACGTGCAGCAGGTCACCGGCGATGAGCAGGCTGCCTTCCTCCCCGTCGATGAGAACGACCCGGTGGCCCCGGGGTGTGGCCGGGCGTGTGCACCAGGCGCACACCCTGGTGCGACCTCTCGGTCGCCGGCGTCGAGGTCCAGCGCCCCGAGATCCTCCAGCGCCGCCATCGCGAAGCGGCCCGTGAAGGCGGGCGGCGTCCGCCGCTCCCCGAAGAAGACCCAGTCGTCCGGGTGCACGTGATGGCGGGCGTTCGGGAACCTCGGCGGACCCAGATGGCCCGATGCCGGTGTCGATGAGGACCAGACCGTCGCCGAACGCAGCAGGAACGCGTGGACGTGCCACGCCCAGGCGTCGAGGCCGTCGGGCGGGAAGGCCCATGGATACCGCAGTCGTTCCGCAACCCAATCGACATCTGACCCGGAACCTCCTCGGCGAGCGGCAGGGCGGTCCAACCGTCGCAGAGGGGCACGATCTCGGAGGACCCGAAGATCAGCGGTTCGTGCGGCACCGATCGAGCCTATCCGCGGATCAGCGGTCCATATCGGCCGGTTCGTCGACGTCGATAAGCGTTCGACGCTCAGGGTCGAGGGCGGTCCAAGTCGGTTCATCCACCACGACGGTCGCGACCACCGCGAGGAGATCTCGCACGCTCCGCCGCCCGGCCTCGAGGAGGGCAGCTACCGCGTCGGTCGCCGGCGCGGTGCGCAACACGCACGGAAGCGGTCGCTCCGTGCCGCCGTCGGAGAGCGTGACGGCCACGACTCCCGTCTCTCGCGCGGCACGAAGCATCTCCTGGAGCACCGCGGGTTGGAGATCCGGCATGTCGCCCCCCGCGAGGACGGCCCACTCCGCGTTCGCAACAGCAAGCCCTGCGGACAGCCCGCGGAGCGGTCCCTCATCCTCGATCGAATCCCGAGCGAACTCCACCGAGGCGCCGGCCGGCATCGACGGCTCTTCGGCGTTGGGCGCGAGCACGACGATGGCCCGATCGCAGACCTCGAGCAGACGCGAGACCGGATGGTGGAGGAGCGGGCGTCCTCCGTACTGCTCTGTGAGCTTGTCGCGCCCGAACCGACGGGACCGGCCGCCGGCGAGCACGATGCCCGCGACCTCGCTACCGCCCCCGGCCGTTGCGAGTCCCTCGACTCTGGACGTAGGCGAACCCGAACCGGCCCTTGATGCAGAGATGGCCGCTGGTGACCGAATGGTCTTCCGGCGACGTCACCTTCACGATCTCGTTGTCCTGGACGTGCACCTCGAGCTCACAGCCCACCCCGCAGTACGGACAGATCGTGTTGGTCACGGTCTGGGCGTCCTCGTCCCAGGTTCCCTCTGCCCGCATGTCGTGCTCCGACTTGAACATCAACGCGCCCGTCGGGCAGACGCCGATGCAGTTCCCGCAGTACACGCACGCCGATTCATCGAGGGGCACCGCGAACTCCGTCGAGATCCGCGCGTCGAAGCCTCTCCCAGCCACCACGATCGCGAAGGTGTTCTGCGCGTCCACCCCGCAGGCCTCGACGCACTTGTAGCAGAGGACGCACCGCTCGTAGTCGCGCACGTAGAGGTCGTTGTCGACCTTCACCGGCTGCGCAACGGTCTCCGCCACGGCCGGGTCCGGGTCGTGATGATGACCGGCCCAGCGCTCGTCCCGCTGCCCCGCCGCCATCGGGTCCATCTCGGCGCCGAACCGCGAGGGATCGGCTGCATACTCCCCCATCCACCGGTGCCAATCCGGACTCGCGAGCGTCGTGTCGACGCTCGAAGCGAGGAACTCCATCACGAGCTTCCGGGAGTGCCGCACCCGCTCCGTGTCGGTCTTGACCTTCATCTCCGGCTCGACGCGTCGGGAGCACGCCGGCGCGAGGACGCGCGACCCCTCGACCTCGACGACGCACACCCGGCAGGCGTTGATCGGTGTGAGGTTGTCCGCGTAACACATCGTGGGGGTGTCGACGCCCTGAGCTCGGCACGCATCGAGGATCGTCGAGCCCTCCGGGACGCGGACGGTCGCTCCGTCGATCTCGACGTCGACCAGCCTCCGGGGAGCGTCGAGGGGCACGGCCTGGCTCATGCGGCACCTCCGTCGAAGACGCTCAACCTCGAGATGGCCGACTGCACCGCGTTGGCGGCCGTCTGACCGAGTCCGCAGATCGAGGCATCCCGCATCACTTGGGCGACCTCGTCGATCAGCGCGATCTCGTCGTCCCGAGAACCGATGGTCGTGCCCGAGACCAGCCGATGGAGCGCCTCTTCCTGTCGGACCGTCCCCACCCGGCATGGCACGCACTGACCGCAGCTCTCGTCGCGGAAGAACCGGGCGATCCTGAGGCACAGATCGACGAGGTCCGCGCTCTCGTCGAAGACCATGATGACGCCCGAACCGAGCGTGTACCCGCCTTCCCTCGCATCCTCGAAGGTGAGCTTCACATCGAGCATGTCCGGTCCGACGAAACCACCCGCCGCACCACCCAGGAGCACGGCCTTGAGGGATCCGCCCCCGCGGACACCGCCGGCAAGGTCGATCAGATCTCGCAGGCTCGAGCCGTGCTCCACCTCATAGACCCCCGGGCGTTCCACGTGCCCCGAGAGGCAGAACAACCGAGGGCCCGCAGATCCCTCGGTCCCGATCATCGCGTAGGCCTCCGCTCCGACGCGAAGCACCTCGAGCACGTTGATCAGCGTCTCGACGTTGTTGATCGCCGTCGGTTTGCCGAACACCCCATGCGTCACCGGGAAGGGCGGCTTGTTCCGCGGCTCCCCGCGCTTGCCCTCGAGCGAGTTGAAGAGCGCCGTTTCCTCCCCGCAGATGTACGCGCCGGCCCCGCGGCGGAGCTCGATGTCGAACGCGAACCCGTGGCCCATCACGTCCTCGCCGAGGTGGCCGTGGTGCCTCGCCTCGGCGATCGCGTGCTCGAGGCGCTCGGTCGCCAGTGGATACTCGCCCCGGACGTAGAGGAACCCCTTCTCCGCACCGCATGCGAATCCCGCGATCGTGAGGGCCTCGATGACGGCGAACGGGTCCTGCTCCATCACCACTCGATCCTTGAACGTCCCCGGCTCCGACTCGTCGGCGTTGCAGATGACGTAGTGAGGCCGGACCGGCTGTGTCGAGACCGCCTGCCACTTCACCCCGGTCGGGAACGCGGCTCCACCACGCCCGAGGAGCTTCGCGTCGCTGACCGCCTGGATCACACCCTCGGGCCCCATCTCGACCGCGGTGCGGAGCGCCTCGTAGCCGCCGTGGGCTCGGTAGTCGTCGATCGAAGTCGGATCGTCGACACCGGCCCGCCGCAGGAGGCGCAGACGCTCGCGCCCCTCGGGCGCGAGCGTCTGCGGCGCCCCGACCCCGCCGGCGCACACAACGGTGGAGTCCGGCGCGACCATCGCGTCGATGGTCGCGCGGGTGGCTTCGCCGAGCGCCACCTCGGGCCGGCCCGCCCTCTGGGCGAAGACGGCCGGCGCCTGCTCGCACATCCCGAGACATGGGGACCGGACCCAGGTCCAGCCGCCGGCGTCCGCCCCTTCGGGCGCCGCGTCGCGTGCCAGCTCCTCGCACAGGGCGAGCCCACCCGCCCCGCGGCACGCGAGGTCGTCACAGACATGCACGACGTTGGCCGGACGTTCCTCGACGCTGAACATCGCGTAGAACGTGGCCACGCCGTAGGTTTCGGCCGGCGGGACGGACAGCCGTTGCGACACGTAGTTGAGACCTCCTCGGCTGATCCACCCCACGCCCGCCTGGAGCGCATGCAGGGTCGGCAGGAGGAGGTGGCGCTGCTCACGCGTCTCCCGGCCTCCGCGCACGACCCGAAGGTCGCGCGCGGAGCGCTCGCGACCCCCCTCCCAGCCCGTCTCCGGCGCTCCGAGGAACCCGTCGACCGCGGACCGCTCTCCCTCCGTCGGGGCGGCGTCCATCAGATGGAGATCCACGCCACCCCCGCCCGCTCCGTCACTCGCGGTCCCCGGCACCTGCCGCCGTGACAGACGCCGCCAGCTTCTCCACCTGCACGGCGGTGGCCTTGAACTCCGCGGTTCCCGACTTCGGGTCCCACGCATCGATCGTCAGGTTGTTGATGTCGACCTGGTCCGGGAAGTGCAACGTCATGAACAGGAGACCGGGCCGAAGACCCAGCGCCAGCCGTACCGGGGCTTCTACCTCGCCGCGGCGAGACGCGATACGCACCCGTTCGCCCTCCCGCACGCCGAGCCGCTCGGCGTCCTCCGGGGAGATGTCGAGCGTCTCTTCCCGGCGGAGCGGTGATGTGTATCCGCCCGTCTGCACCCCCGTGTTGTACGAGTCCAACCGGCGCCCGGTCGTGAGGCGGAACGGGTAGTCCTCGTCCAGCTCGTCCACGGGAGGCTCGTACAAGACCACGGAGAACGGCGCCTTCATTCCCTGCTCGGCGGGATCCTCCGACCAGAGGCGTGCGTGGAGGAACTTCGTCCCCGGGTGCGACTCGTCGGGACACGGCCATTGGATACCGCCGAGCTCCTCGAGCCGCGCCCATGACATCCCGGCGTGCATCGGCGAGAGTCGGCGGACCTCCTCCCACACGTCCTGGGCGGAGGGATCGCCCCAGTCGTATCCCAGGCGCTTCGCCAGCCCGCCGATGATCCAGATGTCGTCCTTCGCGTTCCCGGGAGGCACCAGCGCCGGGCGCACGCGCTGCACACGGCGTTCGCTGTTCGTCACGGTTCCCTCGGATTCGAACGCGGAGTTCGCCGCGGGGAGCACGACGTCGGCCATCTTCGCGGTCTGCGTCATGAAGATGTCCTGCACGATCAAGATGTCGAGGTTCGCGAGGAGCTTGTGGGTCTTCTGATTGTCGGCCTCGGAGGCGGCGGGGTTCTCGCCGATCACGTACAGCGCCGTGAGGTCGCCCTCGTCGCCCTCCTCCATCGCTTCGAACATCTGCGAGAGGTGCCAGCCACGCTTCGGGACGAGCTTCACGCCCCAGGCCTCCTCGAACCGGGCCCGCGCCGCCTCGTCCGTCTCGATGTCCTGGAAGCCGGTGAGCTTGTTCGGGATCGCGCCCATGTCGCCGCCGCCCTGGACGTTGTTCTGGCCGCGGAGCGGGTTCATCCCGGACCCGTAGGTCCCCACGTGGCCGGTCAGCAGCCCCAGGTTGATCAACGCCAGCACGTTGTCCGCGGCGTTGTGGTGCTCCGTGATCCCGAGGGTCCAGCAGATCATCGCGCGATCGGCCTTGGCGTAGGCGTGCGCGACCTCCCGGATCACCTCGGCCGGGATACCGGTGACCTCGGCTCCGCGCTCCAGGGTCCAGTCCATCACCGAGGCCGCGTAGTCCTCGAAGTCGGTCGTCGCGAGATCGATGAACGCTCGGTGGTGCAGGTCGTTCACGATGATCTCCCGCGCCATCGTGTTGGAGAGAGCGATGTCGGTCCCGACG
>CAJDUF010000026.1_pt1 | contig 14924 bp, 12 predicted proteins | sample 7390091 | NCBI WGS metagenome assembly CAJDUF01 (sample SAMEA7055670, study PRJEB34461) | soil metagenome | biome: terrestrial ecosystem; feature: Peninsula; material: soil | place: Antarctica | collected 2016 | reverse complement strand
ACGACCTGGCCCCGATGCGCTGAATTCCTTCCCCGTTCATCTCCCGGACAGCGGATGTCCGTTCTCGTCGCGTAGTTCTTGCATGAGCGATATGACGAAGGGGGAGTCATGATCCAGGAACTCGCACGGCCGACCGCGATGACGCACATCGTTCGAGACGAGCTTGTTGAGGATCGAGCGGGTCTCTTCCGCGGTCTCCTCGTGGCCGTCGCCGTGAGCATGCCTCTGTGGGGCGGCCTGATCTGGGTGCTGACCAAGATCGGCTGATCCTTGTGAGGACTAGTTCACGTTGAAGACGTAGACCGCGTATTCGCGCGGGTCGGCGTTCGAGCGAGTGTCGTCCCGTCGCTGACGTAGAAGCGCCCACCGATGAACTCGACGGCTCGGGCGTCATGGATCCCGAAGGGCCTGAGGTCGAAGGTCCATCCCGAGACGAGCCTCTTGGTGGACCAGCGCACACGACGGAGCGTCTCGAAGTACGTGGTCACGTACAGGGTGGCACCATCCGGAGTGAAGCTCAGGCCCGTGATGCCCGTGAGGTTGGGAACGCTGAAGGGGCGTCCAGCGGTGTTCGTGGTGTAGTTGTACGTTCGCAGATCGGGGCCGTGGCCGACGTAGATCTTGCCGTTCGCTGCGTTCCACGCGGCCGCCGTGTAGTTCGCGGAGCTCGCCAGTGGCTGGTACGACTCGACGAATAGCTTCCCCTGGGTGCTACGTTTCAGACGGAACACCGTCGGCTTCACCGTCGACGAACAGCAGGATCCAGAGAATACGTAGAGGATGTCGTGCGCGCGGTCGTACGCCATGCTCTCCATGTCGAGGGTCCAAGACGTCCCGGCCGTCGACCCACCGCCGAACCGCCTGGCGTTCTCGAAGCGATGCCGGCCGATGTAGCGCTTCAAGGCACCCGTCGAGGGGTTCACCTCGTACACGCGCCGCCCGTTGTCGTCCGCTAGCCAAAGGGACGTGTCGCGTGGGACATAGGCACTCCCCTCGCTGTCCTTCATCGAGACGTTGGTGTGGACGAAGGGCGTCGTGCGGATCGTCCTCGCCAGCTGCAGCTGAGGGTTGGGCGCCAGCGGGCGAGCAGCCGCGGGATCGTGGAGCACGCCGATCGTGAGCAAGGCGATGAGGAAGAAGCCATGACGTCTGGGGTTCTCGCGATGTCGGCGGGGACGCAAGAGCGATGGCACCTTCCGGGGGGAACGAACGCACCCTCTTCGATGTGCTCTTCGATGTTCGGGGATATTGCCCCGGACCGATGAGGTGGAAACCTTGCCGGCGGACCCGTGGCAAGTGAGAGAACCGCTGCTTGCTAAGGTGTCGCGATGATCGAACGGCCGGTCCTCGTCACGGGTGGAGCAGGGTTCGTCGGATCGCACCTGTGCGACCGACTCCTGGCCGAAGGTCACTCTGTGGTGGCCGTGGACGACCTGGCCACGGGACGGAGGGAGAACCTGGCGGATGCGTTCGGACACGGGGAGTCGTTCGCCTTCTCGGAGGTGGACGTTCGTACGGAGAGTCTCCTGCAGATCTTCACGCGACACCAACCCGACGTCGTGATGCACTTGGCCGCGCAGGCCGGCGTCCGCCCCTCGCTGGAGGACCCCGATCACGACGCCAGCGTCAACGTCATGGGCACGCTGAACGTCCTGAAGTGCGCATCCACGGTCGGCTCTCGCAAGGTCGTCTACGCCGCCTCGGGTGGCACCCTCTACGGCGAACCGACGAGCGTGCCGGTCCCCGAATCTGCGGCCGACGGTGCTCACCCGGAATCTCCCTACGGCATCAGCAAGAAGGTCGTGCTCGAGTACCTGAGCTTCTACTCGCGTCAGCGCGGGCTGGATTTCACCGCCCTGGCGCTCGGCAACGTGTACGGGCCTCGTCAGGACCCGACGGGGGAGGCGGGCGTGATCGCGATCTTCGCGTCCTCGATGCTGGCCGGCAAGAGCCCGACGATCTTCGGCGACGGGGAGCAGACTCGGGACTACGTCTACGTCGGGGACACGGTGGAGGCGTTCGCCGCTGGGGTGGGTCGAGCCTCGGGCGAGATCGTGAACATAGGGACGGGAGTCGAGACCTCGGTCAACACGCTCCACCGGATGCTGGCCGACATCATCGGGACGCGTCCCGTGCCCGCCTACGGACCGCAGCCCGAGGGGGAACTTCGCCGGATCGCGCTCGACAACGCGCTCGCGGCGTCTGTGCTCGGGTGGAGCCCGAAGACCGATCTCTCGTCAGGGCTCGCGCGAACGGTCGAGCATCTCCGGGGCCTTCACTCAGGTTCATCAGGCTGAGCATCCGGATCCTGAGCGGACGCTCGAGCCGAGCTCACGATGTCGATCAGCTCATCGGGTCTCCGCCCCGCCGCCGATGCGAGCACCTCGACGTCCCCAGCACGCAGGATGATCGTCTCGCCCTCTCGCTGACCGCGCTGCGAAAGCACCTGACGGATGAACCCCGTGATCAGGTCGCTCTCCGGCGTTCGTATCCCCTCGAGCTTCGTCAGATCGATCTCGGGCTCCCAGCGTCCTTCCACGGCTCGGAGGATCTCGCCGAGCACCCGCTCGGGCGGGACGTCCAATAACCGACACAGATCACAGAATCGCGCGAGGGAGATCTTCCGCTCACCGCGTTCGTAGCCAGCAACAGACGTCGGCCGGAACCTGTCGGCGGACGCATCCGCCAGATCCTTGAGCGTCATCCCCCGCGCGAGCCGGGCGCGACGAAGCGCACGCCCGATCTCCAGGGCCATCGGTCTCATGCTTTCCCTGTCCTCGAGGTCGTAGGTCTCGGGGGGGGGACGGTCCCCAGTGTCGATGCCCGCTCTGCTGTGCGCAGGGGCTTTGCAACGTAAGTTTCCTGCGCAAGCGGCGTGATTCGCAGAAGTACACACCTTCGGACGCGCTCCGTGGTTTCTGGTGCGATGGAACGCTCCGGACGCATGGCGGAAATGGGAAAAACAAGCGGATCCCGCCTTGAAAAGAGTATCATCATCTTCAGTCGAAGGTCTTTGCAAAGAACGCCTTCCGCGTTGTAGGGTTGCCTCTACGCCGTTCTAGCTAGTCTGAATGGCGGAGGTGTTCTAGGGGCCGGTACCCCATCCGGGGGTCGTAAGGGTCCCGGAGTACGTTGGAAGATCTATCGCCTGTCTGAGGGGTCCAGGCGGTCGATCGGCTCGGATGAAGGGGAGCGGATTGGGGACGGGCGCTCGTCGGCGCAGCGCTGCTGCTGCGTCGTATGTCGTTGAAAGTCTTTCCTACGGATTGGCTTCCGCGCGCCACGCCGATGAAGCCGCTACCTGCGCCACCGGCTGGATCCGGGAGGCCGTCGGCCCGGAGGTGGCCGTCCAGATCGCCAGACCCGACGCCGCCGGCCGGCTTCGAACCGTCTGGCGGGAGGGTGAGGCTGCCCCCCTGGAGCGTTCGCACACCACGGCTCGGCGGGTGGCCTTCCAGACGAGGGCGTACTCGCACCTCGATCTCCCTACAGCGGCGGGCCGGAGGGTCGCGTTCTTCCCCCTGGTCTGCCGGGAGACCTCGTTGGGGGTGCTCGAGGTCCAGGCGCGGCGGGACGCCATCCGGGACGGATCCGGCACCCTGGCGGCTGTGGCGTGCCAACTCGCAGGTGTGCTCGCCGGGCTCGCCGAGCGACAAGGATTGGAACGGGAAGTACAGGCACTCATGGGCGTCGCGGGCATCGGTCGCGAGCTGCTCCATGCGGACGGGCCGGAAGACGCTCTCGACATCGTTGCGAGCGCTCTGTGGCGCGAGTTCCGCGCCCCGGTCGCCATCTGGTGGGGTGATGACCACGGTCCTCGGACCCTCACGGCCGTCGCGGGACTGAACCCGGAGAAGTGCACCCAGCTCGATCAGCGGATGGGTACCGTCCTTCCCTGGACGAGGGCGACGCCGCGCCAGCGGGCCGATCTGCGTGGGCGGTTCTCCGATGCCGTGGGAGTCGACCGCGTCACGGTTCGTGAAGCGGGTGACGCGGTCTTGTTCGTGGCCAGCGGTGAGCCCCTTCTACAACGGCGCGTCGAGATGGTCGGCTCGCTCCTCGATGACACGCTGCCGTTGCTGTCGACGTCGGCGAGGGAAGAGCAGCGGACGTCGCGGATGCACGTGGGGCTCGCGTGGACGGCTCACGAGCTGCGGACGCCCATCCTCGGGGTGAAGGCCGCGCTCGAGATCGTGGTTGGACGCAGCGCGTCCCGGGACGAGGAGTTGCTCAGGCTCTCGCTGCGCGAGCTCGAACAGCTCGCCGCGGACACGGAGGGCATCCTCGGGTGGGCCGTCGGGGGCCGCGAGCTGAATCCCCGCTACGTCGACGTTGCGCAGCTGGTGGAGGACGCGGTCACCACCTATCGGCTCTTGCACGGGGCCGAGGGAACGGTGGAAGTCGTTGCACGACCGCCGGTCATGGCTATGGCGGATCCGACGCATCTGCGAGCCGCGGTCGTGAACCTGGTTCGCAACGCCGTCCTCTATTCGGATCCGGACGGCGTGGTGACCGTTCGGGTCGAGGACGAGGAAGCCGCCGTGCGGGTAAGCGTCGGCGACCAAGGCCCCGGCATCCCCCTCGCGGAACGAGAGATCATCTTCGACCCGTTCGTGCGGGGCGGGGCGGGTTCGCGCGCCGCAGGCGGGAGCGGTTTGGGCCTCTTCATCACGCGCCGGGTCGTGGAGGCGCACGGGGGACGCGTCTGGGTGGATTCCGGTGAAGTGGGCGCGACGTTCCACATGTTGCTGCCCGTGGATAGGAAGGAACTCCAACGGTTCGCATCCTGATCGTCGACGATCACATCTTGTTCGCAGAGGCGATCAGGTCTGCGCTGGACGACGCCGGCATGGATGCCGTCGCCGTGGTCACCACCGGCCGGGCCGCACTCGCGTACCTCGAGGACGACCGCCCCGATGTGGTCCTGCTCGATCTCGGATTGCCGGATCGGAGCGGCCTTGCGGTCGGTCGGGAGATCATCGAGTTGTGGCCCGAGGCGAAGCTGATGGTGCTGACAGCTCTCGACGACCCGAAAGCGGTCGAGGAGGCGATGCGCGCCGGGTTCCGCGGCTACTTGACGAAGGACACGCCCGTCAGCAGGTTCGTCAGCTCGATCGAAGCGATCGTGGCCGGACAGGAGGTGTTCCCTCACCGCTTCGCGCAGGCCGTGCGGCGACCTGGGTCGAGCGACAGTGTGTGGCTGCTCATCTCCCAGCTCACGCCCCGCGAGCGAGAGGTGCTCGGGCTCCTGGTGGAGGGCGCGGACGGCCGGACGATCGCAGCGCGTCTCAACATCAGCCGGAATACGGTGCGCACCCACGTGCAGAGCATCCTGACGAAGCTCCAGGTCCACTCTCGACTCGAAGCCGCCACGCTGGCCGTGCGCCATCGAGTCGTTCCCCTCCCCACGACGATGGGACACGACGTCCCCGCAGAGCGGACGTAGCCGTCGATCCAGGGGTACCGGCCGACCGCCGACCATCATGCGAACGACGTAGGGACGCTACGCTTTCCGGTGCGTGTTCCCCGAGAGCTGTGTCGGTACCGTTCTCGCGCTCCCCAGATCCGACCGAAGAGAGGGTGGGCTTGAGCGATACCCCAGCTTCGATCCGCGTGCTCCTGGCGGATCGGCACGCCCTTTTCCGGGAGGCCGTGCGAACGGTGCTCGAGAGCGAGGCCGAGATCAACGTCGTTGCCGAGGCGCGCAACGGGCTTGAGGCGGTCTCCGAAGCGGAACGCACGCTCCCGCACGTCGCCATCCTGGACGTCGACCTTCCGATGTCGGACGGGTCCCAGACGACCGCGGCGATCAAGGCGAGCGTGCCGCGATGCCAGGTGCTCGTCCTGAGCGCCCGCGAGGACTACCGCAGCTTGATGGAGGTGCTGGATGCCGGCGCGAGCGGGTATATCACGAGGGAATCGCCGCTCGCGGACCTGATCCATGCGACGCGGGCGGTCCATCGCGGCGACACCCTCGTGCCGCCGACGATGCTCGGGCCGCTGCTCACGGGCCTCCTCCGTCGCAAGCGGGATCAGGACAGGGCGTTCGAGCGGATCGCCCGCCTGACGATCCGGGAGCGTGAGGTCCTGGCACACCTCGCCGAGGGATCCGACAACGAATCCATCGCCCGGGCCCTCGTGATCAGCCCTCAGACCGCGCGCACGCACATCCAGAACATCCTCGGGAAGCTCGAGGTTCACTCGCGACTCGAGGCCGCGGCGTTCGTGACGCACAGCGGGATGTTGGCCAACCTCGTCAGATCGGACGGCGTCCGAGCGGGTGTGGGCGGGGCGCGCGAAGACGTTCAGCAGTAGGGCGGGGCGAAGCTCAATCAGCGCGAGAGAGACGGGCCTCCGAAGCATCCCGCATCCACTCCAGCGTCCTCGCGAGGCCATCGCGAAGGGGGACCTGCGGCTCCCATGCCAGTCGATCACGTGCGAGTGAGGCGTCGGGGCGACGGTTCTCGGGGTCATCGACCGGGCGCTCCGTGTAGACGACCGGGGAGTCGGCCCCGGCCAGGGACCGGATCAGCTCCGCGAGCTGCCCTACGGAGACCTCCTCCGTGCTACCGAGGTTGATCGGGCCGGTCAGCTCGGCGTGGAGCACCCGCCAGATCCCTTCGACGAGGTCGTCCACGTAGCAGAGCGAGCGGGTCTGGGAGCCGTCCCCGTGAATGGTGATCGGCTCACCGCGGAGGGCCTGGTCGATGAACGTCGGCACGGCACGACCGTCCTGTCGCCGCATCCGCGGCCCGTAGGTGTTGAAGATCCTGATGATCCGCACGGAGAGGCCGTGCGCGCGGTGGTAGGCCATGGTAGCCGCCTCCGCGAATCGCTTGGCTTCGTCGTAGACCGACCTTGGGCCGATCGGATTCACGTTCCCCCAGTAGGTCTCGGGCTGCGGATGGACCTTCGGATCGCCGTAGACCTCCGATGTAGATGCGAGGAACAGACCCGCCCCTTTCTCTTCCGCGAGGCGGAGGCAATGCAACGTCCCGAGGGCACCGACCTCGAGGGTCTCGATCGGGTGTTCCAGGTAGTCGCGAGGCGATGCGGGAGACGCGAAGTTGAACACCCAGTCCACCGGGCCGGCAACGGGCAGTCCCTGGGTGATGTCCGCCTCGTGGAGCGAGAACCGTGCGTTGGACAGAGCCGAGGCGAGGTTCTCCGTTCTTCCCGTGAGGAGGGAGTCGACGCACACGACCTCCCATCCTTCGTGCAGAAGCCGGTCGCACAGATGCGAGCCCACGAAACCGGCTCCCCCCGTCACGACGGCCCGCAGGGGGCTCATGGCGTGACGGATGGCTGCTCGATCGGGGCGGCATGCTCGACCGCATCGAACGGGAGGGAAACCGCGGCCGCCGGGAGCGGCACGACCGGGGGACGGCCCGTCGGGTAGTACCAGAACCCGGCTTCCGCCATCTCGGACGGATCGAAGAGGTTCCTTCCGTCGACCACGAGCGGATATAGCATGATCTCCTTCAGGGTCCCGAGGTCGAGGTCGCGGAACGCCGGCCACTCCGTGGCGACCACCAGGGCATGTGCGCCCGACGCGGCTTCGTAGGCGTCGCTCGCGAGCTCGAGCTCGGGCAACTCATCCTTCGCGTTGCTGGCGGCCCGCGGGTCGGTGCCCACCACGATCGCGCCCGCCGCCAGCAATCGCCGTGCCAGTGCGAGGGCGGGGGAGAAGCGCACGTCGTCCGTCCCGGCCTTGAACGCCAGGCCTAGGAGCGCGATCCGCTTGCCCTCTAGGTTCCACAGGGCTTCTTCCACCTTGGCCGCGGCCGCCTCCACAGCCTCCTCGTTCACGCGCTCGACCTCATCGAGGAGGGGGAGCGGGTATCCGAGCCGCTCGGAGAGGCGCTTCAACGCCGCGACGTCTTTCGGGAAGCAATAGCCTCCGTAGCCCAGACCCGCGTCGAGGAACGCGCGCCCGATCCGAGGATCGCCCCCCATCACGTCGGCGACGGCGGTGACGTCGGCACCGGCCCGTTCACACAGTCGAGCCAGCGCGTTCGCGAACGAGATCTTCATGGCGAGGAAGGCATTGCTGGCGTGCTTCGCGAGCTCGGCCGTGCGGATGTCGGTCACGATCAGGTGGATGCCAGCACCCAGCAGCGGGGCGTACAGACGTCTGAGCACCTCGAGCGACCGATCCGACTCGATGCCGATCACGATGCGGTCGGGTTCCAGCGCGTCGCGCATCGCCGCTCCCTCGCGCAGGAACTCCGGATTGGACGCGACGTGGAACTCTCGTCCTCCGCCCTCCCGTTGCAAGGTCGTCAGGACGCGATCCGCCGTGCCGGCGGGGACGGTCGACTTCTCGACGACGACCGCGCCGTTGGGGGCGTGGCGTGCGATCTCGCTCGCGGACTGCTCCATCGCCAGGAGGTTCGCGTCGCCGTTGGCTCGAGCGGGTGTGCCGACGCAGATGAACACGACCTCGGCATCCCGGAGCGCCTCGGCGGCGACGGTGCTGAAGGACAGTCGGCCCGATGCTGATTCCATCTTCATCGCTTCTTCGAGGCCCGGCTCGAAGAACGGAGGGATGCCCCGTTGCAGGAGCTCGATCTTCTCGACGTCGACGTCGGTCCCGACGACCTCGTGACCGATGCTGGCGAACGTCACGCATGTCACCAATCCGACATGCCCGGTTCCCATCACCGCAACCTTCAACGTTCGCCTCCGTCTCTCTATGGCCCGTCACCGGATGCTATGGTCCGCAACGTCCCGGGCCCACCGGCGTGGCAGGTAGGTTCCGTACGGCCCTCGACGTAGTGCCGGCGGATCGTGGGATACCCTCAGACCCGCGTGGAGGTCTCTTCCGGTCGGGTGTTCTCCTCGCGGAGCGAGGCGAGCTCTCGATCGGCATCGTCGAACTTGGAGCGGTGCAGGACTCCGTTCCTGTTCTCGTACGTCCCGTACGTGTTGGGAGTCCTGGACTCGTGCACTCGGTTGAGGACCCCACCCAGGATGGTCCCTCCGACCTGCTCGAGCTGGTGACTCGCCCGCGAGACGCCCCCCCGCGTTCCCTCCTGTGCGTCCGCGACGAGGAGCACCCCGTCGACGAGGTCGGCGAGCACGAGGCTGTCCGCGACCGGCTCTACCGGGGGGCCGTCCACGATCACGAAGTCGGCCTGGCGACAGCCTCGGATGACCTCGAACATCCGATCGGATTGCAGGAGCTCGGCAGGCTCGTCGACTTCCGACGCAGGTCCACTCGGCAGAGCCTTGAGGTTCGGGATGGGTGTGTCGACCAAGGCGTCGTTGAGCGACAGGGATCCGAGGAGCACTTGACCGAGACCTCGCTCGTTCCCGATCCCGAGGAGCGAGTGCACGCGGGGATACCGGAGATCAGCGGAGATAAGGACCACGGATCTGCCGACCTGCGCGAGCGCGATGGCCAGGTTCACTGCGGTCGTCGTCTTGCCTTCTGCCTGGCGGGCGCCCGTGACGAGGATCGTTCTCACCTTCGCGCTCTTGCAGGCCGCCAGGAGATTCGTCCGTAACGTTCGGTATGCCTCGGCGGCCGGGCTCCGCGGCTCATCGATCGAGACGAGACGGGGCACGTCTCCGCGCAGCGTCGGGGACTCCGGGATCAGACCGAGGACCGGCGCCTTCAGTGCTCTCCGGAGTCCTGATGCATCCTCGATACGGTCTTGCAACTGCTCGCGCACCGAGGCGAGGGCGATCCCGGCCGCGAGTCCAAGCAGGATGCCGAGTGCGAGGTCGACCTGATGCTTCGGGCTGATCGGTGACGAAGGCCGGTTGGCTTCCTGGACCACCTGCCCCGGGTCCGTGCTCAGCGTCGCGACCTCCGCGAGCTGACTCTGGAGAGCGAGACGCGCCGTATCCCAGGCATCACGCCGACCGATGAGCGAGTTGTACTCCGCCGAATCGGTCGGAAGGACTTTGAGCTGGTCGTCGATCTTCGCGATCTCTGCGTCGTGCGCGGCGATCTGATCCCGGATCGTTCCCGAGACCCGCTCGATCGTCTGGAGCGCCTGGTCGAGCTTGAACCCCAGGTAGGCCCGGGCGAACGACTGCGCTCCCCGTCGCGCGCTCTGGGCGCTCGAGTCCGTGTACGAGATCTGGAGGATCTGCGTGCTATCAGGTGTCGCGACAGAGACATGCTTGACGAGGTTTGGGATGTTCTCAGAGCTGTCCATGAACGTTCGTGCCAACCGGGCGACCTGGGTCGACTGGACCAGTTGCGCCTCGGTGGGCATGCTGAGGTTGTCCAGCGGGTCGGCGTCGGAGGGCTGGATGAGGAGCGGCTGGGCGAGGACCTCCGCCGTCGCAAAGAAGACCTTCTGGCGCGAGTACGAGTACGCGGCCGCCAGCGACGCCACGATCACCACGACCGCCAGCACCAACCATTTGCGCCGGGTCACCTTCTGCAGGACCTCTCGGAGGTCGATCGTTCCCTCCGCCGAGGGTGACTGAGGTTCTTGGAACGATCTGTTCATCCCATTCCCATCCTGGCCGTTCCCATCCTGGCCGTTCCCGTCTGGTCCAACCGGACCAGCGTAGACGCCGGCGCGCAGCATCTACGCCTGGCCACCGTCTCGGTTCCAAGGTAGAGCCAGCGTGCGAGAGCACCATCGTGCGAACGTCGTAGGGGTGCTACGTCATCGTGCCGGTGCCTGAAGAGGAGTGCTCGCATAGCGTTCACTGTATCCCGACCCAGGTGGAGCAGGTATGTCCGATCGGATCGCTCGTTGAGCGCCGGCAGAGGTGTGCACCTGCGTGAGACCCAAGATCCCGGGAGGGCGTCCGAAGTCCCGGACGTCTTCGAACCCGGTCTCCGCGGGCCCGCGAGCCCAGAGCTCGCAAGAGGCGAGCTCGCTCGCGAGGATGTCGACGTTCTCGAGCTGATCGCCGCCCTGTGTCGGTCCCTCGATGCCGAAGGTGTGCGTTACTGCCACTGGAAAAGCAACGAGTCGATCGCGCGATCCGCCAGCGGTGAGAACGATCTCGATCTGTTGGTGAGCAGATCGGACGCGGAGCGGTTCGAGAGGATCCTCAGGCGCCTTGGATTCAAGGACACCCGCCAACCCCGATGGAAGCAGCTTCCGGGCGTTTATCACTCATACGGGGTCGATGCGACGGGCGCCCTCGTGCACATCCACGCCCACTATCAGCTCGTCATCGGCGACGACATGACCAAGAACATCCACCTGCCGATCGAAGCCGCCTACCTCGCCTCATCAACGCCGGATCGGACGTTCATGATCCCGTCCCCGGCGTTCGAGCTCGCCGTGTTCCTGATCCGCATGACGGTCAAGCACTGCACGTGGGACGCGTTCGTGACATTCCAGGGAGCGCTGTCGCGGAGCGAGCGACGAGAGCTGGACGACCTCCTCGCGCGCGTCGACCTCGGCGAGGTGTGGGCGCTCGCGGACAGACAATTCCCCTTCATCCCGCGTGATCTGTGGGAGCGGTGTCTGCGATCCGTGAGGCCGGGATCCTCGCGCTGGTTCCAGATCGGGACGGCGAGCCGCCTCCAACGCACGCTTTCGGGCTGGAGCCGCCGGCCGCCGGCGTCTGACACGTGGGTGCGGATGTGGCGACGGTTCCGGACCGTGCTTCGGAGGAAGATCTTCAGGCGAGGTCCGGTGAGGAACAAGCTGGCCTCGGGTGGAGCGCTCGTCGCGGTCGTGGGAGGAGACGGAGCCGGGAAGACGACGGCGGTTGATGCGCTGTCGGGCTGGCTCTCTTCAGAAAACATCGAGTCGCATACCCTGCATATGGGGAAGCCGCGTTGGTCCCCGTCCACGGCGATCGTCAAGAGCCTGCTGAAGGTGGTCGCCGCGGCGAAGCGATCGTCCACCTCCTCAGCGAAGGTGCTCAGATCCTCCCTGGCCGCTGCGGACGAGGGGAAGATGACCCTTCGGAACCGCGCGCGGCTCGCGTGGGAGGTGCTCACCGCCCGAGATCGTTATCGCACCTATCGGAGGGCGGGGCGTCTCGCATCGAACGGCTCGATCGTCATCTGCGACCGCTATCCGTTGCCGCAGGTCTCGTTGATGGACGGCGCCGTGACCGCTCGTATGAAGGATCCGTCGCGATGGGGCCGATGGGCTCGTTCTCTGGCCACGCTCGAGAGGCGTTATTACGACCGGATCGCGAGTCCGGACATCTTGATCGTGCTCCGGCTCGACCCCGATACGGCCGTCGAGCGGAAGCGTGGCGTCGAGCCGGAGTCCTCCGTCCGCCCCCGTTCGGAGGAGATCTGGCGCATGGATTGGCGCGGCACCCCGGCGATCGTAGTCGACGCGGCCTCGCCGAAGGATCAGGTGCTCTCGCAGATCAAGTCCGTGATCTGGTCGAGGCTCTAGAGACGTCGATGGCATCCGGAGGCTTGAAGACGGAAGACGTGACCCCAGCGGCCGAGTCGAGGGGACGCCTTGGGCGTGCCGTCTCACGCGTGGTCTCCGATGGCAGCCTCACCAAGAAGGCGTCGCTGAACGCGGCCGCCTCGACGGCCGAACAGATCGCGCGGATCGCGGCAGGGCTGATCATCAGCCCGATCCTGCTGACGAGACTCGGAGATACCGCCTTCGGGATCTGGCAGGTGCTCCAGCGTCTGATCGGACACGCCTCGCCGGCGAGCGGACGTCCCGGGGAGGCTTTGAAGTGGACGATCGCGCATGAGCAGCGATCGACCGACTACGACTTCAAGCGGCGACAGGTCGGCAATGCGCTGGCGGTGTGGTTGCTCTTCCTCCCGCTGCTGGTCGCGATCGGTGGTGCCCTCACATGGCTCGCGCCGATCTGGCTCCACGTCTCGCGTGCCTCGTACGGCACGGTTCGCGTTGCCGCAGGGATCCTGGTCCTCGACGCGGTCTTGTTCAGCCTGCTCTACCTGCCTCAGTCGGTGCTGCAGGGCGAGAACCTCGGCTACAAGCGGCTGGGGCTGTCGGTGCTCCTGGTCTTCGTCAGCAAGGCGCTCCTCGTGATCGCCGTCTTCCTCGGATTCGGCATCGGGGGACTCGCGGTCGCGACGGCGATCGCGACCGTGCTCTGGGGTGTGACCTACGTCTTCATCGTGCGGTCCCGGGTCGAGTGGTTCGGGATCGCGAGACCGAGCCTGGCCGAGGTCGGCCGCTTCGTGCGACTCAGCTGGTGGTTCCTCCTGTGGAACCTCGTGATGACGTTGATGCTCGCGAGCGACGTCGTCGTCCTGGGGATCGTGGCGTCTCCCGCGCTCGTCACGACGTACACGTTGGCCAGATACATCCCCCAGGCGATCACCGTCGCAGTCGCGACGGTGATCGTCGCGGTTATGCCGGGGCTCGGTGGACTGATCGGCGCGGGCGAAACGATGCGCGCCGTTCGTATCCGGAAGGAGACGATGAGCCTGATCTGGCTCTTCACGATCGTCGCCGGCACGACCGTGCTGCTGTGGGAGGAGTCGTTCCTTCGGCTGTGGGTCGGACCGAAGTACTACCCAGGGTCCGCCGCGATCCTGATGATCATGCTGATGGTGCTCCAGTTCGCCCTGATCCGCACGGACGCCAACATCATCGACCTGACCCTGAACCTCCGCCGGAAGGTGCTCCTCGGCACGGTCTCGGCCGCGTTGTCGGTCGGCCTCGCGTGGCTCTTCCTCGGCCCGATGGACATGGGCATCATCGGCCTCGTCCTCGGATTCATCCTGGGGCGGGCGATCCAGAGCGTGGGGTACCCGTGGATGATCGGACGACTCCTCGGGATCCCGATCGAGCAACAGTTGAGAGGGATCGTCCGGCCGGCGCTCGCGACCGGCGTGCTCTTCGCCGGCGCGAGCGCGCTCGGCGCCGCGACCCGCGCGGGTTCGTGGCCGATCCTCGTCGGGGCGGTGGGGGTGTCGGCCGGCGTGGTCACGATCGTCGCGTACTTCTCCGGGCTGCCGGCCGAGACCAGACGACTCCTGTGGCAGCGGCTCCGCAAGGTGGCGCGACTCACATGAGCGCATCCACGAACGGCAAGGTGCGGGTGGCGATCTTCACCTCCAACATGGACGGCGGAGGCGCCGAACGAGCGATGTCGAAGCTCGCGGGCGGGATCGCGGACCGGGGATACGACGTCGACCTCGTCTTGAGCCGCGCGGAGGGTCACTATCTCGCCGAGGTTCCCGATACGGTCCGCATCGTGGACCTGGATGCAAACCGCGTTCTGGGGAGCATCCCCGGGCTCGTCCGATACCTGCGCCGTGAACGTCCGGCGGCGATGTTGACATCGATGAACTACGTGAACGTCGTCGGTATCTGGGCCAGAGCCCTTTCCCGGGTCGACACCAGGCTCGTCGTGAACGAGCAGAACGCGCTCTCCCTCGAGGCGGCCCATTCGACGCGCCGGAGACATCGCCTCCTGCCCAGGCTGATCGGACGCTTCTATCCCTGGGCGGACCGGATCGTCTCGGTTGCCAGAGGAACGGCCGACGATCTGGCCCGAACGACCGGTCTGCCCCGCGAACGGATCGAGGTGGTGCACAACCCGATCGTGACCCCCGAGCTGAAGGAGCTGGTTGAGGCTCCTCTCGATCATCCGTGGTTCCGTCCGGGAGAGCCGCCCGTGGTCGTCTCCGTGGGGCGGCTCTCGCCGCAGAAGGACTTCGGAATGCTCCTTCGCGCCTTCGCTCGGGTCCGGGACCGTCGCCCCGCGCGGCTCGTGATCCTCGGCGAGGGACCGGAGCGTGGGACGTTGGAGTCGCTCATCTCGGACCTCGGACTCGATGAGGTCGCGACACTTCCGGGATGGGTGGCCAACCCGTATCCGTGGATGGCGAACGCCGGCGTGTATGTCCTGTCCTCGCGATGGGAAGGACTTCCCTCGGTGCTGATCGAAGCGCTCTACTGCTGCGTGCCGATCGTCGCGACGGACTGTCTCAGCGGCCCGCGCGAGATCTTGGACGAGGGCGCGCACGGACTGCTCGTGAA
>CAJDUF010000027.1_pt1 | contig 15157 bp, 13 predicted proteins | sample 7390091 | NCBI WGS metagenome assembly CAJDUF01 (sample SAMEA7055670, study PRJEB34461) | soil metagenome | biome: terrestrial ecosystem; feature: Peninsula; material: soil | place: Antarctica | collected 2016 | reverse complement strand
CACGCTCGAGGTCGGCGTCCAGGGGGGGATCGGGGACTCGCTCGACGCGATCGCCGACGCGGCCCCCGGGAACCCTCGTCGGGATCGCGAACCACCGGGCGAGCGATACGTGCGAGAGGAGCTCGAGTCGGGCGCGGGCGACGACTCGTTCCCCGTGCGACCCCAGCGGATCGTCCACGACGTCAGGGAAGCGCTCGATCGCGAGGACATCGTCCTCTGCGACACCGGCGCCGTGAAGATCTGGATGGCGCGGCTGTTCCCGACGTACGTGCCGAACACGTGTCTCATCTCGAACGGGCGCGTTCGCGGCCAAGCTCGTCCACCCCGAGCGCAAGGTGTTGGCGGCGATGGGTGACGGCGCCTTCCTCATGAGCGCCGCGGAGATCGAGACCGCAGTGCGGGAGAAGGTGCACTTCGTCATCCTCGTCTGGGTGGACGGTGGGTACGGCTTGATCGGCTGGAAGCAGGACATCCATTTCGGCCGGAGGGCCGCGGTTTCGTTCGGCAACCCGGATTTCGTCACGTTCGCGGAGAGCTTCGGAGCCAAGGGCTACGCGATCGGCGAGGCGTCGGAGCTGCTGCCCACGCTCCGGAAGGCTCTGGAGGATGACGCGGTGTCGGTCATCGCGGTACCGGTCGACTACGGCGAGAACGCCAGGCTCGTCGAGCGCCTGGGCGCGCTCACGGAGCCCATGTGATCATCCGGGATCCCGCTTGCCCTCGTCCATCCGTGAACTTCCGGGCTTGAGCCGGGGCGCCGGTAGAATCGAAGTCCCCACACAGGAAAAAGGATCCGCGTTGTCATCCTTGATCGAGAAGTTCAGCAATGTCGGCGAAGGCCGGCGGCGCAAGGAGCTGGAGCAGATCGCCCAGCTCATCAACACGTGGGAGCCCGAGACTGAAGAGCTCTCGGATGAGGAGCTAGCCCGCAAGACGGTCGAATTCCGGCAGCGCATGGAGAACGGGGAGTCGCTCGACGACCTCCTCCCGGAGGCGTTCGCCGCCACTCGCGAGGCCGCGCGCCGCACGATCGGCCAGCGCCACTTCGACGTCCAGCTCATGGGGGGCGCCGCGCTGCACCGCGGCACCATCGCCGAGATGCGGACGGGAGAAGGCAAGACCCTGGTCTCCACCCTGCCCGGGTACCTGAACGCCCTCGAGGGCAAGGGCGTCCATCTCGTCACGGTCAATGACTACCTGGCCAAGCGCGACTCGGAATGGATGGGTGGGATCTATCGGTTCCTCGGCCTCGACGTGGGCCTGATCCAGGCTGACATGAGTCCCGAGCAGCGGCGTCCCGCCTACGCCGCCGACATCACCTACGGGACCAACAACGAGTTCGGGTTCGACTACCTCCGGGACAACATGGCGATGCGCTTGGAGCACACGGTCCAGCGCGGCTACCACTTCGCGATCGTGGACGAGGTCGACTCGATCCTGATCGACGAGGCGAGGACCCCGCTGATCATCAGCGGCATGGTCCAGGACAGCGCCAAGTGGTACCAGACCTTCGCGCGGATCGCGCCGCAGCTCACGCGCGACGAGCACTACGAGGTGGAGGAGGCCAAGTTCCAGGTCGCGGTGATGGAGGCCGGGGTCGCCAAGGTCGAGCAGCTGCTCACCATCGACAACCTCTACGACCACGAGAACACGATGCTCGTCCACCATCTGCACAACGCGCTCCGCGCGAAGGAGCTATACAAGCGCGACGTCGAGTACGTGGTCCAGAGCGGCGAGGTGAAGATCGTCGACGAGTTCACGGGCCGGGTCCTGGAGGGTCGCCGGTACTCGGAGGGGCTGCACCAGGCGATCGAGGCGAAGGAGGGCGTCAGGGTCAAGGAAGAGAACCAGACGCTCGCGACGATCACGATCCAGAACTACTTCAAGATGTACGACAAGCTCGCCGGGATGACAGGTACCGCCAAGACGCAGCTCACGGAGTTCGAGGAGACCTACACGATCGGCGTCACCGAGATCCCGACGAACCAGCCGATGATCCGCGAGGACCAACAGGATCTGATCTTCAAGAACGAAGACGCGAAGTGGAACTCCCTGATCGACGACATCATCGAGCGCAACGAGCCCGGTCAGCCGATCCTCGTGGGTACCGTCTCGATCGAGAAGTCCGAGAAGCTCTCGGGGATGCTGAACCGCCGCGGCGTCCAGCATCACGTCCTGAACGCGAAGAATCACGAGAAGGAAGCGATGATCGTCGCGCAGGCCGGGCGCAAGGCCATGGTGACGGTTGCGACGAACATGGCTGGTCGAGGGGTCGACATCCTCCTCGGCGGCAACGCCGAGTACCTCGCGCGCCAGGAGATGGCGGCTCGGGACTTCGACAACGACCGCTATCTCCTGTTCGAGATGGACGACGAGGAGCGAGCTGCGTACGAGGCCGAGTACGAGCCGATCCTCGCGAAGTTCAGGGCGCAGACCGACGCCGAGCACGAAGAGGTCGTGGCGCTGGGCGGTCTTTACGTGCTGGGCACCGAGCGGCACGAGTCCCGGCGGATCGACAACCAGCTCCGCGGCCGGTCCGGCCGCCAGGGTGATCCGGGCGCGTCGCTGTTCTATCTCTCGCTCGAGGACGACCTGATGAGGATGTTCGCCTCCGACCGCGTCGCCTCGATCATGGAGCGACTGAAGTGGCCGGAGGACGAGCCGATCGAAGCCAAGATGGTCACGCGCGCCGTCCAGAACGCCCAGGGACAGATCGAGGAGCTCAACTACGAGCGCCGTAAGAACGTCCTCAAGTACGACGAGGTCATGAACGGCCAGCGCACGGTGATCTACGGCGAGCGCCGGAAGATCCTCGAGGGCGAGGATCTCACGGAAGAGACGCTCGGATTCATCAGGGACGTGGTCGGGGCCACGGTCGCGACCTATTGCCCGCCGGACGCCTTCTCGGAGGAATGGGACAAGGAGGGGCTGTTCACGGCCCTGTCGGAGGTCTACCCGGTCTCGCTCACCACGCAGCAGGTGGACGAGATCGGCGATCCAGAGGCGCTCCAGGCGGCCTTCGTCGAGGACGCGCTCGCCGCGTACGCGGCGAAGGAGGAGGCGCTCGGCGAGTCGATGATGCGGGAGCTCGAGCGAGTCGTTCTTTTGAACATCATCGACACGCGCTGGCGCGAGCACCTGTACGAGATGGACTACCTGCAGGAGGGCATCTATCTGCGGAGCTACGCGCAGAAGGACCCGATCACGGAGTACCGGCGCGAGGCCTTCGACATGTTCGAGGAGCTCACCTCAACGATCCAGACGGAGTTCGTGCGCTACATCTACCGCGTCGAGCTGGTCAACCCGGAGCAGCAGCAACGGCGGGCCTCCGGGCCCAAGGTGAACCGGATCCGCGAGAGCCACGGGGACGAGGAAGAGGCGGAGGGATCGGAGGCGGTGCAGGCATCGAATCCGAACCAGGTCATCAGCGACAAGGTGCCTCGGAACGCGCCGTGCCCGTGCGGCAGCGGTCGGAAGTACAAGAAGTGCCACGGAGCGGTGGCATAGGTCGTTCGGATCCGGGGGGTCAGCCCGCCACGAACAAGCGAAGGGGCCGGCGCATCGCGCCGGCCCCTTTCGTGTTGCCTCGGCAGAGGCGTCTACCTGCACTGCATGCAGGGCTCACCGTTCACAATGATCGGGTTCGACCCGGCCTTCGGTGCGGCGCCCTCCTGCGGAGGGTTGTACTGGCGGTGCAGGGCTTCGTTTTGGCCGCCGATCGAATCCCATCCCGTCCCGTACGTCGCGCTCACGGAGTGCAGCGACGGCGCCACGTGGGAGATGCCGACGATCACGGGGAGCGTTGCTCCCTGCTCACGAACCGCGGCGCTCGAGTTCTCCAGCACCGCGGGGTCGACCGTCCGGATCGAGGGGATCGCCGGTGCGACCGCCCCCTGCTCGCGAACGGCGGCCGTGGAGTTCGCGAACCGCTCGCTCTCCGTGACCGACGTCACGAACCTCGTCTGCCCTGCGTCCCTCAGCACGGTCATCCCGATGGCCGCGGCGACCGCAGCGACCACGAGGACGGCAACGGGCCAGATCGGCAGCTCGATGGTCCCTCGCCTCTGGAGGGTTCCTCCTTGGGCGCTCATGGCTCCCCCCTTCCTCTCCGGTCCCCTCGGGGGACCATTTGCCTGATGAGGCGACCCTACGGAGGACACTTCGCCGGGTCGGTGCCGGCGCGCACGGATCGACGGTGACGTTCGGCACCTCGATCCGGGCGCCCGCGACGGGCGCCCGCGGCAGACGGAAGCCAGGAGAACCGGCGCTACGAGCGGACGGGACCGACGCCGGAAAGGGGGCGGCCGGCCGGGCCTTCGGCCCGGCCGGCCGCCGATGAGAGGGGGGTACCTCTCGTTCCTCAGGTCACGGGAGGCACTGCACGCAGGCCTTCCCGTCGACCACGATCGGCTGGTGCGGAGCGTTGAGCCCGTTCGCCCGCTGGCTGATCGACGGCCCCGCATCCGACGTCGCGAAGGACGGCCAGAAGACGAGCGCGATGACTGCGATGATCACGACCATGAGTACGCTCGCGACACGAGTCGCGTTCCATGCGAACCCCGGTCGGAGGGTCTCGATGCTCATGCTCACGGGATCGTCCTTTCGTGACGCGAACCGATGGTGAGCGTAGGGAGGTGGCCCCGGAGAGCGCGGTGGCCTGCAGCACCTCGTCCGTGTGATGTCCATCACTCGGATGCCTCCGGGTCAGAGGTCTTGAGACAGAACACTAGAATCGGTGGCATGAGCGATCACACCGAACGGGTCCGCAAGCTCCGCGACCGGATCCTGGCAGCCAAGGAGTTCCTTTGACGTCGACGGCAAGCGCGCGCAGCTGGGTGAGCTGGAGAGACAGACGTCCGATCCGGCCCTCTGGAACGATCAGTCTCGCGCGCAAGAGCTGACCCAGCGGCTCGCTCGCCTGAGAGATCGGGTCGACCGCTACGACCGTCTCGAGAGCTCGCTCCAGAACCTCGAAGCGATGGATGAGCTGCTCGAGGACGAAAGAGATCTCGAGCTCACGAAGGAGCTCGAGTCGGGGCTCGACCGTCTCGAGCGGGAGCTCGAGACCGTTGAGCTCGCCGCGCTGCTCTCGGGTCCCTACGACGATCACGATGCGATCGCGACCCTGCAGGCGGGCGCCGGAGGCACCGAGTCGCAGGACTGGGCGGACATGCTGCTCCGGATGTACGCCAGGTGGGCTGAGAAACATGGCTTCCGCATGGAGATCGACGAGATCCATCACGGCGAAGAGGCGGGCATCAAGTCGGCGACGTTCATGCTCCACGGACCGAACGCCTACGGGTTGCTATCGGCCGAGCGTGGCGTCCACCGTCTGGTTCGGATCAGCCCGTTCGACGCCCAGAAACGGCGGCACACCTCGTTCGCGGCCCTCGACGTGATCCCACTCCTCGAGCAGTCCGAGGAGGAGGAGGTCGAGATCCCCGAGGAGGACCTGCGGATCGATGTCTTCCGCTCCTCCGGCCCGGGCGGGCAGTCGGTCAACACGACGGACTCCGCCGTGCGGATCACGCACCTGCCGTCGGGGGTCGTCGTCGCGTGCCAGAACGAGCGCTCCCAGCTGCAGAACCGCGCCGTCGCCATGCGGATCTTGAAGGCGCGACTGGCCGAGCTCGAACGCCGCCGGCGCGAGGAGGAGATGAACGAGCTCCGGGGAGAGCGCAAGGCTGTCGATTTCGGTTCACAGATCCGTTCGTACGTCCTTGCTCCGTACCAGATGGTGAAGGATCACCGGACCGAGGTCGAGGTAGGCGATCCCTCGCGCGTCCTCGGAGGCGACATCGACCGATTCATCGAGGGCGAGCTCAGGCGGCGGGCGGCCGTGGGAGAGACCGCGTAGCTCGACCTCGAGAGGCGCGGCGCTGGAATGCGAGCGCCACGAACGGCGCGGCGAGGAGCACCCCCCAGACCGCCGCACCCAGCGCGAGGCCGAGCGTCAAGGCGTCGTCGTGGTAGGTGAGGACGACCTCGCGCGTGCTCGAAGGAAGCAGCACACCTTGGAGGAACCCGTCCACGGGCAGGGTGTCCGCGTCTTGTCCGTCAGCGGTCGCGCCCCAGCCTGCCTCGTATGCGTTCCTGACGGTCAGTACCCCGCCCGAGGGTGGATCGAGTCGGATCCGGATCTGTGTCGGTGAGCGAGCCTCGACCGTCGCAGCGACGGGTCGCAGGTCGACGGGGGATGTCACGCCGATCGATCGCTCCGCGATCGTGACCGTCGACGGGTCGAAGCCCGGAGCAGTGGCGAACTCCAGCGCCTGCTGGATGCCGTCAGCGTGCCTCACCTCCGCTCCGCTCGTCGTCGCGAGCGGCTGGGCGTCGGCGAGCTCCCAGAGCGAGTAGCCCCCAGCCTCCTCAACGATCCTGCCTGGGACCGGCGACTCCAAGCCCGTCGGGACCACCAGGTACCGCAGACCCAGCAGACGAACGTTCTCGGCCGACGGCAAGTTGAGCACCGAAGCGTTGTAGAAGACCGAGAGCTCGTTGGTCGCGCGGATGTATCGCCAGTAGCGAGGGAGCTGCACGGGGTTGTAACCCAAGGCGTCCGGGACGTCGAACAGCGTGCCCCTCGACGGCGCGAGCGCCGGCCAATCGGCCGGCGACTTCATCCAGAGGTAGCCCTTCTCGTAGTAGGCCGCGGGTGGTGCCCACGTCGCGTAGCGGCCCGGCTCCGCCCGGATGTGTTCCACGATCGGCGTGGGCGCGAGGTAGGCGGCTTCGTTCAGCGTGGGATATCGAAGGACCTGCGGCAGGAGACTGGGATGGTCGCCGGTCTCCAGTCCGGTGAAGATCGTGCCGCCTTGGTAGGACTGCGCGTAGACGGCGCTCCCGAGTAACTCGACGGTGAGCACGGCCACAACCGCGGATGCGGACGCCCATCGCCACCGCCGGGTGGCCAACCCGTAGAGGAGCGGGGCGGCCGCCACGAGGATCGCGGCGACCATCGCGAACCGGACGAGGCTGCCTCCCACGAGGAGCGGCCAGATGACGAACGTGAACGCCGCGGCGCCGAGCCAGGCGAACGCCGCGCGAGGGGAGAGCGGGCGCTCCACGAGCCCTTGCAGGCCAGCCCCCGCCAGGATGGGGAGGGCGAGCACGGCCACGTAGCGGAGGCGCCCCGGATTGTGGAGGTAAACGTCTCCGAAAGGGATCTGGAGCACCAAAGCCCGGAACCACTCCGCGGTCACGAGCAGCGGGGACGTGAGTACGTAGGCGGCGAGCGCGAGCCCCCCGACCGAGACGACGAGCGTTCGGAGCCGGCGAGCGCGAGCCGCGAGGAGGACGCTCGCGAGCGCCACCGCGCCGGCGTAGGCGCCCGGCGCGGCGGCGAAGCCAAGGGGCCAAGCCGCCCAAACGCCGTTCGACCCGAGCGGATCGCCCACCTCGGATTGGCCCGTGTCCCCCAGGGCGCCGTACCCGCCGCGCAGGCTCGACTCGCCGAGGAGATCTACATGCGGCACGAGGATCGGAAGCGCCGCGAGCGGCAGGACGACGATGAACAGCGCCACCCGACCCGCGGCCGACCGGCCGGCGACGATCCCCGCCCGCGTGTCGGCGATCGCGCCGGCCACCAGATACGCGATCGCGAAGGCCGTCGCGATCACGAGACCGTGGCTCAGGTGCGCCGCGGCCACCTGCATCCAGGCGAATGCGCCGAGCGCGAGCCACGCGCAACGACCGGACCATCCTTGCGCTCTCCGGTATCCCGACGCGGCGACGAGCAAGACGGCGGTCCATGCCAGCGCCCCGGCGAACGGCAGCGAGATCGCGATCGTCGACGTCGACATCATCATCGCCAGCACGAGACCGCCGGCCGTCGCCGCGGCCCACTCCAGGGATTCCTTCCGGAGGAAGGCGTAGATCCCGAGACCGGCGAGCAGCGGGTTGAACACGATGAACATCCGCAGTGCCGGCCCCGGCGAGAACAGCGAGAAGAGCAGCATCGGAGGCGCGTAGAGCCACCCGCTCTGAGGATCGGCGGCGAAGCGATACCCGATCATCTCGAAGGGGTTCCACAAGGGGATCCGCCCGGCCGAGATCGAATCGCCCAGGAAGGACCATCGAGGCAGCCAGAAGGTCAAGAGGTCGGGATGCTGATTGGTCAACCCGCCGACGAGGAAACCGCGGAGAGCGAAGAGGACGGAGCCGACGATCAGGGCCGGCCCGAGCCACGAGGCCGTCCTCCCGGCCGCACGCGGCGCGAGCCGGCTCGCGTCCGCGGCGTCCACGAGGGTCAGACTACGGCACCTTCACCCATCTCGCGGAAGACCTCTGGTAGGGTGGGCCGTCCCCTTTGCAGCACCTTATTCCTCACGCCATGATCAGCCTTCAGCGCGTCACCAAGGTCTACCGGAACGGCGTCACCGCCCTCGAGGACGTCTCGGTTGAGATCGACAAGGGCGAGTTCGTCTTCGTCGTGGGCCCGTCCGGCTCGGGGAAATCCACCATGATCCGCCTCCTCCTGAAGCAGGAGGAGGCGAGCCGCGGAGACGTGTTCGTCGCCGGAAAGCACCTCTCGAAGATCACGTCGTTCAAGGTCCCTCACTTGAGGCGGAACATCGGAACGGTCTTCCAGGACTACAAGCTCCTGCAAGACAAGACGGCTTTCGAGAACGTCTCGTTCGCGCTCGAGGTGATCGGCAAGCCCAAGCACGTGATCGACCAGCGGGTCCCGGAGATCCTCGAGTATGTCGGGTTGGGGGACAAGCTGAACGCGTATCCGGATGAGCTCTCCGGGGGCGAGCAGCAACGCGTGTCGATCGCGCGGGCGTGCGTGAACAGGCCGCTCGTCCTTCTGGCCGACGAGCCCACCGGGAACCTCGACCCCAACACGTCGGTCGACATCATGAGACTCCTCGACAAGGTGAACCGGATCGGCACGACCATCCTGATGGCAACGCATGACCAAGCGATCGTCGACGCGATGCGCAAACGCGTGATCGAACTGGACAAAGGGAAGGTCGTCCGAGACCAGTCCCGGGGCGTGTACAGCTGATGGCGCCCCGTGTGGAGTACTTCTTCCGTGAAACCGCCTCCGGTTTGCGGCGCAACGGCGTCGTGGCGTTCGCGGCGATGTCGACCGCGTTCATCGCGCTGTTCCTGTTCGGACTCTCGCTCCTGATCGCTCGGGAGTTCGCGCTGGTGACCCGTGCGTTGACCGGCAACGTCGAAGTGCAGGTCTATCTCACGGATCCGGTGAACGTCGGGACCGTCAGCCGGCTGACGGAGACACTGCAGCAGGTTCCGGCCGTCGCCCACGTCGAGTACTGGAACAAGGAGCGCTCCTGCGAGCAGTTCCGGAAGCTGTTCGAGAACCAGCCGGTGTTCATCGAGAACGTGGACTGCATGAAAGTGATCCCGACCTCCCTCCGAGTGAAGCTGTCCGAGGTCACCAACTTCGAGCAGATCACCGCGTCGCTCGGTTGCACGACCGTCTTCGAGGCGGACGGGGATCAGCATCAGCAATGCACGGAGCCCGGGGTTCGGAGCGTCGCCGACTACCAGAAGCTGCTCGATCGGCTCGATTCGCTGACGCGCGTGTTGTCACTCGGCGTGTTCGGTATCGCGGTCATCATGCTCGTCTCCGCGATCGGGCTGGTGGCCAACACCCTGCGGATGGGGATGTTCGCGCGGCGGAAGGAGATCGGCATCATGCGGCTGGTCGGCGCCACGAACTGGCGCATCCGGGTTCCGTTCCTCATCGAGGGGATGGTGGAGGCCCTGCTGGGCGCCGCGTCGGCGATCGCAGGCCTGTTCCTCGTGAAGGTCTTCGTGGTGGACCATCTGCGCGGCACGGCGCCATGGTTGCCGCTGATCAAGAACACCGACGTCGTCGCGGTGATGCCTTGGATCCTGCTGGCGGCCGCGCTCGTCGCCATCGTGGCGGGCACGATCGGCATGCGTCGCTTCCTCGACGTCTGAGGGCGAGGGCAGCCGGGTGGCCCGCAAGGATCGAGAGGGCGAGAAGACCGTCGCCTCGAACCGCAAGGCTCGTCACGACTTCTCGATCCTCGAGACGTTCGAGGCCGGCATCGCCCTGACCGGCGACGAGGTGAAGTCCTTGCGTGGGGGACGGGCGTCGCTCGCGGAGGCGTTCGCTCGCGTACGCAACGGCGAGGCATGGCTGGAAGGGATGCACATCCCTGCCTACGAGCAGGGCGACAAGAAGTCTCACCTGCCCGTCAGGCCCAGGAAGCTCCTCCTGCACCGTCAGGAGATCTCGAAGCTCGAGGACGCACAGCAGCAGGACCGCCTCGCGCTCGTGCCGCTTCGCGTGTACTTCACGCACGGGCTCGCGAAGGTGGAGCTCGCGCTCGCCCGAGGCCGACGGAGCCACGAGAAGCGCCAGGCGATCGCGGAACGTGAGCACGAGCGCGAGATGCGGCGAGAGCTCGGACGTCGCCGCTGATGTCGTACCGTCAAGCGATGTCGCCGACGCCACCGGATGCCGACGAGCTCGAGGCCGTGGTCGCCTTCGTCGCCGATGAGGCCCGGAAATACCTCGACGCGGTCGAGGATCGTCCCGTCCGCGATCCGGAGGCGGAGGTCGCCGCGGCGTCGTTCGGGGGATCGCTCCCCGAGGATGGTGTCGGGGCCGTCGCGGCGCTGCAGGAGTTGATCGATGGCGGCGGCGGGCTGGTGCACTCGGCGGGGCCGAGGTTCTTCCACTTCGTCAACGGTGGGACGACGCCGGCGGCGCTCGGCGCGGATTGGCTCACATCCACCTGGGACCAGAACCCGGGAGCATGGGTGGCCACGCCGCTGGGCGGGCATCTCGAATCGGTCGCGCTCGGCTGGTTGAAGGAGCTCTTCGGTCTGCCGCAGTCGTGGGGCGGGATCCTCACCACGGGCGCGACCATGGCGAACTTCACGGCGCTCGCCTGTGCGCGGCGGTGGTGGGGCCTTCGACATGGCGTGGACGTCGACGTGGAGGGCCTCGGCGGTTTGCCGCGGATGCCCGTCTTCGGCTCCGGCTACGTGCATCCGAGCGATACGAAGGCTCTCGCGATGCTCGGGCTTGGACGGGATGCTGTGCGGAAGCTCGCGGCGGACGGGATCGGGCGGCTCGACCTCGCGGCTCTCGAGCGCGAGCTCAAGGCCCTCGGCGACGCGCCCGCCGTCGTGATCGCGAGTGCCGGAGAGGTGAACGCCGGCGACTTCGACCCACTCGCCGCGATGGCCGACCTCGCGGAGCGGTACGGCGCCTGGCTGCACGTCGACGGCGCGTTCGGTCTCTTCGCCGCCCTCTCGAACCGTACCCGCCATCTGGTCGAGGGCGTGGAACGCGCGAACTCGGTGATCGCCGACGGCCATAAGTGGCTGAACGTCCCGTACGACTGCGGTTTCGCGTTCGTGAAAGACGTAGCGCTGCAGGCCCCCATCTTCACCTCCGGTGCGGCGTACCTCCCCGACCCTCTCGGGCCGAAGCCGACCTGGGGGTTCCTGGGGCCGGAGATGTCGCGACGGGCGAGGGCATTCACCGTGTGGGCGACCCTTCGCGCGTACGGGCGGAGCGGTTACCAGGCGATCGTCGAGAAACACCTCGACCTGGCGCAGCATCTCGCCCGGCGAGTCGACGATGAGCCGGATCTCGAGCGGCTGGCCGACGTGAGTCTGAACATCGTCTGTTTCCGCTACCACCCGCGCGATCACCCGGAGGATCGTTTGGACGAGCTGAACCGGAAGATCGGGGAGGAGGCGATCCTCGACGGGCGGGTCTTCTTCGGCATGACGGAGTACGACGGGAAGGTCGCGTTCCGGCCCGCGGCCGTGAACTGGCGAAACCGCCCCGAAGACGTGGATCTGATCGTGGACGTCGTGGTCGAGCTCGGGGCGCGGTTCAGGTAACCCCCCTGCTGCGGCGTATACTTGAGTGACAACTGCATACGGGGGTGTACTGGCTTCGAGCAGGGCGGTATACGCCTGGGAGAAGCGGGCCGAGATCTCCGGAGTCTCGTAAAACGCCGGAACAAACACAAGCGCCAACGATGAGTACGCGCTCGCTGCCTAGTCATTAGGTAGCTGTCCGTCCGGGAGGGCCTGCGGCCCGGACAGGGCATCGCAAGCAGGCCTCACCGAGGAGGTTCCGTCCGGGGGCCTCCGAGGGACATCTCACCCGGGCTGGCTGAAGGCCCCTCCGCCGGTGGGAGGCCCGAGGCGAGATCTATCCACCGGATGCGCCCGGAGAAGACCCAGACGGTCGCCCTGTCACGCGGGTTCGAATCCCGCCACCTCCACGTAACCGTTGTGCCGCAAATCTACGAAGGTCTTCCCTCGGGAAGGCCTTCGGTCGTTAGGCTCATGTATCGCTCCAGGCGTGAGGAGTCATTGATGATCGGTTGGGTCGGAGACATCGAACACCTGACGCTCGAGAACCGCACCTTCCGGACCGTGCTCTTCACCGGCGCGCATACCCAGCTCACCGTGATGCGCCTCGCACCTGGCGAGGACATCGGCAAGGAGGTCCATCCCGACCGGGACCAGTTCATCCGGATCGAGGAGGGACAGGCCCGGGTTGAGTTCGGCCGGACAGAAGACCGGGTCGAGGAAGCGCACGACGTCACGGACGACTGGGCCGTCGTGATACCCGCCGGCATCTGGCACAACGTGATCAACACCGGAACGGGCGAGGTCAAGCTGTACTCGCTGTACGCCCCGCCGGAGCATCCCGACGGCACCGTCCATCGCACGAAAGCGGACGCCCAGGCGGCTGAGCACGCCGGGTGAGCCCAGGCGAGCCTCGATCGATCTCGCTCATACGGGCGCGTCGCCTCGCGGTCACCGCACAACTGCTGTCGGCGCCGCGCCCGCGTTCGATCCCCGAGGTCGTGGACGGCTTAGGCAGCGTGCAGATGGACCCCACCAGGAGGGTCGAACGTACGGAGTACCTCGTGTTCTGGTCGCGCCTGGGACGGAAGTTCCGCATCGCGGAGCTGGAGCGGCTCCTGTGGCAGGACCGCTCGCTGTTCGAATACCGAGCGTTCATCCTGCCGACCTCGCAATACCCCGTACACAGGGAGACGATGCGCAGATACCCGAGCACCACGGCTACGCGCCACGAGTACATCCGCACCTACCTGGTGGAGAACCAGACCTTCCGGCGCTACGTGCTCGGACGACTTCGGAGGGAAGGGCCGCTCGCGACCCGAGCCTTCGAGGACCGATCCGCCGAGGCATGGCGCACCGGCGGATGGAACGACGACGGGCGCAACACGTCGATGATGCTCGAGGTTCTGTGGGCCAAGGGCGAGGTGATGATCGCTGGTCGGGCGGGGCAGGAACGCGTCTGGGATCTGGCATCGAGGAGCCTTCCGTCGGATGTCCCGCGGCCGGCGGCGGGGGAGGAGGCTCGGCGCCTCCTGGACGTTCAGCTGCGAGCCCTCGGGATCTCGAAGCTGTCCCGCTTCGGGTGGACGTTCGAGGGCGCACGTCCCCCCGGTTGGGAACGCGCGTTGGCCGGACTCGGGCGCGAGGGGCGCGCCGTCCGAGTCACCGTCGACGGGCTGCGAGGAGAGCGGTGGGCGCACGCCGAGGTTCTCGACCGGTCTTTCCGGCCGCGAACCGTCCTGCTGTCGCCGTTCGACCGACTGATCCACGATCGAGCGCGCGCCGAAGAGCTCTTCGGCTTCCGGTTCCGCCTCGAGATCTATGTTCCGAAGGCGAAGCGCGAGTACGGGTACTTCGTGATGCCGATCCTGCACGGCGACCGGATCGTCGGACGGCTCGATCCGAACTTCGACCGCTCCGCGAACGTGCTCAGGATCAACGCGGTGCACGCGGAGTCTGATGCGCCTGCGGCCGCGTGGCCCGCGATCCGGAAACAACTCGACGAGCTGGCCGTGTGGCTCGGCGCCGAGGACGTCGTCCTCCCCGAACTTCCGGCGATCTGGCGCTAGGGAACGAACGAGATCTGTTCGCCGTCCCGGATCGCGGCGTAACCGGCCGAGGACGCGACGACCACAGGGATAGTCACGCCGTAGAGCTCGGCAGCGACGAGAGCCCCGATCACGATGATGTCGTCGGGCTCGGCGAGGACGATGCCTGCGGGGCCGGTGTCCATCCGGATCGCCTCGGCGAGCACGGTCGCGCTCGAAGAGGAGCCGCGTCCCGAGGGCATGACGAGGACCGCCCCGGTCACGACGGAGCCCTTCTGGGGATGGTTGGCTTCGATGATCTCGCCCGTCGCGGGATCAAGTCCGCCCCAGAAGCTCAGCGGTTCGTCCAGGACGAGGGTCTGGCCGGTCGCCGAGCCATCGACGAGCACCCTGCCATCGATCACGCCCACTGGCGCTCGTCTCGGATCACTCGACCGGCGGCGGCCGATCTGACGCATTCCTCGAGGCTCCCGAGCGCCACGTCGAAGCCGAGGTTGCTCGGCGCGTACCAGGCCCACTTGCCCGAGTCGGTCATCACGGGTCCTGCGACGCCGTGCATCACCGGTGTGATGTACGTGCACGTGTCCGTGACGACGGTGACGCCGGCGTCGGCGAGGTCCCCCGCGACCGAGCCGACGGCGGCGAGCTGTGCGCGGCTCGTGTTCACGTAGAACGGGACCCGTGGGCGCTCCTGGCGCACGAGGTCATGGAGATTCCGGAGCTGCGCCTCGGAGGCGTGCGGAGTCCCGACGCTCACGGCGCCGATCGCCGCGCCGGCGGGGACGAGCGAGAGCTCGTCCCTCGCGGCGCGGAGATCGGCGAGCGTGACCACCATCTCGCGGGCCTCTCCAGCCTCTACGGCAGCTGCAGTCGGCGACTCCGGCGTCACGCCGATCGCGTGGAACAGGGCGACGGAACCCGAGCTGGCCGCCGCCGCCCCGAGCGCTTTCAATCGGTCCTCGGACGTGTTCGGAGGCAGCCCGTCGATCGCCGCCACCTCGTTCCCGGCACGGCGCCCGAGGAGATGGCCCAGCACCGGATACAACACCTCGGCATCGAGGAGCTCGTCGGACACGCCCTCGAGGCGCAGCAGGAGGGTCGCGCGCCGTCCGTCGTCGGTGTGCAGACCGCTGTCCGACACGCGCCCGGTGATCGCGGCGCAGATGTCGATGAAGTCGCCGTAGCGGTTCGTCCTTGCACCCAGGACGGAGTTGGCGAACACGATCGCGTTCGATTCGGCCCAGGCGACGTGCTCGCCGAACGCGGGC
>CAJDUF010000034.1_pt1 | contig 15262 bp, 12 predicted proteins | sample 7390091 | NCBI WGS metagenome assembly CAJDUF01 (sample SAMEA7055670, study PRJEB34461) | soil metagenome | biome: terrestrial ecosystem; feature: Peninsula; material: soil | place: Antarctica | collected 2016 | reverse complement strand
GGTTGGGGGGGTCACGGTCATCGACGTGAGCCTCGGCGCGGAGGCCGACTTCCTCTTCTCGGCGGGCCTGGATGAGCCCCTGAACGTGCTCGGTGGGGACGGGAACGATTTCATCGACGGTGGAACACAGGCCGACACGCTGAACGGTGAAGCCGGCGACGACATCCTCGACGGCAAGGCTGGGAGCGATGTGTTGATCGGCGGAGCCGATATCGATACCGCTGACTACGACCTCACCGTGAACCGGAACGTTTCGTTAGACGGCCTCGCGAACGACGGTGCCGCAGGGGAGAACGACGATGTCGACACGGAGAACATCACCACCGCGGGCGGCAGCGACACACTCATCGGAGACGCGAACGCGAACAGGCTTGAGGGTGGCAGTGGCAACGACACGCTCGATGGCGGCGGCGGGGCCGATACGCTGAACGGTGACGGCGACGATGATGTCCTCGTGGGAGGTGCCGGTAGCGACATCTTGAGCGGTGGCCTCGGGATCGGCGATACGGCCGACTACTCGACGGCGGGCGGGCCCGTGACCGTCACGATCGGGGCGGGTGCGGACGACGGCGAGGTCGCCGAGGGCGACGACGTGAAGACGAGCGTCGAGAACGTCACCGGAGGGCCGTTCGACGACAGCATCACGGGATCGAGCTCCGATAACCGCCTGGCCGGTGGCGTGGATCCCGATCCCATGGCGGATGACGGCGACACGGGCAACGACACCCTGATCGGTGGGCTCGGCGATGACACCCTGAATGGTTTCGACGGTGATGACGCCCTCTTCGGCGGAGAAGGTACGGACACCTTGAACGGCGGGCTCGGAGCCGATGTGATGGACGGTGGCCTCGGCGCGGACGACAGGGTCAGCTACGCCGGTCGACCAAGCGGGGTGAAGGTCAATCAGAACCGCCCCGGCGACGACGGCCAGGACGGAGGTGCCGAAGGCGACGACGTCCGTGCGAACGTCGAACGGGTGACCGGCACCGCGTTCGCCGACATCTTGGTCGGATCGAACCTAGATCCCACCATCCTGTTCGGGGGCATCGGCAACGATCTCTTGAACGGAGGCAACAGCTCCAACGACATCGTCAACGGCGGGGCCGGGAACGACACGATCAACGGACACGTTCCATACGAGCGATAAGGCGAAGGACGCCATCAACTGTGGCACCGGGCGTGACACGTCCTCAGACCGCGATCGGATCGATACACGGACCGCGAGCTGCGAATAGAGGTGCCCGGTACAGCGGAGGACGTGCAACGAGGCTGGCTCGTCCGGTGGTCGGTTGATGGCCGATCCACCGAAACGGCGTGACGTGCCTGGCCGATCCCGTCACGCCACCGCAACGCGCGGAGCGGCGACTGACCGCCTGCTCCCGGCACGCAGACCGAATGTTCCGGCGACCGCGAGGATGACGCAGATCGTGACGAGGGCAAGCCCTTCGCACTGACCACCTGATACAGGGATCGTGACGGCCTCAGCTTCGCGCCTCGAACGGGACGCTTCCGGTCACGGTGGTTCCCTGTCCGGGCGCGCTCCGGATCTCGACCGAGCCCTCGAGCGCGACCAGGCGATCGGCGATCCCTGGAGACCGGTGCCGTAGCCGGTGCTCGCGGGATCGAACCCGACTCCGTCGTCGCGGACCTCGAACCGGAGCTCTCCCTCGCCGTTCGACAGGACGATCTCCGCCTGGGTCGCGTCCGCGTATTTCGCGACATTCTGCAGGGCCTCGAGGCAAGAGAAGTACACGGCCGCCTCCACGTCCTGGCCGTACCGTTCCACGCCCTCGCCATGGACCCGGACCGAGATCGCCGCTCGCCGCACCTGTGCTTCGAGCGCGGTCACGAGGCCCTTGTCTGCCAGCAGCGGCGGGTAGATGCCGTGGGCGAGCTGGCGCAGGTTCTCGAGGGCGTCGGTCGCATCCGCCTGCACGTCTTCGAGCATCGAGGTCGCGCCGTCGGGATCACGGGCAGTGAGCTGTTGCGCGAGCCGCACGCGACGAGCTGTTGCTGCGCCCCGTCGTGCAGGTTCCGCTCGAGCCGGCGGCGCTCCTCGTCCTGTGCCGCGACGAGGCGCTGTCGCGACGCCTTGAGCTCTTCGATCAACCGGACGTTGCGGAGCACCAGGCTCGCCTGCGACGCGAGGTCGCTCACCAATCTCCGACGTGCCGGATCCAAAGGATCGTTCGCGGGTGTCGAGACCGTGAGCGCCCCGAGCAGCTCGCCGTGGTGGCGGACCTCGACGGCGAGGTCTTCGGTGATCGCCGGCAACACGTCGCCCGGCGCAACGACCGTCCGAGGCGGGTCCCCGCCGCTGGTGGCAGCCGGCCGCAGTTCTCCCCCCACGAGCAACCACACCGTTGCCGTCGTGGCCCCTGTGGCGTCGGCGAGGATCTGCGCCATCCGCGGAAGCACGTCGTCGGTCGCGTAGGTCTCCCGCCATGTGCTCGGAGAAGTCCGCGAGCACCTCGTAGGAGGTCGCTCGGCGACCGTAAACGAGCCGGTCGGCGAGCGAGCGGGCTGCTCGTCGCACCGGGTTGAAGGTCACGACGAGCAGCAGGATGCCGGCCAGGATCCGTGACACCGTCCCGATGGTGGCGAGCGCGATCACGCCCGAGTAGAGCGCCGTCAGCACCGAGGCGACCAGCGTGAACACCACGGTCTTCTTGATGACGACGTCGACGTCGTAGAGGCGGTATTTCAGGATCGCGATCCCGACCGATGCGGGGATGAGCGCGAGGACCACACCGAGGAACTCGTCGGCGACGCCACCGGTCCCGTGCTCGACCGGGATCGCGATGAAGGCGAGGAAGATGCTCGCCGCCAGGATCAACCACTTCACCTGCTGCCGCTCGTCGCCGTGACTGCGACGGAACCGGACGATCAGCGACGCGATCGACGCCGCGACAAGGACGAAGAACACGAGCGCCAGCCACTCGCGCGCCGCGTCGAAGAACGGGATCAGCGAGCGGATCGTGTAGGGGTTGGGCACCGAGCGGTTCGCGGCGTCGGTGTTGTCGTGGTTCTCGAGCGCGAACGCGATCGACCACAGCACCGTGACGATGACCGACGCCCGCGCCACCGGGCGCCATCGGGGGACGGCAGATGCCCGTCCGGGAAGATCAGGAACGTCCAGGTGAGCAGGACGCCGAAGATCGGCACCCAGGTCCAGTTGCCGAGCCAGATCGCGAGGGTTTCCCCCGGCGCCCCCGGGTGCGTGATCGTCGCCCAGTACCCGTACTCGCTGCCGAGGGCGAAGACGACGCCGACCGCCAACCAAACCCCCAGGTACACCTAGCCGAGCGCGTTCTCCGGCTTGCGCCTCGCGATGAGGAGGCCGACCGCTCCGATCGCGAGGAATCCGAGCGGCTGCGTGATGTCCGCGCCGGCCGTGGGCTTGCCACTGACCATCCGGAGCCCGAACGACGCGGCGAGCGAGATGAGCCCTACCGCGAAGAGCCACCAGGCGAGCCGCGGAGAGGGCCGCCGGGACCGCGCCGGAGCAGATGCGTCCACCATCGGCTCCATCCTGCCGCGCCGAGCCGGGCTCCGTCGAGGGAGGCAACCAGGCGGATGGCCCTTCGTGCAGTCACCAGGCGCCGGCACGAGGGCGCCGCGGATCATCCGGTCACGGAGGCCCGCCGAAGGTCATGCCGATGAGGCTCGGAGACAGAGGGCAGCGAAGTCCACGCCGAACCCGTAGGGCGGGAACACCTGACAGCCCAGCCTCGCGGAGAGGTACGAGGGAACCGAGCCGGCGCCGAACGCGACCACCGGGATCTCGTCCGTGGCGAGGCGGCCGGCCAAGCGTTGGGCCGCCGTGTCCCGCTCCGGTGCCCGAGCACCGTCGAGCCGTCGGACGGCCCCGGCCACCCCGGGCGGGAGCCACGACTCGGGCATCGCTTCGGTCAGCTCGCTCCGGAGGAAGGACGCAGCGTCCGCGTAGTCCTGTATCTGGAAGGCGCCGAAGAGATCGATGTCCGAGCCGGGTTTCGCCGCTTCCGCCGAAGGGTCGGACACTTCGCGGATCGTCATCCGGATCCCGATCCGCGCGAGCGACGATCTCACCGCCTCGACGGAAGCGAGGCAGGGATCGCACCCCGCGTAGCTCGCGATCACCCCCTCGAGCTTCGCGTTCCCGATGAGATCGCGTGCCGCGACCAGATCGGGTGTCGATAGGTCCGTCGAGGAACCGGACAGTGGAGGCGGGAGCAGGTTCGTCGCGGCGATCTCGTCGAACGGGCGCGCGGCGGCCGTCCGGTCGAGAGCGAGCGCCACCGCCCGACGGACATCCCGGCTGCGGAAGAGCGGTCTGCTCGCATTGAGGGCGAGGTAGTCGAGCCCGGGCAGAGGGACCGCTCGGTACTTCAACCCCTCGGCGTTGGCATCACCCCCGGTCGCCAGCGCCCCGTAGGGCGAGAGCGAGCCATCGTAGAGGTTCATGATCCCGTCCCACGATCCGTCCTGGACGCGTCCGATCGCGGCACCCGGATCGATCCCTTCTCGCAATGCGATCGCGTCGAGGGTCTGGGGACGCGATCCACCGTAGTTCGGGTTGCGCTTCAAGATCTGGTACTCGCCGTTGAACGAGTCGGCCAGGTAGTAAGGACCTGCCGATGCGACCATCGCAGTGCCGGCCGCACCGGAGAGCTTCGTCACGGCGCCTCCATCCACGACCGGAGAGTCGGTCGGGACGGGGCAGAAGTAGGGCATCGAGAGCCGAGTCAGGAAGCTGCCCGACGCACGCCCCAGCGTGATCGTGAGCCGGTTCCCCTCCGCTCGAAGGCCCTCGATGCGCTCGGCATCGCCGTCGAGGAACGCCCGTTCGCCCTGGATGTCGTCGATGATCTCGGCGCCGTGGGCACGGACATCCATCTTCGGCGACAAGGCCCGCTCGATCGAATACCGGAAGGTCTCGGCGGTGACGGGTTCTCCCGAGGGGGGCGAGAATCGGAACCCCTCCCGGATCTCGAACGTGTACGTCCGACCGTCCGGTGAGACCTGGGGCATCCCCTCGGCGACCTCGGGAGCGAGTTGGGGAGGGGCATCCCCGGTGTCGCCGTACGAGAGGAGGGGCGCGCACGTGGCGTACTCGACCTCGAAGCCGAGCGGGGAAGAGAGGGTGGGGGGATCCGCGAACTCCAGCTGGTAGGGCTGGACGAGGAGCTTCGCGACCTTCCCCCGGAGCGCCTCGATCCGGTCTTCGTAGGTCCGGCCGGGATTGAGCTGGACCAACACGACACCGTCGCCGGCCGCGACCGCCTGCAGCGGATGGCGGAACGCGTGGCTCACCTGTTTCCCCGTCACCACGTCGATCGAGGTGACGGTCCCGGCATCCTGGTTCCCGACCCACACCATCCCGTCGTTGAACGCCAAGGTCCTGGCGCCATCCCCTGTGCGATGGGTACCGATGAGGTTGCCCGCGGGATCCGCCTGGTAGACGACGCCCTTCGACTCGTCCTCGGTCCACCCGTAGCCTCCACCGGCCACGACGTAGCTCCCGAAAACCCCGCCGGGGAGCTTCGCCGACGTGACCGCTCCCGTGGCCGGATCGATCCGCGAGAGGGTCCCCACGCCGCCGGCCACCCACACGGCGCCGTCGCCGAACGCGATCCCGTTCGGGTAGACGATCTCATCGAAGACGTGTTGGATCTTCCCGGTGTCGGCATCGAGCCGCGTGACAGGTCCCCCGTCCCGCTGGGTGACCCACACGGAGCCCGCGCCGACGGCGACGCCGAAGTTCCCGCTCCCTCCCTCATCACGCGAGGTCGGGTACCGATCGACCACCCTCGCTCGGGAGATGCTCACCTTGGCGACCTCCGGCGAGGCGTAGTCGGCCACCCAGAGATCGTCACCGTCCACGGCGAAATACCCGGCGTCGTCATACGGAGTGGCGATCGAGGTGAGGATCCGTCCGCTCTTCGGGTCGATCTCGACGAAGGAGACCGGGTCGAGGTTGAGCACCCAGAAGCGTCCGTCCGCGAAGATCGCCTCGGCCGGCGTCTTCACCTTCGACAGAGGGACGAACCCCACGCGCTCCCACGTGGAGGCGTTCATCAGCGCCATCCCGGCCGGCATGACCGTGGCGGAGGGTCGATCCTCCCCCAGGGTGGGCAGGAGCACGGCAACCAGGGCGAGGACCAGGGCGACCGCGGCGGCGGCCGCCAGGGCGGCTCGCCGCCGCGGTCGCCCCTCTTCCGTGTCCTCGGCGGGCGCCGCGGAGACAGTCTCGAGATGCTCTGGCTCGTCTCCGTGTGCCCGTACCGAGAACAGGTGCTGCTGGGCGGCCACCCCTTTCAGCTCGCGGAACCCGCGGTCCTCGAAGTTGATCTCGGAGCCGGCCATCAGCTCGCGGACGGTTCCCGACACGAGGACCTCGCCGGCCCCGGCCTCCGACATCACCCTGGCGGCTACGTGCACGGCGATGCCCGTCACCTTGGGGCCGTGGATCTCGACCTCTCCCATATGGATGCCGGCCCGTATCTCGACCCCGAGGCGGCGCAGCTCGGTGCCTGCCGTCAACGCGGCCTCGACCGCGTCCGCAGGCTGATCGAAGACGGCGAAGAACCCGTCTCCGGCCGTGTCCACCTCGCGGCCGCCGAACCGCTTCAGCGACCGGCGAACGACAGAATGGTGACGCGCGAGCAGCTGCCGCCATCGCCGGTCACCGAGCTCCTCGGCCAGCCGGGTGGAGCCGACGATGTCGGTGAACAGCAGCGTGACCAGCCGGCGGCGCGGACCCGCATCCCCTCGAGGCACCGCGGAAGTGTCCCCTCCGACAGGGTCCCGGGGCAAGGGCTCGCCGTGCGACATCCCGGCTGACTAGGGTCTGGATCCGTGTCTTCCCAACAGGACCCGCTCGGATCCGATCGGTCTGCCCCCATCCAGATACGAGGGTCGCGCCTTCTCCTGAGGGCGCTCCGCCCGGCGGAGATCGAGGAGGAGTGGCGCGTCATGGTCGACGCCGACCCGATAACGATCGCGCTCGTTCCGGACGAGTGGCCAGCTTCAAGTCACGCTTGCAGCGATCCGGGCGGTTGGATCACGGCTGGCTCGACCTCGCGATCGATCTCGATGGCGAGTCCATCGGACGGATCCAGACATTCGTCCCCTCGGGGCGACCACTACCGCCGAACGTGTTCGAGGTCGGGATCGGTCTTCGCGAGGACGCCAGAGGGAAGCGTTACGGCCGAGAAGCCCTTGCTCTGCTCACCGATTGGCTCCTCGAGCATGCGGGCGCTGAGCGGGTGGAGGCACCCACCGACCCCGCCAACCTGCCGATGCGAACCGTCTTTGACCGCCTGGGATGGGAGCTCGTCGGAACACTGAACGAGTTCGACCGCGACTGGGTGATGTATGTCATCACCCGACCGATCTGGGACACATGCAGCATCAGCTGAGTCGTTGCGCTGAGAACCGAGCGACATCGTCCGGGTGAGGCGGGGTCAGACGGGTCGAGGGAAGGGTGCGAGCACCTTCAGCTTCGCGCCCCACCCGCCGACCGCATCGAGCGCCTTGGCGATCGACAGGGTCGAGGGCAGCCCAGCCGCCACATAAGGATCGGGCCTACCGAAGGCGGTCCGGTCCTGTGGGGCTTCATAGGTCAGCGTCCAGTCATTCGAGCCGTTGAAGCCCACGAGAGCACCGTAGACCGCCAGCCCTTTCAGGATCGCCTTCTGGTACGTCGGGATGTCCAGCGCCTCGACCTGGGCGACCGTCATGTCGACGAACACGACGTTGCCCATCGACAGCCGTGTCGTCGGGTCGTCGATCGGGTCGCACGGCACGCCCTTCGTCCCCGACAGGTCATAGGGAGCGACGCTCTGACCCGACAGACACTTCGCGTGCATCCCTACCGTGTGCCGGACGAACCCTGCGGCGAGTTCCTCCGGCCGGATCGGCTCCAAGCCGGTCGGCGGCTCCTTGACGTCGTGGAACCCCGGCCCATTCGTTTCGAGCCGGTACGAACGCCCCGCGTGGATGACCCGAGCGGTGTCGTCCACCAACGCCCGCTGGAAGTGGTACGTGTAGCCTTCGGTCTGCTCGACCAACCGGAACACACCGTCGGACCCACTCGAGGTCTGGACCCCGACCGGGCAGTGCACGAAGAGACCGTTGATCTCCCGCGCGAACGGCGCGGTCGTCCCCGAAATGACGATCTTGTACACCGGGTCCTGCGCCCGCGCGAAGTAGAACGGGAACCCCCACGTCGATCGCACGTACGCCGTGATGTCCCTGGGAGGCCCATCGGACATGAGCGTCCGGATCATCACGGCGGAGTTCGGGTCCACCTTCGACTTGTCCAGCGGCGTGTTCCACACGCTCGTGTCGGCGAACATGTGCCAGTCGAGTCCGGGCCAGTTGTTGATGGTGTACGGGCCTTCATCAGGGATCGGCGACGGACTAGGGGTTGGGGACGGCGTCGCGCTCGGCGTCTTGCTCGCCTTCGAAGGGCGCCGATCCGGCTCGCTCCATCGACGTAGCGCCAGGTAGACGCTCCCGACCGCCAACGCGCTCAGGAACACTCTCCGAGACAAGCCTCTAGGCATCAGAGGCGGTGCTGCCAGAGTCAGCGACCGTAACGCCCGCTCCCGCAGCACGGAGGAACTTCCACGAGTGGCCGCTCGGACGAAGCGTTATGTAGGGGGCATTCACTCTGTGCCCCCGGCAGGAATCGAACCTGCGACACACGGTTTAGGAAACCGTTGCTCTATCCACTGAGCTACGAGGGCGAGGGTTGTAGAAAAGGTGGTCGAGAACCTCTTCACCACGTCGACTCTGGTCGTGAGTGAGTTTACCGGTGAGGAGATCGGCGATCCGCGAGGATGATCGAAGCCCCTCGGGGGAAGTCGGAGCGCTCGCGTCGCCCGCGGCCTGCACGCCAGGAAAGTCGATCACGCCACACCCGTCGCCCTGGACGGCCTACAACGCTCGGGACAGGGACGTGGAAGGCATCCAAGACCTGGTCGTCATCAGCAGCGACCCGCTACCATCAGCCGCCGTGGGCCCATCCAAAATGGGATGACACAAGAGCGAAGGAGCGGCAGCACAACATGAAGAAGAGCTCCGCTCAGAAGGTCGAGTCTCCATCTCAGCTGATAGACGCAAGGATCAAAGAACTGGGCGACTGGCGGGGCAAGACCCTCTCCAGGCTCCGCGCCCTGATCAAACAGGCCGACCCCGAAGTGGTCGAGGAGTGGAAGTGGAGAAAGCCTTCTCATCCTGGGGTTCCGGTGTGGTCTCACCAAGGTGGGATCTGTACCGGCGAGACGTACAAGAGCGTCGTGAAACTTACATTCTTCAAGGGGGCCTCGCTGAAGGACCCTTCGGGACTGTTCAACTCAAGCCTCGAAGGCAACACCCGGCGCGCGATCGACTTCCAAAAGGACGATGAAATCGATGAGAAGGCTTTCGCGACCCTCATTCGAGCTGCCGTTAGCCTGAACGAGTCCTCGGTCCGCAAGTGAGCCGAGGGCAGTGCGAATGGCGGACGCATCCCCGCAACGGTGAAGTTGCTCGCCCTGAACCGTTACCGATGCGACATCACGTGTCCGCTTGAGTCTTAGAGAGGCCGGAAGAGCGGCGCTGCATCCAGCCGTACCAGACGATGAGTGCCGCGAGCGTGCCAACCAGACCGCTCACGTATGCCCAGGTCAATGGTCGGGCCGTATCGAACTCCCCCCAGGCCCTCGCGACGGCGATCAGGAGCAAGACGAGCCCGAGCGCAAGCGTCTCCACGAGCGCCTTCGTCGCGGACCAGCGGCCGTCCCTCGCGATGGCGAGCCAGGAAACGCCCGGCAGCGCGACGAACGCGGCGACGGTACGAGCGGTGAGCGGCGTGAGCGACCACGGCCACACACCGATCGCGCTCGACGGGAAGACGAACAGCCAAGCAGCGATCGCGAGCATCGCCAGGCCTGACGCGTAGAGCGCTGCCGCCACAGCCACCGGGAACGGGCGATCGCCGGCGTCGGGGACGCCGGGGTCGTGGCGCTGGTTCCACGCCCATACCGCTGGCACGGCGAGGGGCGTGATGATGTAGACCCAGAGCCAGAGGCGGAAAACCCCCGTGCCGTGATGGAACTTGTCCCAGTGGAGGAGCGTCGCGACGAGGAGCATCCAGGTGAACACCGTGGTGGCGAGGAAGCCGAGCCCTACCGTATGCCACCGCCGCCCCGCGATCACTTTCGTCCAGAACATGGCCGCCGAGCCGTAGCCGGCGCCCATCAGCATCGGGGTCATCGTCGGTTCCACCGTCCAGGCGAATCGCCGGTCGGTCTGCTCCGGCCACAGGTACAGCACGACCCACGCCGTCACGAGGATCGCGGTCACGACCGCGGCCAGCACACGGGTGACCGGGAGGATCCGGTCGTCGCGCACAGGAAAGGGGCTATTCGTGGCGTTCTTCGAGACCGACATCGAGCGGCTCGAGGTCGGGGATCTCGAGCGACCCTTCCTTCTTCACTGAGAAATCGTATCGAGGGTCGACGGGCGCTTCAGCGTCCTGGTCGCTGACCTCAGCGACCTCGTTGTCCTCCGCGTCGGCTCGCGCAGCCTCCTCGATCGGTGGGGCGAGATCCTCAGCCATCGCGATGAGCTTCCCGCGCATCTCCTCGAGCTGAGTGGCGAGGCTCCGCCGGCGTTCGGCGAGCGTGGAGAGCACCCGATCCGCTTCCGTCGTCGCTCGCTCTAGCAGGTCCGCGACCTCCTGCCGGCCTTCCTCGGCGTGCGCCTGCGCGTCTACCTTGATGCGATCGGCCTCGCTCCTCGCTTCATCGAGGGCTCGCTTCGCTTCCGACTTCGCGTTCTCGAGGATGGCTTGGGCCTCGTGATCCGCCGTCTCGATCAGCCCGGCGAAGCGCTTCGACAGCGCCTCGTAGGGGTCCTCGGCGGGCGGCGCGGGGGAAGACGCGGTTGCCGGGTCTGCCATCTGGTCGTTCCTCGCCGCGGCTGAACTCGCCTCGAGACGCAGCTGATTCAGCTCTCGCTCCAGCAGCTCGATCTGATCCGCGACGGAACTGAGATAGGTGCGTACCTGCTCCGGGTCGTAGCCGCGCCGGATCGTGGCGAACTCTCGTCTGCGGATCTGCTCCGCACTCGGCGGCGGAGGCAGCATGTCCTGGTCGCTGATCGACATCACGAAACCTCCCCGGTCGCGGAAACCGTAGCACCTTCACCTGCGCGGCGCGTCCGGCTCGCGTTCGCCCGTCCCGGCGGCGAAGACACGCGCCATGGATCCTGCCGTCCAACGCCTCAAGCACCGACCGCGGAGCTGCTGCTGGACGTCCGGACGCCCGCGCAGCTGACGTTCTCGCCCGACGGGTCGAGGGTCGCGTTCGCGTTGCATGCCACGGTCGCCGACGTGGGGTCGTTCGTTCCGAGCGACCTGTACGTCGTGGAGGCCGAGCGGGACGCGCCGCCCGCGCAGCTCACGGGCGGAACGTGGAGCGACCGGACGCCCGCATGATCGCCCGAAGGCTCCCGCCTCGCCTTCCTCTCGGACCGGGTGACCCCAGGGCACCAACTCCCGTACACGATGCCCGCCGACGGCGGCGAACCCGAGCTCGCGGCCACGCTCGTGGGGTCGGCCGAGAGTGTCGCCTGGTCGAGCGAGGGCGACCGGTTGTTGGTGCTCGCCGCCGATCCCGGCTCCTACGGACTCGACTGGAGCGCGCGCGCATCGAGGAGATCCGGCAGGCCCAAGAGCGCATCGAGACGCTCGAACTGATGCTCGCCCGAGCGCGCGAGCGCGAGGACGGCCTCACGGCTCAGTCGGTTCGCGAGCAGTTGACGATCGCCGCCTGCGAGACGCGGATCGCCGAGCTCACCGCCATCGCCGGGCGGCTGCCCGCGAGCGAGGCGGCGCGCCGTGAGGCGGAGGTCACCGTCGCCGAAACGAAGAAGCAGCTGGCGCAGGCACAGGCTGAGGCCGAGGCACGACAAGCCGAGATCGAACGACTGCGATCACGCGTCTCGGCGCTCGAGGCGGAGCTCGGCGCGGTTGCGGTGGAGACGGTTTCAGCCGCCGTCGCCCGAGCAGAGGTCGCGCGGGCGGAGCGCGAGCTGAACGAGGCACGCGATCGCGCCTATACCGAGCGGCGGCTCGCGGCTGCCGATCGCCGACGCCGCTGAGGCGGATCTCCGGACGATCGACATGCACCATCAGCTCAGGCTCGCGGAACGGCGGCTCGGGCAGCTGTCGAACAAGCCGGAGCCCCGCAGCCAGGAGGAGCCCAAACCCTCCGCCGAGAACCCGTGGCCGACGGTGTCGACGGAGGCCGACATCCTCGATCTGACGAACGAGCCACTGCGCTCCGTCGCCCCGGACGCTGTCGACAGAGCACGGTTCTGCTTCCCGCTCCTCGACGAGATCGAGCGAGTGCGATGGGATTGGCGTCTGTCGGGCCGAAGGCTGTTCGATGAACGGGAGGGCGCAACCCTCGTCGCCAATGACATCGGAGCTTGCTCCGCGTCTGCGAGGGCGATGCGGGCCGGGTGACCGAGGTCGTCGCCGCGTGGGCGGAGTCACGGCGGGAGCGCCTCGACTCGCAAGGGGATCAAGGTCGAAGCCAGCACGTGATGTCGGTATGGCTCGCGCTCGGAGTGAAGGGCGTCGGCAACCTGTTCGGGTCCATCCCGAACGACGATCCGACCTACGATCCCGATCTCGCCGCAGAGGGCCGAGCGCGAGGCTGGAGAGGCTAGAACTCGCCGCTAGCACCCGAGGATGCCGGGCCACAGGTGCTGCACTTCACGCCTGCAAACAGGGATCCTCGTCCATACGTCAGACGCGAGATCGGTCGCACGTTCCCCTTGGAACGCGCACGAGTCATCCAGGGCCTCCAGGGCTAGTGAGGCTCCATCCCTCTGCCAAGTGTAGGTGCCGCGTATGCGCGAGCAGTTGGGGTCGTTGAAGAGAATCAGTCGCTTCCCGTCGACCTCGTAATGACCGGTCGCGTGGAAGCCCGACATCTGGTGGTCCACGAAATACGCGCCATCGAAGAAGATCAGGGTGAGGACGCCGGGGTCGCGTGCGTAGGGGAGGCACCGCCGACACGGGAACGGGAGCGCGTTATTCGCTCCACCCAAGTCTTCGAGCGTGAGGATCAGCATGTAGGTCCCGTCGATCTCCGTCGGGACGGCTGCGGGCGTCGGCTTCGTGTAGGGGTAGGGCCTCAGGGTGACCGGCAGGTCATCGAGGGTCTTGGCCTTCAAGGTCTCGACGGCCGGACTCGGGGCGACCGAAGTTATGCCCGCAGGAGATGGGGTGGGCGCGCCGAGGTTCGCGAGGACCACGATCGTTGCGACGACCACGGACACACCCGCCACCGCATACCGCGCGAGTCTGCTCCTGGTCATCGATCTCGAATGGTCACGGGCTGTCGATGATATGCGTCGCGCCCCCTCCGGCGCTCGGGACGAACATCCTGCGGGCGCTATGAGCGGGAGGGCGTTGGGAGGCTGCGGGTCCCACGATCGCGGGCCCGGCGACCGGGCGACGCATATGCCCACACGTCTTTCGTGTAGACCCGCGGCGGAATCACGGTCTTCACCCGGGCGAGGTCCTCGGAGGGACCCTCCTGCACGGGCATAGGATGCCTCTTCCGCCGCCGTTCGCCACTCGCCAGGAGCAGCCCCGGAACCACGACGAGGAGCACGAACGAGCGAGGCCACCTGAGCCAATCGGTTACGAGGCCGAGGCCTCCGATCTCTGATCGAACACGACCCTCCACCATCCGGGCCGGAACGGCGGCCGGGTCCGCCGTGGCATTCGCATCGCCCTGCGTCAGGAATTGGAGCGTCTCCCCGGGCGCCCGCCCGACGACCCGGTGCGTCACGATCAAATCCTCGTCGCGCGCCCGTAGCATCACCGCGTGATGACTGACCTTCGACCGATCGAAGCGGTCGTGTTCGACATGGACGGCGTGCTCGTGGACTCCGAACCGATCTGGCGAGCGGTCGAGCGCGAGGTGTTCGCGATCGTTGGCATCGACGTCACCGACGAGGACCTGCTGGAGACGATGGGCGTTCGGGTCCGCGACGTCGTGGAGCGGTGGCACCGTCGGAAGCCGTGGGACCAGCCCAGTCGCGAAGAGGTCGCCCGATCGATCGTCGACCGCGTCGCCGACGCCATCGAGCGGGAGGGTGCCTTCAACCAGGAGGCGATCCGTGCGATCGACTACGTCGAGGCGCTCGGACTCCGGCTGGCGCTCGCATCGTCGTCGCCCATGCGGCTGATCCGGGCGGTGCTGTCATCCGGCGGCCTAGTCGACCGGTTCGATGTCGTGCTCTCCGCCGAGGACGAGGCGCGTGGGAAGCCCGATCCCGCGGTCTACCTCTCCGCGGCTCGGGAGCTCGGCGTGCCGCCCGAGCGTTGTCTCGCGGTAGAGGACTCGATCAACGGTGTCCGATCGGCGAAGGCGGCTGGGATGGTCTGCGTCGCCGTCCCCGTGTCGGGCGTGACCGAGGGGTTCGAGGGAGCGGACCTGGTGTTGGGCTCCATCCAGGAGTTCGGCGACGAGATCTGGGCGAGCACCGGGACGGTCCCGGCCCCGTCGAACCGGTGAGCCCGGGCTAGCATCGGGGGCCATGCGTCGAGGGACGAGATGATCGAGGTTCCGACCGTCACGCTCGCCAACGGGGTCGCCATGCCCGCCCTCGGGCTCGGGACCTCGCCGATGGACGACGAGGAGACCGAGGCGAAGGTCATCGCCGCGATCCGGGCCGGGTACCGGCTGATCGACACCGCCGAGAACTACGGCAACGAACGAGGCGTCGGGCGCGGGATCCGCGCGAGCGGTATCGATCGCGACGACGTGTTCGTCACGACCAAGTTCAACGGACGGTGGCACGGCTTCGAGGAGGCGCAACAGGCGTTCGCGAACAGCGCGGAGCGCCTCGGCCTCGACCGCATCGATCTGCTCCTGATCCATTGGCCCAACCCGAAGAAGGACCGGTACGTCGACGCGTGGCGAGGGCTCATCAAGCTGCTCGAGGACGGCAAGGTCCGCGCGATCGGGGTCTCCAACTTCAAACCGGCGCACCTCGACCGGCTGGTCGAGGAGACAGGTGTGACTCCTCATGTGAACCAGGTCCAGCTCGACCCGAGGATCCCCCGGACGGACGAACGGAGCTACCACACGGCGCACGGCAGCGTGACCGAGAGCTGGTCGCCGATCGGCGCTGGCGGCGACCTGCTCGCCGACGCGACGATCGGCGACGTCGCGCGAGCGCACGGCAAGACGCCCGCCCAGGTCGT
>CAJDUF010000024.1_pt1 | contig 16106 bp, 17 predicted proteins | sample 7390091 | NCBI WGS metagenome assembly CAJDUF01 (sample SAMEA7055670, study PRJEB34461) | soil metagenome | biome: terrestrial ecosystem; feature: Peninsula; material: soil | place: Antarctica | collected 2016 | reverse complement strand
GTCGGCGACTATCGAAAGCGCCAGGAGGAGCGGCTGGTCGAAGGCGCCCGCGAGGTCGCCGAGCGGGTTCAGAGAACCGGAACCGAGGAGGCTCTGGACCCTATGAACGCGTACGAGCGCAAGTTGGTCCATGATGTGGTCGCCGAGTTCGAGGGACTTGAGAGCGTTTCCGATGGCGTCGACCCCGACCGATTCGTGGTCGTACGGCCCACGTAACTCCCCCGGATCGGCCGCATCCCCCGAGAGGCCGTGTTTCACGTGAAACATGAGGGTTGGACTCCCCAAGAGCTTTCCGCCACCCAGCGCGCGAGCCTCGTTCTCTACGAGGAGCTGCTGCTGAGCCAGGCCGTCCCCCACGGGATCGTGGCTGCCTCCGACAGCGGGCATCTCCGAACCCGTCACATCCTGGACAGCCTCCGGGCGATGCCTTACATCTCGGGCGATGCCGAACGGATCGTTGATCTGGGGTCCGGAGCCGGGCTCCCGGGCCTCCCCATAGCGATGGTCCGGCCCGACCTGAAGGTCACGCTGACCGAACCCCGGCAGGTGAGAGCGGCATTTCTCGAGCTGGTCGTCGAGAAGCTCCAGCTGCTCAACGTGCGCGTGTTCCCCGAGCCCGCAGAAGGCCTCGAACCCGGATTCGACGTGTCCTTGGCGAGGGGATTCGGGGACGCCTCGCGAACCTGGGAGGTCGCCCGAACCCTGCTCGATCCCGAGGGGGAACTGCTCTATTGGGCCGGCAGGAGCTTCACCCTGAAGGACGCGCCCACAGGTGCGTTTGTGAGGGCAGTCGGCGAGGCGACCCTTGAAAGCGGCGGGCCCATCGTTATCATGACCCGACAGTGACCAAGGCTTCCGCCAGCACGTCCCAACCCGTGGAGACCCCCACGCCCCACGCCCCCGCTCCTGCCAAGCCGAAGCGCGCTTCGAGGAAGCTGGCTCCCGTCGTGCCGGAGGTCCCCGGACGCGCCCGCATCATCGCGATCGCGAACCAGAAGGGCGGGGTCGGCAAGAGCACCACCGCCGTGAGTCTCGGCGCCGCGCTTGCGGACATCGGCTATCGGGTGCTCGTGGCAGACCTCGATCCGCAGGGCAACGCGTCCACCGGGATGGGGATCCGTCACGATGCGCGCGAGGTGACCGTGTATGACGTCGTTGTCTCGGAAGCCGACATCAAGCAGGCCATCGTCCCGACCCCCGTCGAGCGCCTGCACGCGGTGCCCGCCACGATCGACCTGGCGGGCGCAGAGATCGAGCTCGTGTCTCAGTTCTCCCGTGAGTCGAGGCTGAAGAAGGCGATCGAACCGGTCAGGGAGGGTGTGTATGACTTCATCCTTCTCGACTGCCCTCCGTCCCTGGGCCTCTTGACCATCAACGCGCTCACCGCTGCGGAGGAACTGATCGTCCCGATCCAGTGCGAGTACTACGCCCTCGAGGGACTGGGGCAGCTCCTCCGCAACGTCTCCCTGGTTCAGCAGAACATCAACGCGGGCCTCAGGCTGTCGGGCATCGTGATGACGATGTTCGATGCTCGCACCAAGCTCTCCGAGCAGGTCGTCCAAGAGGTGCAGAAGTACTTCGGCGACCTCGTCTACGGCGTCATCATCCCTCGGACGGTTCGGCTGTCCGAAGCCCCCGGCTTCGGACAGCCGATCACCGCCTACGACGCGAAGTCCAAAGGCGCCGAGGCCTATCGTCAGCTCGCCCGTGAGGTCGCGCTCCGGCCGCCGCCCGATACACCTATGCCGCATTACGACGAGATCTCCGTGGCTCAGATGGCCCCGATGGACGACGTCGTGACGGTCGAGGAGGTGGGGCCGCTCCCTGATGATGATGGCGCCGGGGAGCAGGACGAGCAGAGTTCCGAGCAGGATGAGCCCGCAGAGGACCCTTCAGTGGTGCCGCCCGATGCGGAACAGGAGCGCGAAGGGGTCGAGCCTGAGGCCGCTCCGTCGATCGAAGCCGCCCCACGCGTGAAGCCGGCGCCGCCACCACGGTCTGAGCCCCAGCTGTCGGATGAGGAACTGTGGGAAGAGCCTCCAGCCCAGCCTGAGCTGAGGGTAAAGCCGCCCTCGAGCCCCGCTCCACCCGGCGAACTCCCCCAGCGCAGGGTGGTCGTCATCGATGAGATCTCCGAGATCGACATCCAGGGGTCGCGGGAAGTGCCTCCACCTGCGCTCGGGTCGAACGAGATGCGAGAGGGGATGGCGGACATCGGGGCGACGCTGGATGACGAGAGGGGCCACAAGCGCCGGTGGCGCATGTTCCGCAAGGGAGGCGATTGATGTCCAAACGAGGGGGTCTCGGACGTGGGCTCTCAGCGCTGATTCCCGGCGCGCCGGAAGCCGGGGCCGCGAGCACGGGGCTGCTCGAGGTCCCTGCGAACGCGATCGCCCCGAATCCGAAGCAGCCGAGGAGCCGGTTCGACGACGAGACGTTGAAAGAGCTAGCCGCGTCGATCCGCGAGGTGGGGATCCTGCAGCCGATCGTCGTGCGCAGGACCGGTCAGGGCTACGAAGTCGTCACCGGGGAGCGGAGGCTCCGCGCCGCCAAGCTGGCGGGGCTGGCCACCGTCCCTGTCGTCCTGCGGGATTCGGACGACTCGGACCTACTCAGAGAAGCACTGATCGAGAACATCCACCGAGAGGACCTCAACCCGATCGAGCTGGGAGAGGCGTTCCGGCAGCTCCTCGACGAGCTCGGGCTGAAGCAGGAGGAGCTCGCGGACCGGGTGGGCGTGTCCAGGTCCCATATCGCGAACACGATCCGCCTCCTCGCTCTTCCGTTCGAGGTCCAGCAGCTCCTCACGGACGAGAAGATCTCCGCAGGACATGCGCGAGCACTCCTCGCGTTGGGCGACCAGGAGGCGATCACCTCCTTGTCACTCCGCGTCGCGGCGGAGGATCTCTCCGTCCGCGAAACCGAGGAGATCGTGCGTCGGTTCATCGAGGCGCCGGCCGAGCCATCTCCGAAGAAAAAGGCCGCTAGCCCGGCCCCGGCGGATCCCAACCTCGCCGAGGTCGAAGAGATCTTGTCCGAGCAGCTCGCCACCCGGGTTGTGATCCGGATGGGGCGCCGACGCGGTCAGGTGCTGATCGACTTCGGGTCCGCGGACGACCTCGACCGGATCGTGTCCGAGATCGTGGGCTCGGGACCAGGTCTCGCTCCTGACTGAGTGATGTCATCACACAGAGGGCAGCGCCGACACCTCAGAACGCACTCGCATCGACGAGTCGAGCCTCCGGCGGCGCCGCGTGGAGATCGGTGTCAGCCGAGAGCGCCCGGAGGCGGCGGCGGAGGCTGGTTGGGATCGATGGACGCGGGCCTGGTCGGTTGGCTGCTTGGCTCGGGACGCCCGACCACGAGGTAGATGATGGCGCCGATCACGCCGGCGAACACGATCACGAGTACCCAGATGAGCTTGTTCCCGGCCTTGAACATCGAATCGTCAGGCACCTTGACTACATCGACGATGGCCCAGATCCAGAAGACGAGTGCCGCGAGTCCGAGAGCGAGGACGATCAAGACAGGTGCCGCTGTTGACACGGTTGACCTCCCTACGAAGTGGTGCTCCGACGACTAGCCTATCGGCGTGGGGGAAGGACGGTCGTATCCGACGGAGCGGGAACGAGCGGTCAAAGCTTCACTCCTCGGTGCGGTCCTTGGGCTGATACTTGCGTTGCTCGCCCGGAGACAGGCGGGCTAGCCGGAGAAGAAGCGGCCCACACCGGCCGCGACCGCGCGGGCGAGCCGTGACGGAAGATCCGGGTCGTTCAGCATCTCGTCTTCCTGTTCTCCCGTCCCCGTGAGCGGCTCCACTTGGACGGCCGGCATCCTCGTCTCACGCAGCGGCGCGATCGTGAGCGGTCGAACCTTGCCGGGGTGCCCGAACTCGGCTTCGAGCTCTTCCAGGATAAGTTGCGCCAGAACCAATCCTGAAGGCGAGTGGGTGGTGCGGCTTCCGAAGTAGGAACAAACGGGACCGCCGTCGCCTTCGCGATCCCGCGCCGTGAGCTCGACCGTGATCGACGCGGCCGCGCCGGCCTCGTTCGCGAGCCGGGCTCGATCCGACGGCGCGGCCGCGTCATCGGCGATCGCCAGGAGCTTCGGGTTGGCACCAACCGCTTGAAGCGCTGCGACGAGCGCCTGTGCAGAGCGACGATGGACCAGGCCGCCTCCGTTCGGGCCTTCACCGATGTCAACCGCGATCACGCGGCCCTCGATCGGACCTCGAGACGCCTTCAGCTCCTCTCGCTCGCGGACGAGCGCTCGCGAGGGAACCGCCTCGAGCGGCCGCATGCGACGAAGGACCGAGAGCGTGTGCGGCCCCACGATCCCGTCCGGTTCGTCGCCGACGTTGCGTTGGAAGAGCCGGAGCGCGGCGTCGGTCCACGGACCGTACAGTCCGTCTTGCTTCCCACAGTCGAAGCCGAGGGCGTTCAGCATGCGCTGGAGCTCGCGAACGTCGTCGCCTCGGAACATCGGGGCCCGGTGGTACAGGGTGCGATCGCCGAGCTGCCACCCAGCCTCGACGAGCTGTCCCCACGTGTCGGGACCGACGAGGCCGTCGACCTGGAGGTGTCGGTCCCGTTGGAACCATCGGACGGCGGCCTCGGTGGATGGGCCGAACGTGCCGTCGTGCTCCGCGTCGTCCACGAGGGCTCCGAGCGCCGTCAGCTTCGATTGGATATCCGTGATCTCCGGACCTCGGTCGCCCACGCGATAGATGTGCATCGGTCCGAGTCTGCGTCGGTGTGTGGCGCGACGGCAACCGCCGTGTGCGCCGCAGTGGGGAAGCAGTCCTACGACAGGTGCGGGTCGAGGTCTCGCAGGATGGCGTCCTTTGGTCGCGCGCCCGTGACCCTCACGACCTCCACGCCCGCCTTGAACAGGATGAGGGAGGGGATCGACATGACACCGTACGTTCTGGTGGCGTCCGGGTTGTCATCGATGTTCAACTTCGCGACCTTCAGCTCGTGTCCCTTCTCCTGGCCGATCTCCTCGACGACCGGAGAGACCATGTGGCACGGCACGCACCATTCGGCCCAGAAATCCACGAGGACCGGGGTCTCCGAGTCCAGCACGCTCGCCTGGAACTCCGTGTCGGTCACGTCTCCGATGTTGGACATCTCATCTCCTCTCGGGTCCGCCGTGGGTACGCCCCGGCGGTCTACGCCCTGCTCTGAACGCTCGGCTCCTTGCGGAGATTCCCCGCGTGGGCCTGGGTGTGCGCCTGGGCCTCGAGCATCTTCTCCGCATCCATCGAGCCCTTGCATCCTTGCCCGGCGGCGGTCACCGCTTGACGATAGATCCGGTCGGTGACATCGCCCGCCGCGAACACGCCCTCGACGGACGTGTGGGTGCGCGGCTCTCGGACCACGATGTACCCGTCGGCGTCGAGCTCCAACCAGTCGCGGAAGAGCTCGGTGTTCGGCGTGTGGCCGATCGCGACGAAGACGCCGTCCGTCTGGAACCCCCTCGTCTCTCCCGTGGTGGTGTCGCGCAGACGCACACCGGTCACGGCGTCTTCGCCGAGGACCTCCACCACCTCCGCGTTCCAGGTCACCTCGATCTTGGGATTGGCCAGGGCACGCTCCTGCATGATCTTTGATGCGCGGAACTCGTCTCGCCTGTGAACGATCGTGACCTTGGACGCGAACTTCGTGAGGAAGGTCGCCTCCTCCATCGCCGAGTCACCGCCGCCGACGACCACGAGCTCGCGGTCGCGGAAGAAGAAGCCGTCGCATGTTGCGCACGCGGAAACCCCTCGGCCACGGAGCTTCTCCTCCCCGGGCACGTCGAGCCACCTGGCGGTCGCGCCCGTCGCGATCACGATCGTGCGCGCGCGCCACTCCCGGTCACCCGCCCAGACGCCGAAGGGCCGGGACGAGAGGTCGACCCGGGTTACGTGGACCGACAGGATCTCGGCCCCGAAGCGAGCCGCCTGCTTCTCCATCTGATCCATGAGCTCCGGACCCAGGATCCCGTCGGCGAAGCCCGGGTAGTTCTCGACGTCGGTGGTCAGCATCAACTGGCCTCCGGCCTCGAGGCCCTTCAGAACCAGGGGTTCGAGGTTGGCCCGCGCCGCGTAGAGAGCGGCCGAGAATCCGGCCGGTCCGGAGCCGATCACGATCACGTTTCGGACGTCGTTCGCGCTCTCAGTCGTCATGCGTGCCAATCCTCCCACACGACTTGAACGCTAGACCCGAGGCGGTTCCTTCCCCCAGGCCCGTCCGAGCGCCGCCTAGATGCGGGCCGAGGCGACGGAGAGGATCGTGCAGTCATCCTTCGCCGCCGCCCAGACGACGGCGGTGTCCGGGGGCTCGCCCGCCCCGGGGCCTTCCAGGTACACGGCGATGTAGGCCTGCCGGCGCTCGAACCTGGCCTGGATCAGACGAACCAACTCGCCCACAGGCTGCCCCTTGAAGGCCTTGCTCACGCACCCGGCGGCGCGGGAATCGGCCTGAGCGACCTGAGGCACAGATTGAACGGCCGCGGTGTCCAAGGCCACCGCAGTGGCGAGTTGCTCGAGGTCCTTCGCGTCGTAATTCTTGTCCACGACCTCGGGCTGGGTTCCGGAACCGGCGTCCTGGGCCTCCGTCCCGGCTGCCAAGCTGCGTGCGTCGCCCTCTGGGAGGGCCTTACCGCCACCGCCGACGTTAGGAAGCGCGATCGCGATGGCGACGACCACCGCGGCGGCCGCGGCCACGCCCGCCCACCGATACCAGGTGGGCGTCCCGTGGTCGCGGCCGCCGGCTGCGACGGTGACGCGCCGGTGGAGGTCCGTAGGAGCGGTGACCTGGGGGAGCGACCGAGCAGCCTCTCGTCCCGCGGTCGCGTGAGCAACGTCTTCACGACAGGAGGCACAGGTGTCCAGATGCGCCTGCACCCCGGCGAGGTTTTCCTCGTCCAGGGTGCCGTCCACGAGATCCGCGAGCTGCTCGTAGGGATGATTCATGCCTCTTCCTCTGACGCCCGTGACGCACGTGAGGGTTCCCCTCTCGTCGCGCCGAGCGCCCGGGCGAGGGCCGCACGACCCCGGAAGACCCTCGACTTCACGGTTCCCACCGGGATCTCGAGCACGCGCGCGATCTCGTCGTACGGAAGGTCCTGCACGTCGGCCAGCACGAGGACCACACGGAACTCCTCCGGGACCTCCATCAGGGCTCTCCCCACGTCAACGGAGAACACCACCTGATCGGCATGGTCGGGGGCGGGGAGCGACGGCTCGGGCCGTTCGTCGTCCTCGTCCCTCACGATCTGGAGCAGTGGCCGTCGACGCTTCCGTCTCAGCGAGTCGTAGCAGGCGTTGACCGTGACCCGATGGAGCCAGGTTGTGAACGCGGAGTCACCACGGAACGTGTTGAGCTTCCGCAGAGCGGCGAGGAAGGTGTCCTGCGACGCATCGGCGGCCTCCTCCGGGTCTCCCAAGATCCGGAAGCACAGGTTGTAGACCCGGGTGCCGTGACGTTGGACGAGGACCTCGAAGGCGTCGGCGCTCCCTTCCTGGAAACGTCGGATGAGCGCTTCGTCCGTTTCGGAGGCATCCACCGTTCCGAACGCTACAGGGACGGTGGCCCGGCGGTCTCGGTGACGACCACCACGACGAACTTCTTGGTCCAGGGAACGTGCTGCGCAACCAAGGTGTTCGCGCGCTTCCTGATCTTCACGGTCACGAGGCCGGTCGGCCGTTCGATGCTGCACCCTCCGCGGGCCACCTTCGCGGCCGCTTCCTCCTTGGACACCACTTGCTCCACCCGCTGGCAGGTCTCACGGATGTTGTGTCCCTTCTTGTACACGAGGGCACCTTCGCTCGCCGCCGCCGAGCCCACATCCGAGAGCTTGTAGGTCGTGAACGCGATCGAGGCCGCGTCGATCGCTGCGACGGCGAGGATGACGAGGACCAGGAGCCAGATCACGATCATCTTCCCGACCAGTCCTGCTTCATCGCGTCGCACGTTCATCCGCGGAACCTCCTGACGACGACCTTCCTCAGGTCATCGACCTCTCCGACCCGCAGGATAAGGGCCGAGATCAGGAACACCAGCACTCCGGCGGCGATGGCGGCACCGACCTGTGCTGCTTGCATGAGCACGCTGGCGCCCACGGGCACGTCCCAAACTTCGATCACGAAGAGAGCCGCGACGGCGGATACCACCGCGGCGGCCGAGGTTTTGGCCACCGTGCGGGCGATCCGAGCGCCGTCGAGCGGTCCGAGGCGACGCCGGAGCAGCAAGAGGAGCACGCTGGCGCCGACGGCGTAAGACGTCGCGTGAGCGAGCGCCATCCCACGGAGGCCCAGCTTGAGCGGTCCGACGTAGGCAAGGGCGGCGCCCACGTTCACGATCGCCGCCACGACGTTCACGAGGGCGGGCGTTCGGGTGTCCTGCATCGCGTAGAACGTTCGGGTAAGCAATTGGAAGGCGGAGAAGAACAGGAGACCGACGGCGAACCCTTGCACGGTCCGCGCGATCGCGACGGAGTCACGCGCCACCGCTTCACCGTGCTCGAACAGGAGCCGCGAGATGGGCTCGGCCAGTACCAGCAAGCCCACGGCCGCGGGGATCGTCACCACCGCGGTGTCGCGCAGCCCACGGGAGACGAGAGCGCGTACGCCTTCGGGATGACCGGTCGACCACCGCTCGCTCATACCGGGCAGGAGCGCGGTGAAGATCGACACCGCGAAGATCGCGTGGGGCAGCTGGAACACCATGAAGGCGGTGGTGTAGATCTGGGGCCCTGCCTCGAACCGATTGTTGAGCACGATGATCACGACATACGCGAGTTGGTTGGCTGCCACATAGAGCGCCACCCACGCCGCCAGCCGTACGAGGTGCCGGACGGCCTCGTGCCGCCAGTCGAAGCGCACCTGCAGGCGATATCCCAACGAGCGCAGCGACGGCCATAGCGCGATCGTCATGACGACCACCCCGAGGGTCGTGCCCACTGCGAGCACGGTCTCTTCGGCGGTCGTGATGCCGACCACCCGCGGCGGCCGGTTGCCCCGAACGATCGCATACGCGATGAACGTTCCGATCACGACCAGGTTGTTCAGGATGGGGGCGAACATCGGGGTTGCGAAACGCCGGTGCGCTTGAAGGAGCCCGATCGCGACGGCGCCGACGCCGTAGAAGACGATCTGCGGCATGAACCAGCGGAGGAAGAAGACCCCGAGCTGCACCTGGGCCTCCCGATCGGGAGCGTCCGAGGACACGAGGTAGAGACGGATGATCTGCTCGGCGAAGAGCGCGCCGAGCGCCGCGACGACGACAAGGACCAGGAGGACGAGCGTCATCACGCGGTTCGCCACGTCGCGCGCGTCGTCCCATCCCTTCGTCTCCATCCGGTTGACGAAGACCGGCACGAAGACCGACGTGAGGATCCCACCGAGGATCAGCTCGTAGACGATGTTCGGAGTGAGGTTGGCGACCGTGTAGATCGAGCCAAGCGAGCTGACCGTGACGCCCAGCGTCGCCGTCATCGCGGTCAGGCGGAGGAACCCGGTGAGCCGGGAAAGAGTGGTTCCCACCGTCATGACGGCGGCGCTACGCATCAGCGATTCGCGCGTGTCTCGCGGCAGGGGTCCCCCCTCCGAGCTCACGGGTTCCGCCGTCGGAACAACCTCCTCGACCAGAGCCCCACCAGCACGAGGCCTGCGCCGATCGTGATGACGAGGGCCGTCGGATTGACCGCGGTGGACCTCAGCCTCAGCACGCTGCGCGAGAGGACCGCGCCGTTGGGCGCGATGACGAAGACGTCGATGTTGCTCGGGCCGGCCGCCTTCACCTCGACCTTGAACGTGATCACCTGGTTCGCCTGATCCAACCGAACGCTTCGCTCGCTGCCGTCGAGGAAATCGACCCGGCTGGACGCGAGCTCGACCTTCACGTTCAGGACCCGGTGGCCGGGGTCGCCCATGCTTAGCGGGATCTTCCCCGACCGGGACGTGAACGTGAGCACCCGCGTCGTATCCGGCTGGAGTCGCGAGAACGTTCGATCGATCACCCCGTTCACGGCGTCGATCCAGATCCGCCCAGACCCTTCGTTCCCGATGTACTGCGAGGCTTCCGCGTACAGCATCGAGCGGCGGAGGAGGTTCGCGTCGGTCGCCGGCTCCACGAGGATCGCCTCGAACGCCGTCACGCGTCGGGCCGTCGCCACGAGGTCGTCCACGTACTCGGGAGAGAAACCTTGGGGCGCGCTGGTCCCCAGCGTCGCGGGAAGCGGCCGCGGTCGTACGCCGAGAAGCAGCTCCTCCGCATGGACCGGCTGCAGGAACGGCGCTCCCGCGAGCCGCCGCAGCACCTGACCCCAGATGCCGGCGGGCAGGTCGGGGAAGAGATCGAGCGCGAGTCCTCGGACGACATCCGGGCGCGGAACCGGTATCTCCTTCCAGATCGTGGCGAGCTCGCCGAGGACGACTTGTGCCGTCAGAACGGGATCGTCCCGACGTCCAGGGTCGCTCAGCAGCTTCTGCGCTCCAGGGTCGGGCAGGAGCAGAGAGACGCTCTCGCCGGAGGTCGTGGACAGCGTGGCCGCCGGTAAGGGGGCGAAGTCGTTCGGTTGTGGCGGTCGCTCGACGGAGTCGGCCGCACCCAAGATCGTCGTCACGCCCCGAGCCTGCAGGAGATCCACCGACGCCTGGTCGAAGGCGAGTCCCGGCGGCCGCGTGACCGTTGGGTCGGGTCGCTCACCGAGGATCCGTTCGAACGCCTCGTCGCCCATCTGCCACTGGGCTTCCAGGTGCGATCGGAGGCCGGGGGACAACAGCGCCGGGAGCCTCGGAGCCGCGAACGGCATCGCGTGCAGACGCGCGCCTGGGTCAGCCGCGATCTCGATGAGCTTCTCGAGCGTTCCGTCGGCGACGCGAGGTGCGATGGCGTCGGCCGGCACAGAGACCCCGTCCTTCCGTTCGTATCCGTCCTTCGCCTGCCGCAGCTGATCGAGGGCGGCGGGCGAGATCACCACGTCGACCGGCGTCCCCGAGGGATCCGTACGCAACAGATGGGCGAGGGCATCGACCTGGGCGACGACGCCGCTTCGAGACTGGAGCATCGCCTCGAAGCCCGGATCGATCAGGTTCCCGTCGGGCCCGAACGCCACCGGGGTCGCCACCTCCGTCCACCAGGAGAACAGAACCGGCTTCCGCGGGGGCTGGAAGATGTGGATCGCAGCGGTCGTGACCGCCGCGATCGGCTGGTCCTGGCTCCGCAACTCGAGCTGGAGCGGATACACACCCGAGTCATCCTGGGCGATGCCTCCGGTCTCGGAAGTATCGATCCTGATCTTGACTTCCTTCGACGCTCCCGGTGCCAGGTCTGCGAGAACGGGGACCGTCTCGGCGGAGGCCGGGAAGACCGGCCCCTCGTCGAGAGCGGTCTCGTACTGGACCCGCGAGGTCACCTTGGGACCGAGTGTCCATCCGACGACAGGCTCGGTGATGGTCGACCCGCCCTCATTGATGATCCTGAGCGTGATCCGGAGCAGCGGTTCCTCGGGTGTGGTCCAGGCCGTCTGGCCGATCAAGCGGATCAGGGCGGAGGGCGGCTCCTGGGCGTGTGCGGGCGACGCGATCCAGAGGATCGAGAGGAGGCTCAGGACGAGGCGTGGTCCGTGGGAGCTGCGCATGCCGAACGCCAATCGTAGCCGCCGCGCTCAGTGACCCAGCATCGCGGTCGTCTGATCGATGGCGTAGGCGATCGAGATCGCGAGGAGTCCTCCGCCCACGACCAGCCGGAGGGTCCGCTCCTTGGCGCCGAGGGCGAGCGCGGCGCCGAGGCGGGCGCCCGGCACGCCTCCCACCATGAGTGCCAGGCAGATACCCCAGTCGATGTGGCCGAGGGCCGCGTGCACGATGGTGCCCGGCACGACGAGCGCGACGATCACGAGGAGCGAGGTGCCGAGCGCGCGCTTCAACGGCATGCCGAGCCAGCCGGCCAGCAATGGGACCATCACGAGGCCGCCTCCGATCCCGAGGAGTCCCGACACGAAGCCGGCGACGGCCCCGATCCCTCCGAGGATCGGGGCCGTCGCCTCACGAACGTCACGGCGGCCGGGCCGGCGCGCGTCCCGGATGATCGCGACCGCCTGCCAACCGAGGAGGAGCGCGGTCACCAGGAGCAGCAGCGTCGTGTCGACGTGGTCCGTGAGCCAGGCGCCCAGCGCCGCGCCCACGAGGCCCGGCCCCACGAGCAAGGAGGCCGTCCGCGTGTCGAGCTCGCCGCCGCGCCGGTAGGCCAGCGCGCCCGCGAGGGCGGTCGGGAAGATCGCCGGCAGCGGCGTGGCCAGGGCCACGATCGGCGGGGCCCCGAGCAGCACCTGGATGCCGGGGGTCATCAGGATGCCGCCTCCGACCCCGAACAGCCCCGCGAGCACCCCCGAGATGAGACCGATCGCGACACCGATCGCGATGTGACCGGGACTCACCTGAGCATCTCGGCGGCCCGCACGAGCACGTCTCGCTCACCGCGGTACGCGGCGCGCTTGAGCGCGCGCTCGAGCGGGAACCATCGGATCTCCTCCATCTCGTCGTCCCGATCGTCGATGTCGCCGCCGGTGTGACGCATCAAGAAGAAGTGCACGGTCTTGCGGATGCGCACGTTCTCCCACACGTAGAAGTAGCGGGTCTCCCCGAGCGACGCTTCGATCTCGGCGAGGAGGCCGGTCTCCTCGCGGACCTCACGGATCGCCGCGTCCTCCATCGACTCCTGGCCCTCGATGCCGCCCTTGGCGAGCCCCCAGGCGAGCTGCCCACGGCGGGTTCGGCGGGACGCGAGCACGATCTCGATCTCGTCCTCCTCGCGGCGATAGACCACTCCTCCGGCCGAGATCTCCCGCTTGGTGGGAACCGCGGGCGCCTTCCGGCGGGGCTTCGCCGGCTTCTTCTTGCTCGAGGTCCTCTTCTTCTTCGAACGGGCCGGCGTGACCGCCGTGCCGCCGTCGGGGACTCCGGCCTTCTTGGCGACCGGCGGCGTCGCCGTTCCGTCGGCCTTCTTCTTCTCGGTTTTTCGGTCGGTTTTCTGGTCGATGTTGTGGTCGGTCTTCTGAGCGGATGCCCGCTTCGGGCGGCGGCGGCGGCGGCGGCGGCGCTTCGCGCCGCCCGCCGCCGCCTCACCATCGCCCTTCCGCGCTCGGTCGCCCTCGCCCATCCGTGCTGATTCTAGGTTCCGTTCCTCAGGTCTCTGGGTGCTCGGGCCGATGCTTGATTCAGCGCCGGGATGAGGCGCGTCCAGCGATGAGGATGAAGGAGCGTCGGTCTGGCATGGATATCGACGAACTGCTGCGGTACACCGTTGAGCGCGGCGCGAGCGATCTGCACCTGAAGGCGGGGAACGTGCCCTTCGTGCGGGTGGACGGCCAGCTCTCGCCGGCCGACCTCGGCTACCTCTCCGCGGCCGACACAGACCGCTTCGCCGAAGCGCTGATGACGGAGCACAAGAAGCGGGAATTCGAGCAGACGAACGAGGCCGACCTCGGCTACACGCTGTCCGGCGTGGGGCGCTTCCGTGTGAACGTCTTCCGGCAGCGCGGGGTGATCGGACTCGCGATCCGGCGCGTTCGCGCCGAGGTCCCTTCCTTCGAGGAGCTCCGACTCCCGCCGGTGATGTCCACGCTCGCCAGCTCCGCCCGAGGCTTGATCTTGATCACCGGTCCCACAGGGACCGGAAAGACCACGACGATCGCGTCGATGATCGGCCACATCAACCGCACGCGCCGGACCCACATCATCACGGTCGAGGACCCGATCGAGGTGGTCCATGACGACCAGCTCTCGATCATCCAGCAGCGCGAGATCGGCATCGACACCGATTCGTACGCGACCGCACTCCGCCACGTGATCCGCCAAGACCCGGACGTGATCTTCATCGGTGAGATCCGGGATTCGGAATCGGCGATCGCCGCGATCCAGGCCGCGGAAACCGGCCACCTCGTGATCTCGACCCTTCACACGATCGATGCGATGGAGACCATCAACCGAGTGCTCGACCTGTTCCCGCCTGAGCAACAGCGGGAGATCCGCTCGTCGTTCGCGGGCGCGTTGCGTGGGATCGTGTCTCAGCGCCTCGTGACTCGCGCCGACGGGAAGGGTCGCGTGCCGGTGGTTGAGGTCATGGTGAACACCGGGCGCGTCTTCGACAGGATCGTGGATCCGGATGAGACGGCCGGCATCCTCGAGGTGATCGCCGGCGGCGACTTCTACGGGATGCAGACCTTCGACCAGGCACTCGTGAAACTCGTGAAGGAAGGCATCGTCTCTCCAGACGAAGCACGCCGAACCGCAACGAACCCGCACGACTTCGACCTCGCCTTGCACGGAACGCTCGAGCGGCGAGCCACCTTCGACGAAGCCGCGGCCGCCACCGACAGCCTTCCCTTCTAGTCCCGCGCTCACGCCGAACGCACCGCGAGCCGAACGAGCCGAGCCAGATGGGTACGGCCGCACGCCGTACGGCGGGAGCCTCGGGTGCCGGGGGTAAGGTGGGAATACGGTGACCACGCTCGAGATCGATCCGCTTGCCAAGGAGCTCGGCGACCGTTTCCAGGCCGCCGGGCACGAGCTGTACCTGGTCGGGGGATGGGTTCGAGATCTCGTGATGGGCCGCATCGCGCCCGACACGGACGCCGATCTCGCGACCGACGCCTCGCCTGCAGAGACGTCGCTTCTGCTCCGCGGCTGGGCGGAGGCCCAGTACCTGGTGGGCGTGCGCTTCGGGACGGTGGGAGCGCGCCGCCACGGCCGCCTGGTCGAGATCACGACCTTCCGGGAGGAGCGGTACCCCGAGGACGAACGCAAGCCGGCGGTCTCCTTCGCGAAGGACATCCAGACCGATCTTTCGCGACGCGACTTCACCATCAACGCGATGGCCGTCCGACTGCCGGACGGCGAGTTCGTCGACCCCTTCGAAGGAGTGAAGGATCTCGCGGCCAAGCGACTCGACACCCCGCTGGATCCCGAGATCGCGTTCTCCGACGACCCGTTGCGGATGCTGCGAGCGGCCCGGTTCGTCTCACAGCTCGGGGTCACGCCCGCGCCGCGCGTGGTCGAGGCGATCGAGCGGATGCGTGAACGCCTCCGGATCGTCTCGGCGGAACGCATCCGGGAGGAACTCGACAAGCTGCTACTGGCCGAGTCGCCCGGCGCCGGACTGACGTTGCTGGTCGAGACCGGGCTCGCGGAGGAGTTCCTCCCCGAGCTGCCGGCGCTGCAGCTCGAGCAGGACCCGGTTCACCGCCACAAAGACGTCCTGCGCCACACGTTCGCGGTCATCGAGCGGCTGGAACCCGATCAGGTTCTTCGCCTGGCGGGGCTGCTCCACGACATCGGCAAGCCCTCGACCCGCGCGATCACGCCCGATGGCGTCTCCTTCCACCACCACGAGGTGGTGGGCGCCCGCATGGCGGAGGAACGGCTGCGGGAGTTGCGCTACCCCAACGCCGTCGTCGAAGACGTGCGGAAGCTCGTCGAGCTGCACCTCCGGTTCCATGGCTTCGGGGAGGGCTGGACCGACGCCGCGGTGCGCCGCTACGTGCGAGACGCCGGTCGGCTTCTCGACAAGCTGAACCAGCTCACGCGCGCGGATTGCACCACCCGTGATCCCAAGCGGGCCGAACGGTTCGCGCTCCTGCAGGACGAGCTGGAGGAACGGATCGCGCGACTCGCGGAGCAGGAGAACCTCGAGGCGATCCGTCCGACCCTCGATGGCCGTCAGGTGATGGAGCGGCTGGGCCTCGCGCCCGGTCCCGACGTGGGGGAAGCCCTCGCCTTCCTGATGGAGATCAGGATGGAGCGCGGAGAGATCCCCAAGGACGAGGCCTACGGGTTGCTCGAGGCGTGGGCGAAGGACCGCGGGATCGGCTAGGTCGCGCGCGCCACACGGAGGATCACGTTCAGCGTCCGCGGGTCCCCTCGCCAGTGGTCCTTCACCGTGTCCGGCCCGGCTCGTTTCACGACATGCCGAAGCACCAGGCCGGCCACCAGCGCGTCGTCGAGGGGTCCGATCCCCGGCAGGAATTCGGGGATCAGGTCGATCGGCGAGGCGAGCCACAGGGCGCCGAGCAACAGGAGCGCCTTGGACGATCGGGGTACTCGCTCGTCACCGAGCAAT
>CAJDUF010000039.1_pt1 | contig 16226 bp, 14 predicted proteins | sample 7390091 | NCBI WGS metagenome assembly CAJDUF01 (sample SAMEA7055670, study PRJEB34461) | soil metagenome | biome: terrestrial ecosystem; feature: Peninsula; material: soil | place: Antarctica | collected 2016 | reverse complement strand
TCGGGCGGGGGAAGCGCTTCGGTCCGATGGAGAACGAGGAACACTCGGACCCCGTCGCGTTCGAAATGATCGGCGCGATCCTTCCACGCCGCGAGGACCATTCCGAGGAGAGCCGCGCGGCATCCGGCCGCGAACCCGACGATCGGAAAACTCCCTTCGGTGTACACGTGACACGGTTCCCCCGTTGCGAGCTTGCGGACCTCGAGCCCGGCGCGTTCGGCCGATGTTCGTTGCCTGATCACGCCCGCCTCGACCCTCGCCGCGATCCCGAGCTGGACGACCACCCACGCGATGACGACGATCGCGACGACGGCTCCCGCAACGGCGCGAACCGGCTCGGCCGGCTCACGATCTCGTGTCCCCGCAACTATCGACACGAGGCCGAGTCCCGCGGGGATCGTGAGCAGCGCGATCGCCGGCAGCAAGAACCTCGGGGCCTGCGCGTCGGTGAATACGACGTATTCAGCGGCGAGAGCGATGCCCGCAGCAGTCGGGGCCACAACGGAGGGCAGGAGGCTTCGTCGGCTCGCGGCTCGGACCGCCAGCCCGACGAGGACCGCCAGCCCGATGAACCACAGCAGCCCGGAGATCGGGATGTCGGGACTGGGGACCGGACCGATCGACGGACCGTCGCTCAGCGCGAGGTACTGGCGCGCGTTCTCGATCAACGACCAGTGTCCCGTGTGGCCCAATCGCGCCGCGGCGGCGACCGCCTCACCCGGTGATCCGAATCGTGCGGTCATCTCCACGAGCCACGGCGCCCATCCGGCGGCGAGGCCCGACAGGAGATGAACGACCCACGGAACCGTCGCGCGCCGGACCGCGATCGGCAGGAAGATGAGCGCGGCGGCCAACACCACGGCGTCGAGCGGACGGATCACCGCCGCGAGCGCGACGAGCCCGCCGGCGACCAGCTCGTCGTATCGACGCTCACCATCCGCGAGCCGGCGGGCGAGGACCGCGGTCGCGGCCACCGCGATCAACGCCACCCATAGGTTCGGCATGAGCTCCGATCCGTAGAAGAGGGCGGGCCACGCTCCGGCGAATAACACCGCTGCGGCGACAGCGCCGAAGCCGATCATAGGAACCCACTTGCGGAACGCCGCGATCAGCGCAGCTGCGGAGGCGATGGCGAGGAAGAGTCGAAGCTGCGCCAGCGAACCTCCCAGCTGAAGGACCGGCGCCGCCAGGAACGTGATACCCCGTGCGCGTGACGGAACGAACGGCAACGGTTGGGCACCGGGCGCGACCTGCGACAGGTAGATCGCTTCATCCCAACTCGGCGGCCGGTCGAGCGAGAACGCCAACAGCTGGGCGATCAACGAGACGAGCCCGACCACGACGATCAGGCGACGGGCCATGGCGATCTCGGGGTCCCGTGGGAGGTGCATGCGGCGCCATCCTCCACTACCGGGAGTATCGAGCGAGGAGCTCCGGCCCGTCGCGCAGTCCGACTAGACCGTTTCCCACGCCTCCACGACCGGATGATCCTTCGGCTGCGGCCCGGCTTGGGCGGCGCCGCCCGGCGAGCCTAGGCCGGTGGTCTCGAACCACTCCGCGTTCACCTTCGTGAACTGCTTCCACTCCGCCGGAAGGTCGTCCTCGGGGAAGATCGCGGTCACCGGGCAGACCGGAACGCACGCGTCGCAGTCCACGCATTCGTCGGGATGGATGTAGAGCATCCGCGGGCCCTCATAGATGCAGTCGACGGGACACTCGTCCACACAGGCCTTGTCCTTGACGTCGATGCATGGTTCCGCGATCACGTATGCCATGTCATCTCTCCTTCGTCCAAGCCCTTACCCCAGCGTTCCGACAAGGACACACTACGCGCGGGACCCGTCGAGTAGCATCGCCCTCGAGGATGAGCGCCACTCGAACCGTCTCATCCCTCCTCGACGGCCGACCTGTGGACGGTGCGCCCGGAGGGACGCTCACGATCCCGAACCCCGCCGACCTCGATCAGAAGATCGCGGAGGCGAAACTCGGGGACGCCGGAACGTTCATCGACGCATGCCGTCGGGCGAAGGGCGCGCAACCGGCGTGGGCAGCGATCCCTGCGCCCGTGCGAGGCCGGGCGATCCAGAACCTCGGACGCCTCGTGGAGGACAACTTCGAGGCGCTCTCGCAGCTGATCACGCGCGAGATCGGGAAGCCGATCAAGGAATCGCGTGGCGAGGTCCAAGAGGTCATCGACACGTGCAACTTCTTCCTGGGAGAGGGCCGACGTCTCTACGGGCAGACGGTTCCGTCCGAGATGTCCGACAAGCAGCTCTTCACCTTCCGCATGCCGGTGGGTGCCGCCGCGATCGTCACCGCAGGGAACTTCCCGGTCGCGGTTCCCTCCTGGTACATCGTGCCCGCCCTCGTGTGCGGGAACACGATCGTATGGAAACCTGCCGAGTACACCCCCGCGACCGCCGAGGCGTTCGCGCAGCTGATCCTGCACGCGGGGATCCCGACAGGCGTCCTCCAGCTGGTGCTCGCCGAGGGGGCACAGACGTTGGAAGGCATCGAGGGCGCCCTCGACGAAGGGGTGCTCGACAAACCTCGACCTGGCGGTCGAGGGCGCGCTGTTCAGCGGGTTCGGAACGGCCGGTCAGCGCTGCACGTCGCTCGGGACGGCGATCGTGCACCGCGACGTCCACGACGACTTCATCGCGCGGTTCTCAAAGGCCGTGACGGACGCCCCGATCGGCGACCCGACCCAAGACGTCTTGTGCGGCCCGATGATCTCGGAACGATTCTGCGAACGGTTCGAACGCTGGCTCGAGCTGATCCGCCCCCACCACACCGTCCTCGGGTCCGACGGGATCGGCCGGATCACGTCGGCGAACCCACGAACGGGATTCGTCGGCGACCCGGAGGCCGGCCTGTACTACCACCCGGTGATCGTCGACGGGGTCACGATCGATGACGAGCTCTATCGGACGGAGACGTTCGGGCCGATCGTGGGCGTCGCGTCGTTCGACACCTTCGATCAGGCGATCGAGCTCGCGAACGCGCACGGCTACGGCCTCTCGAGCAGCATCTACACGAACGATCCGCTCAGCGTCTTCCATTTCCGCGACAGGATCTCCGCGGGGATGGTGAGTGTGAACAACTCCACGTCGGGCGCGGAGGCCCACCTGCCATTCGGGGGAAACGGGCGATCAGGGAACGGGAGCCGGCAATCGGGGTTATGGGTCCTCGACCAGTTCACCCGATGGCAGGCGATGAACTGGGACTACTCGGGGCACCTGCAGAAGGCGCAGATGGATACGACTGAACTCGAGGCCGACCCGGGGTTCCGCCTGCCCAGCTAAGGGCTCGGAGAGGGCGACGGCGAGGGCGACGGCGAGGGCGACGGCTGGCCGGTGGCTCCGGCCGCAAGCTGGTTCGCCTGCTCGACGAGCGCCTGCGCTAGTTGCAGCTCCGTCTGGTACGTCGCGAGGTCGCCGTTGCGCAGCGCCGTGTCTGCAGCCACGAAATGATCCACGGCTTGCGTGAGCAGCCGCTCGATCCGTTGATCCACGGTCCCGCCGCCGCCGCCCGGCGGCCCTCCGGTCGAGGCCCCTGTCGCCCCCTTGATCGCGTCGGGCAGGTTATTGGCCACCGACACGCTCGACCCGTTGACGACCATCACCAGCTTCAGCTCGGGAACCGCCGCCTCCTGTTTCGCCCGCACGTACATCGGAAGGACGTAGAGGATCGAGTCCCCGATCGGGATCGTGAGCAGGTCGCCGAACTGCACCTCCGAGCCGCCGGTACCCAGCAACGTCCGCGCCTCCGAGAAGTCCTTGTCGGAGTTGATGCGCGAGAACACGAGGCCAGGGCCGTCGACGTCCCGTCCCGAGGGGAAGGTGAACGCCACGAGGTCCCCATACCCCTCGGGATCGGAGTTCGCAGCCATCCATCCGACCATGTTCAGACGCGCCTCCGGCTGGAACGGGATCACGAGATGGAAGCGCTCCACGTCTTCCCCCGGGAGCCTCATGAGCAGGTAGTTCGGGTGGAGCTTCTCGGCTGCGCTCGCCGTGGACGACCCGTCGGGGGCCGTGGTCGACGAGGACACCGTGGGATCGTTCGGGATCTCCCAGAAGTCCTGCTTCCGGTAGAACGCCGCTGGATCCTTCACGTGGTAGTTCGCGAAGTGGAACGCCTGCGTCTGGAAGAGGTTCTCGGGATAGCGGAAGTGGGCTCGCAGCTCCACGGAAGCCTCCTCGATCGGCGTGAACACGCCCGGGAACGCGCGGTTCCACACCCGCATGATGGGCTCGCTGAGATCGGCGTAATACGTGACCGTTCCGTCGTACGCGTCCACCACGACCTTCACCGAGTTCCTCATGTAGTTGACCTGCTGGGAGTCGAGGAGCCCCGCCGTCGAGTCGGCCAGGTCCACCGACTGTGAGTAGGGGTACCCGTCGGTCGTGGTGTAGGCGTCCCATATCCAGACGTAGCCCTCGGGCGTCACCGCCATGTAGGGATCGTCATCGAAGGTGAGGAAGGGCACCGGTGCGGCAGCTCGTGCCTTGATGCTCCGGTTGATGAGGATCCGGCTCTGGGCGTCGAGCTGACCGGAGATCAGCAGGTTGGCGTCGCGGAAGCGCCACGAGAACAGGGCACGTCGGAACATCCCACCGAGCGGGATCCCGCCAGTGCCGTCGTAGGTGAACGGCGTCTGCCCGGTCGCCCCCTGGTAGTCGAGCTCCGACGACTTTGCGTTGACGACGACGAACTGGACGTCGTCGCGCTCTCCGTAGTAGATGCGAGGCTGGTTCGTCACCGGCTCCCCCTGTGGCGGGATGTCCTCGAGCGTCAGCACGGGGGCCCCGTCGAGCGTGATCGAATTCACCTGCGCGGCGACCGCACCGAACCCGTGCGTGTAGACGAGGTGCTGGTTCTGCCAGGTCTTCCCGGTGCCGGTGATACCGCTCTGTGTGACCTCGCGACCGGAGACCATCAGCACACGTCGCTGGCCGTCGCTCATGGTGTACCGGTCGACGTCGACATCGTTGAAGTCGTAGTACTGGCGGATCCGCTGCACGGATTGGAAGTTCTCCTTCAGCACGGAGGGTCGCCACAGTCGGATGTTGCTCACGGTGGCCTCGTTGGCCTGGATGTCCTCGGGCCGGACAGCGCTGACGAACGGTCGCTCCTCCAGGCGGATCTTGTCGAGGGCGAACGCCCGCCGGGTCGCCGCGATGTTCCGCTCGATGAATGGAAGCTCGTACTGCTGCTCGTTCGGCCCTACGCGGAACTGCTGGATGAATGCCGGGTACGCGGTACCAAGCAGGATAGACACGAGGAGCAGCAGTCCCACGGCGATGATCGGCAGGCTCCACACGCGGTATCGGGCGTTGACGAAGAAGAGCAGCGCACAGATCACGGCCACGATCGTGAGGAACGTCAGCGCCGGCAGCTGCGCGTTCACGTCGGTGTAGGAAGCGCCGTGGACGACGCCGCGGTGGGACGTGAGGAGGTCGAAGCGGCCCAGGTAGTAGCCCCAGGCCTTCGCGAGCAGGACCAAACCCAGGAGCACCGAAAGGTGGGCTCGGACCTGGGGATCGACCTTGTCGCTCAGGCCAACCGCCTGCGGCCGGATCCCGCCCTGGAGGAAGTGACCGATCCCGACGATCACCGTCACCCCGACCAGAGACCCGAATAACCAGCCCTGGAGATACTTCAACCATGGAAGGGTGAAGACGTAGAAGGCTGGATCGCGGCCGAAGACCGGCTCCGGGTTGCCGAACGTGATCCCGCCGGACGAACGCCAGAGCAGGAACTCCTGCCAGTGCCCGGATGCGGCGAGACCGACGAACAGCGATAGGACCGCGGCGCCGACAGGGATGGCCCACCGCAGGTACGGCTCGACATTTTCCCGGAAGCGCTCGACGATCTCCTGCTCCGGGGTCAGGGCGACGACCCTCGGTACCAGCCGTCGGGTGACATAGAGATTGGTCAAGAGCAACGCGAAGAACGTGACGAAGAAGGCTGAGGCGAGCCCTGCTTGGGCCCAGATCTTCGTCCAGAAAACCGGCGAGAGATCGACCTCCCGGTACCAGAGGATGTCGATATAGAAGTTGGAGAGGATCGAGAGAAGGATGAACGCCGCCACGATGACGGCGATCGCGACCACGGGCCAGCGGCGCCGCGCATAAGGGATCCGGACGGTCGTGGCCATCGCGTGCAGCCTAGCTCAGGCCGCCGCTTACGATGCTGAGAGCTCCTTGACGGCTTCGTCGAACGTCGAGACGGGGATCAGGGTGAGATCACCCGTTTCGACGTTGCGGAGCTCATGGAAGTCGGCCCGGGGAACCAGCATGATGTCCGCGTTCGCGTCGCGCGCAGCCACGACCTTGTCGATGATCCCGCCGATGGGCCCGACGTTTCCGTTGAGGTCGATCGTCCCCGTGCCGGCGATGGTTCGCCCTCTCGTGAGGTCGCCGGGCGTAAGGAGGTCGTACAGGCCAACGGCCCACATCAGCCCCGCCGACGGCCCGCCCACGTCGCCGCTCTCGATCGTGATCTGGAACGGGAACGAGTCGACCAGGATGATTCCGATCACCGCCTCGTTCACTCCGGGGCACGATCCGCGGGTCACCCGCACGTCGTGCGCCTCGCCGTCGGCCTCGACCCGGAACTCGATCGGCTCATCGACAGGGACGGCGTCGATGAGCCTGGACGCTTCGCGCCTCGAATCCACCCGTTGGCCGTCGATCCGCACGACCTGGTCCCCCGGGAACAACCGACCATCCGCCGGGCAGTCGGTGCCGACCAGCTCCACCAGAGCGCCTGGTCCGTGCTCGCGCGGATACCTGGTCACCTCGGCGAGAGCGACGGCGGCGGCGTCGATCTTGCTCTGGTCCATCTGGGAGATCGCTCGCTGCTCCTCTTCCGACGGCGACAACCCCGGCGGGTATACGACCCCTTCGTTCACGACCGCTTGCTCGGGGTTGATCCACGCGACCAGGGCCCCCAGCGCGGTCACCTGCGTAAACCGGATCGTCGTCATCACGAGTCGCCCCGAGGATCTGTAGGTCCGCGCGCCGTCCACATGGATCAACGGCACGACCTCGCGGGCCGGGCCGGGACCGAGCGAGAAGTACGGGAGCGGAACCCACCCCGCGCCGAACGCGACCGCGATGAGGAGCACGAAGCCGCCGTTGCGGAGGACTCGTCGCATCGGTCGATGGTAGCCGCGGGTTGCTCGAGGGTTGCTCGCGGGTTGGGTGGTCGCTACGACGAGACGGCGGCGGTACGCTCGATGGCCGGAGGACGAGGCGTGGGATACGTGCTGATCATCGCCATCTCGGTCGGGGTGGGTGTCGGGGTGTATCGCCTGACGGCGAGCTTGCCCGTCCTCGAGCAAGACCCGGAGATGTGGGTGGGGGCGGGGGCGGAGCCTGCGGAGCAGGCTCCGCCCCCGCCCCCCACCAACTTCGAGCGGCTCTCGATCACGAACGCACGTCGCTCCTGGCAGGACCGGCTCATCGGGAGCCTCGGACTGGTGGTGGCGGTGACGGTCGCGGCAGCCGCGCTCGCGTTCGCCGTCTACCTCGCCGGCTCCACCGTGATCGGCCTTCTCGAGAAGGCGGCGACCTAGGCCGTCGGGAGCTCCGGCGTCACGTCGCGGATCTCCATCACGAGCAGGTTCGAGATCTGATCGTCGTCGCGCAGGCGGCCCTCCAGGTTGTGCTCCCCCGCCCATCCCGCGAGCGCCATCCGGGTCGGCTCGTCGTAGGTGCCGGACGGCTCACCGGCGTACTTCCCAAGGGCAGCCAGGCGCCGTTGAAGATCGACGACCAGCTCCGGACCGGCGGGCAGTAGCGGGTCGTTCCGGATCAGCATCGTGGTGTCCCACACCTCGAAGAGCCGGGCGAGCTCGTGAGGAGCCTCAGGGTGGTCGTCGACTCGGAGGTCGATGTACCGATCGTTTCGCCCGGCATAGCCACCGCCTCCTCGGACCACGAGCAGGGCGGCGGACTGTCGGCCGCGCCGGTCCCCGCCTGCCGCGTCGCCCGCGAGCAGCGCCGCCAGGAGCCGGTCACAGAGGTCACCCTCGCTCTCGGAGAACACCCGCGCCAGCTCGGCGACGACCGGCTCCCCGACCAGGATGTTCCCTTGGGCGGCGAACCCGGGGCCGGTCGCGCCGCCTGCCCACGCCATGCACTTCGAACCCGTGAACGTGGCGGCGCGACCGGCCCCGTCCACGAACCCGACCTGCCGATCCTCACGGCCCTCGTCCTGATCGAGGAGCGCGCGAATGGCCTCCTCGGCATGGACCCCTTTCCCCATCAAGCTGAGACCTTCCGGACCGAGGGCGGTGTTCGCCCAGGACTGTGTGGCCACCGCGCCCACGCCGGCCTTCGCCCACGGCACCACCGCCCCGACGCACGGGAACCTGGACGCGACCGCCACCCCCCAGTCACCCGCTTCCGGATCGGCCGCCACGATCGAGAAGGTCACGGCTACCCCCGTCTGAGCAGTTGGAACGAGGTCCGGTAATCGTCGAGGTGCTCGAGCATCCGCCCGGCTCCGCTCACCACGGTCTCGAGAGGCCGCTCGACCACGTGGACGGGAACCTCGCACTCCTGAGCGAGGAGCATGTCGAGACCCTTCAGGAGGCTGCCGCCGCCCGTGAGGAACATCCCGGTCTCCAGCACGTCGTGCGTGAGCTCCGGGGGAGCCTCCGCGAGTGTCATCCGCGCCTCATCGACGATGCGCTTCACCGTCGGAGCCATCGCTTGCCTGATCTCGTCCTCGTCCACCTTGACCTCGACGGTGTTCCCGGTCGAGAGCTGGCGGCCGATCACCTTGGCCGCTCTGCCGGTCGGCGAGGGGAACGCGGACCCGATCGCGATCTTCAGCTCCTCGGCCGACTTCTCGCCGATCGCCACGCCGTATTCCGCCCGGATGTGCTCCTGCACGGCCGCGTCGAGATCGAACCCCCCGACGCTTGGCGAGCGGTCCGACACGACGCCGCCCATCGAGACCACCGCCATCTCGGAACGCCCACCGCCGATGTCGACGATCAGGTTGCCGAGCGGCTCGTGCACGGGGAGGTTCGCCCCGACCGCAGCGGCCAGAGGCTCCTCCACCGGAACCACCTGTCGCCCGCCGGCGTAGCGGATCGCGCGCTCGATCGCGCGTCGCTCGACGGCCGAGGACGACGGGGGGACGCAGACGAGGACCCTCGGCTTGGGGAATCGGGTGACGCCCACTCGGCGGAGCACGACCGCCAGCATCCGTTGCGTCACATCGAATTCCGTCATCGTGCCCTGGCGAAGAGGGCGGACGGCGAGCACGTTGCCGGATTCGCCTCCCAGCATCTGCCAGGCCTCTTCGCCCATCGCGATGACCTCGCCGCTGCCGCCGTGCAGGGCGACCACCGTCGGCTCGTCGAACACGATCCCGTCCCCCTGCCGGTAGACGAGCGTGTTGGCGCTGCCGAGGTCGATCGCGAGGTCTCGGCCCACTCAGCTCCCCATGACCCACTGGGCCTCACCCGAGACGAGGCCCTCCTTCTTCCAGATCGGCACGTCTTCCTTCAGACGTTCGATCCCATGACGGCAGGCCTCGAACGCTTCGGCTCGATGCGGCGCCGAGCACGCCACGACCACCGAGGCCTCCCCGATCGCGAGGTCTCCGGTCCGATGGAGGATCGCCACCCGTCGAAGGGGCCAGCCGTCGAGCATCTCGAGGCCGATCTCCCCCAGGCGCTCGGTCGCCAACTCGTCCCAGGCCTCGTAATGGAGCCCTGTGACGTCCCCCGCCTCCGAGCGGTCCCGGACGGTCCCGACGAAGACGCAGGTCCCACCCGCCCCCGGGTCACCGACGAAGGCGAGGGCCTCGTCGACGGAAAGGGGCTCGGCTGAGATTCGAACCAGGACAGGCTGAGACACGGCGGACATCGTATCGGGAGGGCCCGCGTACGATGAAGGCATGAGCGGCGGCTTCGACTTCGGCTCGGGCGATCCCGAGGCGTTCAGGGATGCTCCCCTGTTCCGAGAGCTGCAGCGCGTCATGTCCGCATCGAGCGGCCCCGTGAACTGGGAGCTGGCCCGCCAGGTCGGTGTCGCGAACGCGGTCGAGGCGGGACCGGACCTGGAGCCCACCGAGGGCGACGTCAGGATGCTGGAGGAGGCGGTCCGTGTCGCGGAGCTGCAGGTCGGGAGGTTCACCGGGCTGCCAGCGCCTGCGGACGTCGCGCAGGTGCGCGCCGTCCGCCGCGCCGGCTGGGTGAACGCCAACACCGAGAATCTGAAATCACTCCTCGAACCGGCGGCGCGGCGACTGACCGATGCGATCGAGCGGAGCTCAGGCGAGCAGCTTCCTCCCGAGATGGCGCAGGTCTCTGCGTTCCTGCGCCAGCTCTCCCCGATCCTGCTCGGCACCCAGGTGGGCCAGGTCCTCGGGATGCTCGCGCAACGCGTGCTCGGTCAGTACGACATCGCCCTCCCGAGGTCGGGGCCGGGACAACTCCTGTTCGTCGTCCCGAACCTGGTGGCGTTCGAACGAGATTGGTCCCTCGACCCGAGGGAGTTCCGGACTCTCGTGGCTTTTCACGAGGTCACCCACCGGTTCGAATTCGCCCAAGGATGGGCCCGCGACCGGTTCGAGGAGCTCCTGGACGACTACCTGGCCACGCTGAAACTGGACGTCGAAGGAATGCAGGCTCGTCTCGGCTCGCTCGACCCGGCAGATCCCGCAGTGCTGCAACAGCTCGCCGAGTCGGACGAGGGTCTCTTCTGGGCGGACCTCGACGACGAGCAGCGCCTGAAGCTCGGGAGGATCCAGGCCTTCATGGCGGCCGCGGAGGGCTACGGCGACCACGTGATGGAGGCGTTGGGCGCGGAGCTGCTCGGAACCTACTCCCGGATCGAGGAGGCGATGAAGCGGTACCGCGAGGGCGAGCACGGCGACCCCGTGTTCGAGCGCTTGCTCGGCGTGGACATGAAGCGCGAGCAGTACCGGAAGGGCGGGGCGTTCTGCGAGGTCGTCGTGGAGCAGACGGACGAGATGACGCTCGCCCGGATGTGGGAGTCGGCCGAGGCGATGCCCTCCCTGCCGGAGTTGGAGGAGCCTCGCCTCTGGCTCGCGCGCACGGTCTAGGCGGAAGTCGCCCGAGCTCGTCGGCTATCATCGCCCGACGATGACCATCGGTGAGCTGATCTCGGCGGCCGTCGTCGACGAGCGGGTCTGGGACGCGTATCTAGAGACCGCACCGGACGGCATCTACCTCATCGGTCAGCCCGGTCCGGCCCTGCCGTTCGTGATCTTCCGAGCGTGGAAGGTCCCGACAGGCTTCGTGTCCGAGGAGATCAGGTTGGTGGGCCCCTCCGGGCGGACGCTGTACCGCTGGGGCCCGCGGGTGCGACGGATGAAGGGCGCGATGGACCTCACCACCGAGCTCGATCGCATCGACGATGCGGTGCTGGAGGAAACTGGTACCTACGTCGCCTCGTTCATCCTCGAGGGCGAGATCATCGGAGAGATCGAGTTCCCGGTATACGTCCAGGCCGCGGCGCAGAAGCTCCCGAAGGAGACCGAGGAAGGGCTGCGGAAATCCGACGTGATCTGGGTGGGCACGCGTGTGAACGGCGACAAGCGGATGGCGCCGGTGTGGTTCGCCTTCAAGGACGGGAAGATCTACCTGCTGTCGTGCAAGGACCCCGACTTGCAAGAGCAGACGGTACCGGGCGTCCCCGATGCGAACGAGCTGGTGGTCGTGACGCGTCGGAAGCTCCGCGATACGGCCTTGCAGGAGTTCACGGCGGCGCAGCGGCTGCTCGAGGGACCGGAGTGGGAGACCGCCGCCAAGATGCTGGTGGATCGCCGCCGGAGCCGTGTCGGGCCGCCCGACGAGTCGCTCAAGCGCTGGCGCGGGAAGTGCGACATCGTCGAGCTGATCCCGAACGTCGCAACCGTCGAGACCAGCGCCTGACGGCTCGGCGCTAACGGTTCATCGTCCGGCCCACAGCCGCCGCGATCGCCGCCAGTTGCTGCCCCAGCTCCACCACCTCGTGCGGCAGGAGCGCCTGCGCCCCGTCGACCATCGCTTCCTCGGGATTCGGGTGCACGTCGATCATCACCGCGTCGGCCCCGGCGGCGACCGCCGCCTTCGCCATCGCCGCCACCAGGTGTCGTTTGCCCACCGCGTGCGAGGGGTCGACTATCACGGGCAGGTGCGACTCGTACTGCGCCACCGCCATGCCCGCGAGGTCGAGCGTGTTGCGCGTGGCCGGTTCGAACGTCCGGATCCCGCGTTCACACAGGATGATCTCCGAGTTCCCCCGCTGCGCGACGTACTCTGCCGCCTGCAGCCATTCGTCGATCGTCATCGCCTGCCCGCGCTTCAGCATCACCGGCTTGTTCGCCAGTCCGACTTCCTTCAGGAGCTCGAAGTTCTGAGCGTTGCGTGTGCCGATCCTGATGCAGTCGGCCACCTCGGCCACGTGCTCGACCTGATTCAGATCGACGACCTCGACCACGAACGGCAGTCCGGTGCGCTGCCTGACCTCCTGCAGGATCTCGAGACCTCTTTCGCCGAGCCCCTGGAACGAGTACGGCGACGTCCTCGGCTTGTATACATCGCCGCGCATGATCGTCGCGCCAGCCGCCTTCGAAGCCTCCACGGCGGCCATCGTTTGCTCCTCGCTCTCCACCGCACACGGTCCTGCGATCAGCGTGAAGGTCTCGCGTCCGACCGGCACCGTGCCCACCTTGACGGTGGTCGTCTCGGGATGGAGGTCCCGCGCGACCATCTTGTAGGGCTTGCCGATCCGGATGATGTGATCGACACCCTCCATCTGCTTCCAGTCGATCGCCTGGAAGCGCGCGGTGTCGCCGACGAGGCCGATGATCGTGTGAACGGCGCCGCGCGAAACGAAGGCCTCACCTTCAGCCCCACGCACGCGTACGGAGACGGCCTCGATGTCCGCCTCCGTCGCGCCTTGTTTCATCACGACGACCATCCGCGACCCCCTCCGGCTCCGGGACGACCCCGGAGACGAAACGGCCCCGGGTCATCCGCCCCGGGGCCCCTGTGCTCTTTCGGCTGTAGGTGCCTACCCCAGGCTACGCCCGTAGGAGAAGTACCAGTCGCCGAAGAACCGCTGCATGAGGCGCTCATGGTGACCGCCGGGCGGCGCCGGTGTCAAGACAGCACGGGGCGCGTCAGCCGGACTAGGATGCGCCGATGTCGATCACGGTCCTTGACCACCCGCTCGCCCACGATCTCCTGGCCCGGCTCCGGGAACGGGACACGGGCTCGGCCGAGTTCCGTACCCTCACCCGTCGGCTCGGGTGGTTGCTCGTGATCGAGGCAACCCGCGACCTCCTCACCGAAGGGGTCACGATCGAGACACCGATGGAAGAGACGAAGGCGGCGCACATCGCCGAGCCGCTCGTCGCCATCCCCGTGCTCAGAGCCGGACTCGGACTTCTCGATGCGATCACCGACCTATATCCCGACACGATCGTCGGATATCTGGGGATGGAACGCGACGAGGAGACGCTCGAGCCACGCGACTACTACGCGAAGCTCCCTCGCATGGACGGTCGTCGAGCCCTCGTGCTCGACCCGATGCTCGCGACGGGGGGATCGGGCAGCGCCGCGATCGCCCTCGTCAAGGCGAACGCGAAGCCGACGTCGATCGCGTTCGTGTGCATCGTCGCGGCGCCCGAGGGCATCGCGAGGATCGAGGCCGACCATGCCGACGTGCCGATCGTCGCCGGGGCTATCGATCGCGAGCTGAACGGCGTGGGCTTCATCCTGCCGGGGCTGGGCGACTTCGGAGACCGACTGCACGGGACCGACTAGCTAGGTGCCACCAGACCCCTCGTAGGCGCGTCCAGCCGCCGCGGGCGGCTGCACCTTCCCCACGAAACCCGCGATCGCCACGATCGTCACGACGTAGGGGATCATCCGGATGAACTGTTCGGGCAGCCACGACCAGAGGAAGAAGTCGTCCAGCCGCAGAGGGATCGCCTGTGCGAAGCCGAAGACCAGTGCCCCGATCATGAGCGGGACCGGCCGCCAGTTCCCCAGGATCAGCGCGGCCAGCGCGATGAAACCGAGTCCCTGCGTCTGGCCCTCGTGGTAGAGCTGGTTGACCTCGATCGACAGGAAACCCCCCGCCAGGCCCGCGAGGGCGCCCGAGATCATCACGCCGGCGTACCGGAGCGGCGCCACTCGGACGCCGAGCGTCCGCGTGGCTTCGGGGTTTTCACCCGCCGACCGCAATCGAAGCCCGAACCTGGTCCGCTTCAACACCCAGATCGCCGGCCATACCAACGCGAAGGCGACCAGCACAACGGGCGACAAGTTCTCGAACGCGCGGCCGAGACCCCAGGGAAGGCTGCTCAACAGAGGGATGTCGAGCTTGGGCAGGTCGGGTATGCCCGAGTCCGATTGCGTTGCCGCCCCGAAGAAGAACTGCGAGAGGAACCTCGCGAGCCCGAGCGCGACCACGTTGATCACCACTCCCGAGACGATGTGGTCGACACGGAACGTCACGGTCGCCACCGCATGCACGAGCGAGAAGACCATCCCGGCGAGCAGTCCGATGAGAAGCCCCTCGACGGGACCGAACTCGATCGCACCCCACGCCGCCATGACGGTGCCGGAGATCATCAGGCCTTCGAGCCCGATATTGACGATCCCCGAGCGCTCACAGAACAGACCTCCGAGGCCGGCAAGGAAGATGATCGTGGAGTACTTCAGGCAGAGAGCGATGGCAGCGCCAAGATCGAGCAATGGCATCAGCCAGCCTCCTCCAACGCGGTCTCCTCCGCTCGCACGTCTTGCTGGCGTCGCCGGGCGATCCGGCGGTTCACGCGTTTCGAGCGCGAGCGCGTCCTGACCCCGCTTGAGCATCCCGATCAACACGGCGGCCACCGCGATGCCCGCTGGGTGGTTGCGGCCGAGGAACGCGACCGTGATACCGGCGAAGCCGAGCCCGGCCTCGTAGTTCGAGCCGAGGAAACCCTTGTCACCGAGCAGCTGGTTCAGCCCGACGAAGCCGGCCAGCGCCCCCGAGATGAGGAAGATCTTGATCTGGGTCGCGCCGATCGAGATGCCGCCTGCCTGTGCCGAGCCAGCCGAAGATCCAACCGCACGCACCTCGTATCCCAACCGTGAGCGGTACAGCAGGAACCAGACGAGCACGCACGCGAGAAGCGCAAGCGGGAAGAGCCACGTGAGATAGACGGAGTCGGGAAGCTGCTTCTCGAGGCCGAAGGTGTGAGCGATCGTTGGGAACATGGCGGCGTCGGGGAAGATGTCCGTGCGGAGGTCGACCAGCCCAGTGTCCGTTGTCCTGAGCGGATGCAGGATCGCCCACGCGAGGAGGCTGATCGCGACCCCGTTGAGCATGATCGTTGTCACGACCTCGTGAGCTCCGGTCTTCACCTTCAACACGGCGGGGATCGCGGCCCAGGTCATGGATCCCGCCACCGCAGCGAGCACGACCAACGGCAACAGCACGAATCCGGGGAGAGAGTCGAAGGTAACCGCCGCGGCCGATGCGGTCACCATCCCTACGAGGTACTGGCCTTCGACCCCGATGTTGAACATCCCGGCCTTGAACGCCACCGCCACCGCGAGCGCCGAATAGATCAAGGGAGTGGCGTTCTCGAGTACGCGTCCGATGTCGGATGGACGCTCGGTGGAAAATCGCCAGATCGTCGCGTACACATCGAGCGGGCTCTCGTGGTAGAGGCCGATGATGACGCCACCCACCAGCGCGGCCAGGGCGAGCGCCAGACCGAGTGCGAGCGCTTGACCCAACGCGACCTGCGCCCAGGCGGGCAGACGCCGAGCCCGTACCGGCGTCGCCGCCACCGCCATCAGCTCGCCTCCTCCTGTCGCTCGTCGCCGGTCATGGCGAGGCCGAGCTGCTCGGGCGATGCGTCCGGCGAGTGCTCGCCGGTTATCCTTCCCTCGTAGATCGTCAGGATCCGGTCGGACAGCGCGTAGATCTCATCGAGCTCGGCAGAGAGCAACAGGATCGCTCGACCCTCGGACTTCTGCTCGAGCAGCTGGCTCCACACGAACTCGATCGAGCCGACATCGAGCCCTCGGGTGGGCTGCGCCGCCACGAGGAGGCGAGGGTCGGACTCCAGCTCACGCGCGAGGATCAGCTTTTGCTGGTTTCCGCCCGAGAGAGACGCTGCGGGCGCCGAAAGGCTCCTCGCGCGGACGTCGAAGAGACGGATCAACTTCGCCGCGAGCTCCTTGATCT
>CAJDUF010000055.1_pt1 | contig 16548 bp, 12 predicted proteins | sample 7390091 | NCBI WGS metagenome assembly CAJDUF01 (sample SAMEA7055670, study PRJEB34461) | soil metagenome | biome: terrestrial ecosystem; feature: Peninsula; material: soil | place: Antarctica | collected 2016 | reverse complement strand
CGGAGGGACGCCGCCACCTCCGCCCCGATGAACCCCATGCCGACGCACACGACGCGGGCGCCCTCCGTGGCGGCGTCGCGGATCTGCTCGGCGTCACGGCGATAGCGGAGGTCGAACACGCCCGGAAGGCCGGCTCCGGGCACCTCGAGCCGTCGGTTGCGACTTCCGGTGCTCACCAGCAGGCGGTCGAACGACAACCTCTTGCCGCCCGCGACCACCACCTCCCGGGTATGGACGTCGATCTGCACCGCCCTCGTTCCGAAGCGGGCGTCTACGTCGTGTTCCGCGTACCAGGACGCCGGTCGGACCAGGGCATCCTCGAAGGGGAGCTCGCCGCGCAGGAACTCCTTGGAGAGCGGCGGCCGTTCGTACGGAGGCTCCTCCTCCGCACCGATCAGGCTGAGGCTGCCGTCGTAGCCCTCGTCCCGCAGCACCCCCGCGGCGGTGGCGCCGGCGAGGCTCGCTCCGACGATGACGATCGAGCGAGGAACATCGCCCTCCTCAGACACCGACCTGGATCTGCCCGTCGACCTCGCGAGCCTCGAAGGTCTCGAGCGGCTCGGTGGCGGGCGGGTTGCGGACCTCGCCGGTGCGGATGTCGAAGACGCTGCCGTGACATTCGCACTCGATCTGGAAGCCGTCGATCTCGCCTCCGTTGGCGAGGTTGCAGTGTCGGTGCGTGCAGATGTCGCTGAACGCATACACCTGACCTTCGATACGGGCGACGGCGACCTCGGCGCCGCTGACGTCGAAGGCCTTCGCCTCTCCCTCCGGGACCTCCGCCGAATCACCGACCGTCACGAACTCCGCCATCCCTGACCTCCCTCTTTTCGCGAGTCGCGGAACGCGTGCCAGCCTACGGCAACGGCGGGGGCGCTCCGAGCGGCTCCCGGCCCCCGCGGAAGAACCGGAACGCCCACGCGCCCGCGAGCGCCAGGTAGAAGCCCGCCATGATCAGCATCCCCAACTTGAACTCGATCTGAAGCAGGGCCGGTCCCAACGCACCCGCGACCCAGGCGAGCTGGAACATCACCTCGTAGCGGACGAACACACGCCCGAGCGCTCCCTCGGGCGCATGGGCCTGCATCAAGCTCTGGAAGGCGAGTCGGCCGAGCTCCGTGGCCGCTCCGGCTGTCAGACCGAAGACCGCGAGGACGGGAAGGGTGAATGCCTGGAACGCGAGGAAGGCGCCCACGCCGGCCGCGACCGTGCAGCCGACGACGATGAACTCCTCGCGGAGCGTCTCCGGGAGTCGAGGGGCCAGGAGGTCGGCGAGGAAGCCTCCCACCGCTGCGGAGATCGCCATCGCGGCGAACCACGTGGAGGGGAAGCCCTCGCGCCGGATCGCAAATGCCGACAGGAACAGGATGAACCCGGTCGCCGCACGCATGCCCGTCGCGCCGAGCGCCGGCCCGGTGAGGACGGGGATCCGTCCGCGCCGGCCGAGCGGCTTGGGCTCGGTGCGCACGCGTGGGTGCGACAGGCGCAGCGTGACCAACGCGCAGATCGAATACACGATCCCGGCCAGCACCATCGCGCCGCCGGAGTCCCAGAAGTGCACGGCGAGGGCGCCGAAGGGCGCCGCCGTGAGCGCTCCGGCCACCGCCACGCGGCCGAGCCGGGCGTTCGACCGCATCAATCCCTCGCCCGGGCCCGCGTAGGCCATCGTGAGCCCGTTCTTCGTGATGCCGTGGGCGCGCGCGGCCACGAGGATCGCGAGGGCCGCGGGGTAGATGGCGACGGTGTCCAGCCGTCCCGCCACGAAGAAGGCGATGCCCGCTCGGACCACCGCGGCGAGGAACGAGATGAGCCGTCGCGGCCCGGCTCGGTCGAGCGGCACCACCAGGAGCGGGGCCGCGACGGCGAGCGGGAGCATCGTCAGGCCCAGGTACGCGACGACGCGCCATTTCGCCTCACCCACCGGCAGAGAGAAGAAGACCGAGTCGGCGAGCGAAATCGCGAGCAGCGAGTCGCCGGCGGCGCTCATGAGGTGACAGAGCGCGTATCGGTCGATCGCGTTCTGAGAGCGCCACATCTTCCGGATCGGATGGGTGGCTCCCGAGGCCGCGGCCGCGATGGCGTAGAGCGCGAGTTGCCAGAACGGGATCCGGTTCGGCTTGTGGTCGACGCGCACCCCGGCGCTACCCCGACAGCCGCTCGCGCAGGAGCTCCTGCGCGAGCGTGGGGTTGGCCGATCCACCCGAAGCCTTCATCACCTGTCCGACCAGGAACCCGATCACGCTCTCGTTCCCGCCGCGGAACTTCTTCGCCGCGTCCGAGTTCTCCGCGATCACCCGGTCGACGATGACTCCGAGCTCACCCACGTCCGACACCTGTCGGAGCCCGAGCCGCTCGACGATGGCGGCGATCGCGTCGCCGGTCTGGAACGCCTCCTCGAGCGCCCGTTTGGCGCCCGCTCCCCCGATCGTGCCGTCGGCGACGAGGCCCACGAGGTCCGCGATGTGCTGCGGTCCCACGGTCGGCTCGCCGGCCGCGTCGGCCTCGTTGCGCAAGCCGGCAAGGTCCTGCGTGATCCAGTTGGCCGACGCGGCCGGCCCTGCCCCGAGCGCCACCGTTTCCTCGAACAGAGCCGTCGCCGTGCGGTCGGCCACGAGAACCCGCGCGACGCCGGCCTTCAGCCCGAACTCCTCCACGTATCGGGTCCGTCGCGCGCGCGGGAGCTCCGGCAGCGACGCACGGATCTCCTCGACCAACGACTCGTCGGGCTCCAACGCGGGGATGTCCGGCTCCGGGAAGTAGCGGTAGTCGAACGCCTCCTCCTTCGAACGCATCGTCTTGGTCGTGCCCGAGTCCTCGTCCCAGTGGCGCGTCTCCTGCACGAGCGGCTCTCCGGCCTCGAGCGCCGCGATCTGCCGTGCGGCCTCGAAGACGAGCGCCCGCTCGAGGGACCGAACCGAGTTCATGTTCTTGATCTCGACCTTGGTGCCCAGCGCGTCCGTTCCCGGAAGGCGTACCGAGACGTTCGCGTCGCAGCGGAGCGATCCCTCCTCCATCCGGACGTCGGAGACATCGAGGGACTCGAGGAGCTCGCGGAGCTCGCGGATGTAGGCGCCGGCTTCCTCGGGCGAGCGCATGTCGGGCTCCGACACACACTCCACCAGCGGGACGCCGGCGCGGTTGTAATCGATCAGGGCGTACTCAGCCTCGTGGATCCGGCCCGACGCACTGCCGTGCGCTGTCTTGCCGGTGTCCTCCTCCATGTGCACCCGCGTGATGCCGACCCGCGTCTTCGATCCGTCGGCGAGCTCCACGTCGAGGTGCCCACCTACGCATGCGGGCAGGTCGTACTGGCTGATCTGATAGTTCTTCGGCATGTCCGGATAGAAGTAGTTCTTCCGGTGGAACACCGACCGAGGGGCGATCCGGCTCCCGAGCGCGAGCCCGATCTTCACGATCCTCGCGATCGCCTCACGGTTGGGGACCGGCAAAGACCCGGGGTGCCCCAGGCAGACCGGGCACGTGAGGGTGTTGGGCTCGGCGCCGAACTCGTTGCGGCACCCGCAGAACATCTTGGTCCGCGTGCTGAGCTCGACGTGACACTCCAGGCCGATCACGGTTTCCCACTCGCTCATCGCGGCGGCCAGCCTATCGGACGGTTCCGACGGGAAGAGCCCGGCCTGAGCCGTCCGTATCCTGTGCGGATGTCATCCCCGGCCGGCGCAGCCCACGACCCATCGACACGGCCGCCGACCTGGCTGATCTGGGTGGCGCTCGGGATCGTCTACGTGATCTGGAGCACGACCTACCTGGGGATCCGGATCACGAACGAGACCCTGCCGCCTCTGCTCGCCGCCGGCACCCGCTTCGTGATCGCCGGAGCCGTGCTATTCGCGATCACAACGCGGCTTCGCGACTCGGTCGACGATCCGGTCGGCCGAACCCAGTGGTGGGCGGCCTTCCTGGTGGGCACCGGGTTGATCGCCGGCGGGAACGGCTCGGTCGTCCTCGCCGAGCGAACGGTCCCTTCGGGGACGGTCGCGCTGATCTTCGCGCTCGTCCCGCTGTGGATCGCGCTGTGGGATCGGTTCGTCGGCCACCAACGGCTGCCCTTGCGGGTGGTCGTAGGCCTGGTGCTCGGATTCGCCGGTGCCGCCTTGTTGGTGGACGACGCGCGCCTCGGCGGCGTACCCCTCTCCGGGCTACTGCTCGCGGTCGGCGCCTCGATGAGCTGGGCGGCGGGCTCGCTCACCGCGCGCAGCGCCCGTCTCCCCCGCCGCCCCTTCGTGGGCAACGCGATGGTCATGATGGCGGGCGGCGCGCTCTCGCTCATCTGGGGGATCGCGCGGGGCGAGCTCGCCCTGGTCGATCCGGCTCGCTTCTCGACGCCCTCGCTCCTCGCCTTCGGCTACCTCGTGGTGTTCGGCTCCTGGATCGCCTTCTCGGCCTACCTCTGGCTCCTGCGGAACGCGCGGACGTCGCTGGTCGCGACCTACGCGTGGGTCACACCGATGCTGGCGGTCTACCTCGGACACCTGATCGCGGACGAGAAGCTCCGAAGCCGCTCCTTGATCGCGGGCGCTGTCGTACTCGCGGCCGTGGCGCTCACGGTGTCCGCGGGAAGCGTGTCGCGCGACGACCGCTGCTCAGACGCCGGCGAGGATCGGCGGACGGAGGACGAGGCCGAGGTCCCGCTCTAGCGCGTGCGCCGCGCGGAAGAGGACCCGCTCCCCGAGGACGGGAGCGGTCAGCTGCAACCCCACCGGGAGTCCCTCGCCGTCGAAGCCGCACGGCACCGTGATCGCCGGCACGCCGGCGAGATTGGCCGGGATCGTGAAGACGTCCGACAGGTACATCGCCAACGGGTCGTCGGCGCGCTCGCCGATCCGGAAGGCGGTCGTCGGTGACGTCGGGGAGATCAGGATGTCGAAGGTTTCGAAGGCCTTCTCGTAGTCACGGATGATCAGCGTCCGGACCTTCTGCGCCTGGCCGTAGTAGGCCTCGTAGTAGCCCGCGGACAGGGCGTACGTGCCCAGCATGATCCGGCGCTTGACCTCGGGACCGAATCCCTCGCCGCGGGTCCGGGACATCATCTCGATGGAGTCGGCGCCCTCGGCACGGTAACCGTAGCGAACGCCGTCGTAGCGCGCGAGGTTCGAGGACGCCTCGGAGGGCGCGATCAGGTAGTAGGCGGACAGGGTGTAGTCGGCGTGCGGGAGGGTCGCCTCGCCCACCTCGGCGCCGAGCGCCGCGAGCCGGTCGACCGAGGCGCGCACCGCTTCGCGGACACCCGGCTCGACGCCCTCGCCGAAGGCCTCCGCCACGATGCCCACGCGGAGACCGTCGACGCCGCCCTCCAGCCCGGCGAGGTAGTCGGGAACCTCCTCATCGAGGCTCGTGGCGTCGCGGTGGTCCTTCCCCGCCATCGCGCCGAGCAGCAACGCGGCGTCGCGGACGCTCCTGGTGAGCGTCCCGACCGTGTCCAGCGAGGACGCGAACGCGATCAACCCGTACCGGGACACGAGGCCGTACGTCGGCTTCAGCCCCACGACGCCGCAGAGCGAGGCCGGCTGACGGACGGAGCCTCCTGTATCGGTGCCGAGCGCCCAGACGACCTCCCCGGCGGCGACCGCGGCGGCGCTGCCGCCGCTGGAGCCGCCGGGGACCCGCTCCAGGTCCCACGGGTTGTGGACGGGTCCGAACGCCGAGTTCTCGTTGGACGATCCCATCGCGAACTCGTCGCAGTTGGTCTTGCCCATCAACACGCTGCCGTGGCCCGAGAGGCGAGCCCACGGTGTGCACTCGTACGGCGGGATGTAGCTCTCGAGGATCTTCGACCCGCACGTCGTTCGGATCCCCATCGTGGCGAGGACGTCCTTCAGCGCGAGAGGGATCCCCGCGACCGGATGCTGCGGCGCGCCGGTACCCCTGTGCGTGTCCAGCTCGGCCGCGCGCTCCAGCGCGACCTCCGGCGTGCGCGTGAGGAACGCGCGCACGCTGTCGTCCACGGCGTCGGTCCGGCGGAGCGAGGACTCGACAACCTCGGTCGCCGAGACCTCTCCCCCGCCGATCTTCGCGGCGAGCTCGGAGCCGGTCAGATCGCAGAGCTCGGCCATCATCCCTGTGCCTCGACGATCCGCACGACCTTGAATCGGCCGTCCTCCTGCTCGGGCGCGTTCGAGAGCGCCTCGGCCTGCGGCAGCGACGGCTCGGGCGTGTCCTCCCGGTAGACGTTGGCTCGCGGGATCGAGTAGGCGGTCGGCGGGACGTCGTCCGCGGCCACCTCGCCCACCTTCGCCGCGTGCTCGAGGATCAGGCTGAGCTGGTCGCGGAGCTGGGCCTTCTCCTCCTCGGTGAGGGCCACCCGCGCGAGCCGCGCGACATGATCGATGTCGATCTCGACCGCCATAGCCGGCAGTCTAGAGACGAGCGCTCACATCGAGACGCCGAACCGGGGCTCCACGCGGAGAGCAGCGGCCGCGGCGCTCACCGCGTTCCCGATCAACCACACGTCCGTGATCGGCCCGACACCGCCGGGGACCGGTGTGATGGCCTCGGCCTTGGCGGCCACGCCGTCGAACTCGATGTCGCCGACGAACCGCACCTTGCCGGTCTCCGGATCCTTCACCGGGTCGATGCCGACGTCGACCGCGATCACCCCGTCGACCACCATCTCCCCCGTCACGAGGCCTGCCACGCCGGCCGCGACGATGAGGATGTCCGCCTGCCGAGTGAACGAAGCCAGATCCGTCGTCCGCGAATGGCAGGTCACCACCGTGGCGTGCCGTTGGAGGCCGAGCGAGGCGGCGGGCTTGCCGACCGAGTCCGACCGGCCGACGACGACGAGGGTCTTCCCGGGATAGAACGACTCCGGCTCGCGCCCGCTCGACCTGACGTAGGAGTCCAGCAGGTAGAAGCACGAAGCCGGTGTCGACGGCACGAACCGAGGACGTCCCTGCGCCAGCAGGCCCGCGTTCTCCGGGTGCACGGCCTCGACGTCCTTGTAGGGATCGAGCGCCCGATAGACGAGCGGCTCGGAGATGCCCGCGGGCAGCGGGCGTAGCACCAGGATGCCCGTGACGCGCGGATCGGCGTTGAGCTTGCCGACCACGGCGAGGACGTCAGCGACCTCCGCGTCGTCGGGGAGGTGTTCGTTCGCGTAGTCGCACTCGAGGCGCTCGGCCAGCCGCCGGACGTGTCGCTCGTACGCAGCCGCCGCGTGATCGTCCCCGACCAGGATCGTGGCGAGCCCGGGTCGGGCGCCGGAGATCTTGAGCTGCCGGAGCTCCTCGTGAACGTGCTCGGAAAGCTCTTCCGCGAGCTTGTTGCCGTCGATCACGGTCCCTGCCATGCCACGTCCTTCCGTCGCCGACTACGCGCGCCCGAGCCTCCGCAGGAACTCCTGCTCGTCGATCACCTCGACGTCGAGCTTGAGTGCCTGGTCGTACTTCGAGCCCGGATTCTCACCCGCCACGATGAAATCCGTCTTCTTGGACACGCTCGAAGAGGCTCGGGCGCCCGCCTGCTGGGCGAGACGCGTCGCCTCGTCCCTCGACAGGGTGTCCATCCCCCCGGTGAGCACGATCGTCTTGCCCTCCAGAGGTTTCGGGCCTTCATCCAGCGGTGCGTCGTCCTCGAGTCGTACGCCGGCCGCGCGGAGCTTCTCGCTCAGCGCGAGGTTGTCCGGGTCGGAGAACCAGGCCGCGACGGAAGCCGCGATCTCCGGCCCGATCTCTGGCACGGCATCGATCTCATCCGCCGACGCGGCCGCGAGGGCGTCGATCGACCGGAACGCGGAGGCGAGGACCTGCGCGACGTGGGAGCCGACGTGGCGGATGTTGAGCCCGACCAGCAGACGCCAGAGCGGCCGGCCCTTGGACGCCTCGATGGCACCGAGGAGATTTTCGATGGACTTGTCGCCGAATCCGTCCAGCTGGGCAAGCTGCTCCACGGTCAGGCGGTAGATGTCGGCCGGGTCCTGGATGAAGCCCTTGTCGAGGAGCGCCAGCACCGTCATGTAACCGAGGCCCTCGATGTCCATCGCCCCTCGCCCGGCGAAATGGAAGAGCCACTCGACTGATTGGTCGGGGCATCCGGCCTTGTTCGGGCAACGCCACTCCGCCTCGCCCTCGGGACGCACCAGCGGCGTGCCGCACGAGGGGCAGTTCTTGGGCATCTTCCACTTCCGGGCGTTCTTGGGCCGTTTCGCCAGGACCGGCCCGACGATCTCGGGGATCACGTCCCCGGCCCGGCGAACGATCACGGTGTCGCCTTTGCGGACATCCTTGCGCCGGGTCTCGTCCTCGTTGTGCAAGGTGGCGTTCGTGATCGTGACGCCACCCACGAACACCGGCTCCAGGACCGCGAACGGCGTGACCTTCCCGGTGCGGCCGGTGTGGACCTCGATCGACTTCAACAGCGCCGTCCGCTCCTCCGGCGGGAACTTGTAGGCGATCGCCCACCGGGGGGCGTGGCTCGTCGCGCCGAGTCGTCGCTGGAGCTTCGCGTCATCGACCTTGATCACGGCGCCGTCGATCTCCCAATCGAGGGAGTGCCGCTTCTTCTCCCAGCGCCGGAGGAAGGTGAAGACCTCCTTCAGGTTCTTCGTCCGGTGCGTGGTGGGCGGCACCGGCAGCCCCACCTTCTCGGACCACGCGAGGAAGTCGGAGTGCGAATCGAAGGTGATGCCGTCGGCGGCACCGAACGAGTGGACCCACATCCGGAGCGGGCGCGATGCGGTGATCTTCGCGTCCTTCTGCCGGAGCGAACCCGCCGCGCCGTTGCGCGGGTTGGCGAATGGACGATCGCCCGCATCGGTCAGCCTGACGTTCAGCTCCTCGAAGGCCTTCACCGGGAAGTAGACCTCACCTCGGACCTCGATCACGGCCGGGGGTTCCTCCGTGTTGAGTCGTCGCGGGATCGACCGGAGGGTCCGAACGTTCGCCGTGATGTCTTCGCCGATCCGGCCGTCTCCGCGGGTCGCCGCCACCGTGAGGACCCCGTCCTCGAACGTCAGGGCGCACGCGACGCCGTCGATCTTGAGCTCGCAAACGAACGTAGGCGTTGCGCCGGCCAATCCACGGTCGACGCGTGCGCCCCACGCCCGGAGCTCCTCCTCGGAGAACACGTTGTCGAGCGACAGCATCGCCGCGCGATGCGGGACCGGCCGGAACAGCTCGGCCGGTGCGGCGCCGACGCGCTGGGTGGGCGAGTCCGGCGTGATCAGCTCCGGGAACGCATCCTCGAGCGCCCGGAGCTCGCGGATCAGCTCGTCGTACTCGGCGTCGGAGACCTCGGGGTCATCGAGGACGTGGTAGCGGTACATGTGGTGGTTGATGAGCTCGCGGAGCTCCTCGACCCGGAGCTCGGCCTGGGCGAGGTCTCGCTCTTCCTTCTGAGCTTGTTTCACCCGGCGATCTCCAGGTTGCCGGCGACGCCGATCCGCTCGCCCATCACGAACACGCCGCCGCGCACCCCAGGGACGGTCTTGAGGTAGCGAACCGCTTGGGCGAAGCCGAGCTTCTTCGGCAGCAGGGCCTGGACGCCGGCCGCGGCGGCGTCGGCCGCCATGCACGTGTCCGCGATCACGGCGAGCCCGTCGGGACCGCCGCCGCCGCGGCCACGGCCGAGCGTCGTGGAAACGCCGACACCGTTGGGATCGGGCTCCAGTGCCACGGTGATCGGTTCCCCGCCGTGCCGCTTGACCGCCAGCTTCACGCGCTTCTTCGCCTTGATGAAGTAGTCACCGCCGCAGGCGACGGTCACCTCGCCGAGCGACTGGATCAGGAAGCGACCCACCTGGTCGACCACCGCGCCTTGGAACGTGAACATCGGCCCGACGCCGGCGGCCGAGGCCGACGCCACCATCTCCTGGACGATCGCGGGGGCCTCGGCCGCCGGCGGGTCCAGTGGCCGCTTGCTGGTGCGGAACTCCGGGTGCTGGAGCGCGGACTCCTCGGCGAAATCTTCGTTGGCGGTGATCCGCAGGACCATGTCCTGCACGTGGATCTCGAAGCTCGTGGGTTTGCGGCGGAGGAGCTTCACCGGTCTCCTTCGACCTCGTTGTCGACGGGCGGGCGGGCCGATGATAGTCGAGGGGCAGGAGGCGCCCCGGAGACGGTCAACCGCCGATCAACAGATCGAGCACCGCTTGGTCCTGGTTCATCGTCCAGAACTCGACGATCCGGCCGTCCCGGATATGTGCGACCTGGACCTGGGGCTGGTCGTACCGACGCCCGTCGGCAACCTCGAGATGGAGGTGCGCGAGCGCGACGGCATGCTCGTCGTTCGCGACGACGTCATGCACGTCGAAGGTCGTCGAGAGGCCGGCCTCCCGCATCTCAGCGAGCCGTTGCATCGCCGCCGGCCGTCCTCGGAACTGGCCGCTGAACCGGTTCGTTCCCGGCGCATGCCAGGTCACGTCTTCGTCGAAGGCGGTCTCCATCGCGGCGACGTCACCGGCCGCGAAGGATTCGAAGAGACCTCGCATCAGCGTGCTGTTCGGATGCTCTTCCACGTGGATGACCCTCCCTCAGCGGATCGCCTCGACGATCCGGCCTCCGCCGAGTACCTCGTCGCCCACGTACAGGACTGCGCTCTGCCCGGGCGCGACCGCGCGCTGCGGCGAGCGGAACTCGATCCGGACGCGATCAGCGTCGAGCGGCTCGGCCACGCACGGCACGTCGTCACCATGGGAGCGGATCCGGACGGCGGCCTCGAACGGACCGCCACCCGGCGACCGGCCAGCGATCCACGAGAAGCGATCCGCGATCAGTCCGCGGCGATCGAGCAGCTCCACCGCCCCGACGACCACCCGGTTCGTCTTCGGCTCCATGTCCACCACGTAGCGACGCTCGCCCGTCGCGACGCCGGTCCCTCGGCGCTGTCCGATCGTGAACGAGAACGCCCCCGCGTGCCGCCCGATCACGGCGCCGGCGGGGTCGACGACGTCACCCTCGCGGACGAGATGCGGGAGGTTCGCGCGCGCGTAGGCGCCGGCGTCCCCCGACGGTGCGAAGCAGAGCTCCTGTGAGTCGGGCTTGGTCGCGACCGGCAAGCCGAACCGCTCGGCCAGCGCGCGCGTCTCGGCCTTGGGGAGCTCGCCGACGGGGAACAGCGACCGGGCGAGCGCGCGCTGGCCGAGCATGTGGAGCATGTACGACTGGTCCTTCGCGCGATCCACGCCACGGAGGAGTCGCCATCCCGTCGCGTCCTCCGCCCGTCGCACGTAATGGCCGCTGGCGACCATGTCGATCCCGAGCTCGTCGGCCCTTCGCAGGAACGCCCCGAACTTGATCTCACCGTTGCAGCGCGCACAGGGGTTGGGTGTGCGACCGGCCTCGTGCTCGGACGCGAAGTCGGCGAGCACCGATCGATCGAACTCCTCCGTCAGGTCGCAGATCTCGAACGGGAACCCGGCGATCTGGGCGGTTTCGGCGGCGTCCCGCCTGGCGCTCGGGCCGCAGCAGCCGTGATCGACGGCGTCGAGATGGACGAGTCGCATGTGTGAGCCCAGCACGTCATAGCCCTGCTCGTGGAGCAGGCACGCGGCGACCGACGAATCGACGCCACCGGACATCGCGACGAGCACGGAAGGCATGCGATGAGGCTATCAGCGACGCGTTCTCGGACCGGGCGATTCAGCCGATCGTGGCTCGGTCGATCGCGACGGCGTCGACCCGTTCAAGCCATGGTTCCGCTCGCAGGCGCTCGAACAGCTCGCGAGCCTCGTCCAGGAGCGGCTTCGCGTCATCGGTCCGGCCCTCGTCCACGAGCCACTCCGCGGACTCGAGGAGAGCAACCGCCAGCCAGAACGGTGTCTCGAGCTCGCGGAACATGCCGATCGCACGCTTGTATTCGGGCTCCACCGGCTCGGCGCCGCCCTGCAAGTGCGAGATCCGAGCGCGCAGCCGCCGGGATTGTGCGTCGAGGTACGGGCTCTGGCGGCCGGGTGGGATCGCCGCCGCGATCGACAGGATCGCTTCGGCCTCCTCGAATCGACCGAGGGAGATCGCCGCCTCGACACCCTCCACGAACGCGTCTTTCATGGCTTCGTGGCCGGTTCCGAGTTCGCTCCGTGCCTCGAGTGCCCCCTGAGCGTCACGGAGTGCGTCCTCGAGCCGCCCTTCAGCTCGGGCGATGATCGCCGCCCCCGCCGCCGCGGTCGCCCGCTCCTGCATGTCGTCGGACGTCTCCGCGTCGGCGAAGATCGCGTGGCTCGTCTTCGCCTCGTCGAGCTCTCCCCGGCGCACACGGATCGAGGGGATGGTGCACAGGAAGCCGTTGTACGCGATGCGGTTGTCATCGATCACGTCGGGAGGCAGACCCGCGGCGGTTTCGAGCACATCGTCCCATCCGCCGAGCGCGACCTGCGGGTACATCTGGCCCACGAACTGCCACTCCCAGTCGCGATGGCCGACCCGGCGAGCCAGCGCGAGCCCGGACTGCACCCGCTCCATGGCCTCGCGGTACGAATCGACCTGGATCGCCGCGTCGGTGAGGTTGTAATACGCGCGGAGCGCGGCGGTCGGGATCTCGTAGTCGAGCGCGACGTCCAGGGCATATCGCAAGAGCGCCAGCGCCTCGCGCTGTCGTCCGCGCGCGAGCAGGGTGAGGCTCTTCGTGTTCAGAGCCTGCGACAGGACCTCCGGGAGGCCAAGTGCTTCGGCGATCTCGAGCGCCACCTCGACGGTTTGCGCGGCGGCGGCCGCCTGTCCGGAGAAGAACAGCAGCCGTGCGAGCGTCGCCGCCACCGCCGCCAGGTCGCTGTCGGGCTCCTCCTCCGACAGCACCGCGAACGACCGCTCCATCCGCCGAACCGCGTCGCCGAGCCGCCCACGGTCCCACATGACCTCCGCGAGCCGTGCGGACACACGGGCCGCCGGGTGCGTCGCACCCTCGGCCTCGAACAGCGAGATCGACCGTTCGTAGTGGGCGGTGGCCTCATCCGTCCGCCCGCCGGCGCGCGCCATGCGCCCGGCTCGCTCGTGGAGCCCGGCCTGTTCCAGCCGGTCGTCTAGGAGCTCCGTGGCGTGCTCGAACGAACGCTGCGCCTCGGCGTTGGCCCCTAGCGACGCGGCTCGCTCGGCGGCGCGGATCAGCATGTCCCGCGCCTTCGTCCGGATCTCGGATGAGTCGTCGGCGTTCGGTTCGGCCATGTAGGCGTCCAGGTAGTGAGCAGCCACGACCTCGACGATCTCGTCCTCGTCCACGGCACCGAGAAGGTATGCGGCGGCGGCGAGATGCCCGGCCTTGCGCTCCCGCCGGGACATCGTGTCGTACGCCACCTTCTTCACCAGGTCCTGCAGGAACCCATACTGGCCTCGCTCGGGCGACATGGGATCGGTCGTCACCCCTAGGACCTCCTTGTGAACGAGTGAGGACAACGTGAGCTCGAGCTGCGCCTCCTCGATCCCCGTCACGGCGGCCAGCCCCTGGAGCGTGAACGACTTCCCGAGCACCGATGCGCGCTGAAGCAGCCGCCGCTCCTCAGTGGCGAGTCCGTCGAGTCGCGCCGCGATCAGGGCCTGCAGCGTCTCCGGGACCTCGAGCGTCTCGATCGGTCCGGTCGCCCGGTACATGTTCCCCTCCCGGACGATCAGTCCCCTGTCGAGGAGCATCCGAACCGTCTCCACCGCGTAGAAGGGAACGCCCTCGGCCCGCTCCAGGATCTTCTCGAGGATCTCCACGGGAAGCCCCGGGAGCGGTCCGGCCAGCAGTGTCTCCATCGCCTCCGGCGGCAGCGGCTCGAGGAAGATCGAGGTGAACCCCCGCTTGCCCGCCCCCCACGTCGGCCGACGGTCCAGCAGCTCGGGCCGGGAGAGCGTCAGGATGAAGATCGGCCGCTCGCGGGACCAGTCGAGCATGTGCTCGATGAAGTCCAGCAATGCGCTGTCGGCCCAATGGATGTCCTCGAACACCATGATCACGGGGTCGGCGTCCGACATCCGCTCGAAGAAGAGGCGCCACGCGGCAAAGAGGTTCGCCTCATCCCCCGGCGGCCGGTCCTCGAGCCCGAGGAGCTGCGCGAGCCTCGGCTCGACGAATCGCCGCTCGTTCGGATCGGGCACGATCTCGTCCACGGTCGCCCGGAGCTTCGCCGACGCGGAGACGGAGTCCTCGTCCTCCACGATGCCGGCCCTCCCACGCACCATCTCGGCGAGCGCCCAGAACGCGACCCCGTCCCCGTACGCGAGGCATCGCCCGCGATGCCACCACGCGTCGTCGGCGAGGCCGTCGAAGTACTTCTCGAATTCCCACGCCAAGCGGGACTTGCCGATCCCGCCGACGCCGATCACCGAGACGAGGTTGGTCCGATGCTCGTCGGCGGTGGCGTGGTAGAGCTCCTTCACGAGGCGCAGCTCGCGATCGCGGCCGACGAACGGCGGCTCCAGCGCGGAGGACGTGGCCACGCCCCTCCGGAGCCCGACCACTCGGACGGCGCGCCAGAGCTGCATCGGCTCCGCCTTCCCCTTCAGCTCGTGGTTCCCGGCGTCCTCATACGCGATCGCGGCATCGCTCGCCCGCTTGGTCGCGTCGCCGACGAACACCCCTCCTGGCTGCGCGGATGCCTGGATCCGGGAGGCGGTGTTCACGAGATCACCGGCGACCATGCCCTGCCCCTCGGCGCCGAGCGTCACCGCCGCCTCGCCCGTAAGGACGCCGGCGCGGGCGCGGAGCTCAGGGGCTCCCGCGTCCTCGCCGAGGGTCGCGACCGCTGCGGTGAGCTCGAGGGCCGCCCGCACGGCGCGCTCGGCATCGTCCTCCTTTCGTGAGCAGCTCACGGACCTCCTCGGGGTCCCGCGATTCCGAGATCGTGGTGAAACCGACGAGATCCGCGAAGAGCACGGACACCAGCCGACGCTCGGCGGCGGGCATCTCGCGGCCAGGATCCGCCGCCGGTTCGCTCACGAGGGCGGATCCACATTCGCCGCAGAATTTGGTCCCCGGCGGATTGGCGGTGCCGCACACGCCGCAGACCAACGACAACGCGGTCCCGCAATCGCCGCAGAACTTCCTACCGGGCTCGTTCTCGAAGCCGCAGCTCGAACAGATCATCGCCCCGAAGGTCACCGCCTCTCAGCCGCCGAAGCCTAATCGACCGTCCGCCCCGAGGAATCGGTCGTCGTGGCCCGTATCGTGGCCGGCATGCTGGAAGCACGCTTCGACGACCTCACCGGCGCCTCGCCCTCGTTCCGGCTCGTTGAACCGGTCGGAGTGCTGGAGGCGACACGCGCCGATGAGGTCGTCGCGACGCTCGAGGCGGCCGAGGCGGCGGCCGGGCGCGGCCTGTGGGTCGCGGGGTTCGTGACCTACGAGGCCGCGCCCGGCCTCAACCCGGCCCTCGTCGTTCGCGCCCGCGACGCGGAGGATCCCTTCGCCGCCGTGCCCCTCGCCTGGTTCGCGATGTTCGAGCGCGCCGAGGGGACCACGCTGCCGCTCCCCCGCGATGACGGCGTCACGGCGGCCCCCGAAGGCACCTGGGTGCCCTCGACGACGCGCGAGCGGTACGAATCTTCCGTCGACCGGATCCGGGAGCTGATCGCGGCGGGCGAGACCTACCAGGTGAACCACACGATGCGCCTGCGTTCCCGCGTCGAGGGAGACCCCCGGGGGCTCTACCGAGACCTCTGCTACGCCCAGCGGGGGGCGTTCTCGGCCTACCTCGACCTCGGCCGGTACAGGGTGCTCTCGGCCTCGCCGGAGCTCTTCTTCGAGCTCCGCGACGGCGCGATCGTCACCCGGCCGATGAAGGGCACGGCACCGCGCGGCCGGTGGCCCGAGGAAGATCGCGCCGTCGCGGAGGGTCTCCTCGCCTCGGCGAAGGACCGCGCCGAGAACGCGATGATCGTGGACCTGCTGCGGAACGACCTCGGCCGGATCAGCCGAACCGGCTCGGTCACCTGGGCCGACGTCTTCCAGGCCGAGCGCTACGAGACCGTGTGGCAGCTCACGACGACCGTGTCGGCGGCGCTCGAAGCCGATGTGGGCCTGGCGGACGTGTTTCGCGGGCTGTTCCCGAGCGGCTCGATCACCGGTGCGCCCAAGGTTCGCACGATGAAGATCATCAAGGAGCTCGAAAACTCGCCGCGAGGGATCTACTGCGGCACGGTTGGCTACCTCGCGCCGGAGGGGTCCGGCTCTCCGAACGCGCGTTTCAACGTCGCGATCCGCACCGTGACCCTGGACACTGCCTCGCGCACCGCCGAGTACGGCGTCGGCGGAGGCATCACATGGGATTCCGACCCAGGAGCCGAGTACGAAGAGGCGATCGCGAAGACCCGCGTCCTCACCGCGCGTCGCCCCGGCTTCGAGCTCCTGGAGACGATGCGTCACGACCCCACCGAAGGTATGAAACACCTTGATCTGCACCTTCGGCGCCTAGCCGGGTCCGCCGACTACTTCGGGTTCCGGTACGACGAGACCGACGTACGCGAGGCGGTGGAGAAGACCGTGGCCTCCGCACCGCCCGCGCCGTGCCGGGTCCGCCTAGCGCTCGGCAAGGACGGCACGGTACGGGTGGCGTGCACGCCGCTCGCGAGCGAGCCCGAGGTCGTCCGCGTCTCGCTCGATGACGTGCCGCAGGATTCA
>CAJDUF010000058.1_pt1 | contig 16778 bp, 15 predicted proteins | sample 7390091 | NCBI WGS metagenome assembly CAJDUF01 (sample SAMEA7055670, study PRJEB34461) | soil metagenome | biome: terrestrial ecosystem; feature: Peninsula; material: soil | place: Antarctica | collected 2016 | reverse complement strand
GATCGAGCGACGGGGGATGGTGGCTCGGAACGCCCATCCCATGCGGATGCGGAGGTCGTCCTCGTTGAGCTCGACCTTCGCGTGCCGGGCTCCGAGCCACAGCGGCGCCATCAGCCAGCGCGAAACGCGCGAGTAGCGGATCGGGAAGGTGCGAGGCGGAGCCATGTCCGCTCGACCGTATCAAGCGAGAGGGAAAAGAAGAGGGACGGGCGCCTTCGGCGCCCGCCCCTCTTCGGCGTTGCTGCCTTCTTGCGACCCTGGCTTACGGGAAGCAGTTGGCGGTTCGTGAGTCGATCGCATCGCGGTCGGCCGTGTTGTCGGTCCCGTCACCGCAGTTGATCGTGTCCTTGACGCCATCCCGCGTGTGGAAGAGGTCGGCACCCGGACCACCAGACAGGATGTCCTTCGCAGGACCACCTGTCAGGGTGTCGTCGCCACCCTGACCACTAAGAAGGTCGGCTCCACCATTACCATCCATGGTGTCGTCGCCCACTCCGCCGGTCAGGGTTTCTGCGCTCACGTCACCGTTGATGGTGTCGTCGCCCTTGCCGCCCGTGACCTGCTCCACACCGGCGAACACGTTGTCGCCCTCGGACTGGTTCCCCAGCACGAGCGGGTCGGTGTCGATGGTGCCGTCGTTTGCGCCGGCACCGATCGTGACCGCCACGTTCGCCGTTCTGCTCGAGTAGCTCACGGAGTCGATGCCGGTTCCGCCATCGAGCACATCGGCGTCGGTCCAGGCGCCGTGAGTCAGATCGGACCCAGGACCGTTCCCGCCGTTCAGGGCGTCAGCACCGTTGCGTCCGTGCAACTGGTCGTCGCCCGGACCACCGTTGAGCCTGTCGTTGCTCGTGGCGTAGCACGGAGGTGTGCCACCCGCCGGGCAGGTGATCACGGGGTCGCCATTCAAAGTGTCGTTCCCGAAGCCACCGTTGAGGCGGTTGGCAGAAGCGCTTCCCGTGATGATGTCGCTGCCATCGCTTCCGGTCGCGTTCTCGACGCTGTTGGCGACATCACCGTCGGTACCAGCGGACCCGTCCAGCGCGATATTCACGGGACCTGCGAGGCCGGCGAACGTCACGGTGTCGATATCCGGGCCACCGTTGTAGGTGTCCGCACCATCGCTAACTCCACCGACGAGCACGTCGGCGCCGGCACCGCCGTTCACGGTGTCGCCGCCGGGACCGCCATCGAGGCGGTTCACGCCAGTGTTGCCGGTGATGATGTCGACACCGGTCCCGCCGATCACGTTCTCGGTCTGGACGTTGTCACCGCCCGGGTCGTTCGCAGCGCCGTCGAGTGTGATCGTCCCCCCGACGACACCCGCGTAGGTGGCAGTGTCGCTACCAGAGCCACCGATCAGGATGTCCGCACCGCCGAGGCCGCTCAGCGTGTCGTTGCCGCCTCCACCGTTGAGGGTTTCGGCGTTGGCTGAGCCGGTGATCGTGTCAGCACCGACGCCACCGATCACGATCTCGTTGGCGTCGCGGACGTTATCGCCCTCGGCACCACCGGCGGATCCGTCATCAGCGAGATTGTTCAGAGTGACCGTGAGGTCGGCACTGCTGGGGTTGTAGGTCACCGTGTCGGTGCCGGTCCCACCGTCGTAGTCATCGGCGCCGCTTCCGCCCTCAAGCGTGTCGTTCCCACCCAGGCCGTTGAGGTCGTCGTCCCCGCCCCCTCCAAGGAGCCTCTCGTCGGCACCACTGCCCGTGAGGATGTCGTTATGTGAGCCTCCCTTGAGGATCTCGAAGTTCAGGGCGTTGTCCCCTTCGGGCTGGATCCCGGGAGTGATGGCGTCCACGTCTTGCCCGTCATTCGCGGTCGTGTCCAGCGAAACGGTGACGTCCGCCGAGGAGGCCCCATAGTCGACCGTGTCTCCGCCCCCAGTGGCGATCGAGGTGTTCGTACCACCGTCGAGGGTATCGCCGCCGGCTCCGCCGCGAATGGTGTCGTCCCCGGCTTCGCCGTTAAGAGCATCCGCGCCAGGACCGCCTCGGAGATCGTCGTTGCCCGCCCCCGCGTTGACCGTGACAACGAGGTCGTCGTTCAGCACGAAGACGATGTCGTCCAGGTCGTCTGTGGTGATCGTCGCGGCGGTGAGGGTTCCGAGCGGGCAGCGAACCTCGTCGCCCGACGCCTGAGTGCAGCCCGCAGCCGTCGCGCCGGCCCCCCGAACGGTGCCATTCGAAGATGGCCCGGTGTCCTTGATCGAGACGCCGCCTCCAGCAGGGCCGGCGTTCCCGACCGTGATCAGGTTCTTCTGTGCGACCGAGGCCGTGGCCGTCAGCGTCGTGCCGCTGATGTTCACCGTCGTCGGTCCAGCCGCGAATGCGGCATTGGGAAGTGCGAACATGCCCAACGTCGTCAGGGCGAGTACCACACCTCCCGCTGAGATGCGCTTCAGCGACGTTCGCAGAGCGCGAGAGTCCTTCCTCATCTACCCATCCCCCTTCCAGGCCTCACGGCGATCTATTCCCTCCGTCGCCGACAAGCCCAAACGAAAAGTTCCAGACACTCCTAGATACCATCAAGGACCCTCTCAGCGGAAGAGTCATGCGGCCTAAGACCGCCGCCGTTCCACTTTCCAGGGGCCTAGATGCACCCAGGCGCATCAGTCGGAGCACAGTACAACAGGCCCCAGCCCCGATGGAACCCCTGTTTGGCCCAATCTTCTAGTCCAAGTGACGTCCGTCATGGTGCATCTCCCCAGCACTCGGTAGGGTTCGCGGTCCCCAACCTCCCCCATGAGCATGAGGAGGTGGCTCATGAGCAGAGGGAACAGCCGCCGGCGCCTGGTGGTGGTCGGACTGGCGGCGGGGCTCGCGATCACGCGGTTCGGGGGGTCGGCGGCGCTCGGGGGACACCTGTCAGACTGGACGCACGACCACTCGGACGGCGGCGTCCCTCCGAGGCCGAGTGGCCTTGCCGGCCTCAACGACGTCTTCGGGGCGCGGTGCAGCGACAAGGCAGACAACGCGAGATCGTGGTGGCCGCACGCGGACACCGATCCGTTCGGTGCGGGGAAGTACGTTGAGTACCACACGTACCTCGCCCGCAACATCGGCTTCAATATCCGCACCCACATCAACGCGGCACATCGAGATCCAGCCCTCTACCCAGGGATCGGCGCCTACAACTGCCGGCTGATCGCTGGATCGACGTCGTGGTCCGTCCATTCGTGGGGAGCGGCGGTCGACACGAATTGGCAACGCAACCCCCGGTATCAGCGATATTGGGACGGTCGAGGCTCGGGCGGCAACGACTACGGGACGTACATCCCCGACGTGTGGCGGGGAGGGTTCCCCGGGCACCGCTTCTTCTGGGGTCTGAACTGGGATTCGGCACCCGACCCGATGCACTTCCAATACGTGACGGACTACTGATGCGCGAGGAGGAGACATGATGCGGAAACTCGTAGCGACGGCGGTCGCGATCACGTCGACGGTAGCGGGGTTCCTCGTGGCGGGGGATCGCGTGACGGTCGCCCGGGCCAGACGGCCGGATGGGTGCGGGACGCGGCCGGCGTTCGTTCGCGGGGTGCCCGGCCTCGCAGGGGGGCGGGGGCTCTGGGCAGCGGCCGGCGGTGAGCTCGTGTCGGTGGCCGACGGCCGATCCGTGCCGATGGAACGGCTCGCTGCCACTTCGGACGATCCAGCCAATGCGCGATCAGTGGGCGGCACGATCAAACACATCTCCGTGCGGGCGGGGATCGGCACCGCCTACGTGATCGACCGAACCGGAGCCGATGTCGTCGTCGCGGTGACCGGGGGAGGAGTCCGGTTCTTGACGCAGTCGACGGAAGCCTTTCAGCCCGCGTGGTCCCCGAAGGGTCGGCTGGCGTGGTCGACCGCAGGCGAGGTGATCGTCGCCGATCTGCGGTCGGATCGGACGATCCAGCTCCCGGGACCGCTCCGCGGTACGAGTGTCTTCGCCCCGGTGTTCCTCAAGGATCGCCGGATCGCTGCGGTGGTCTCCGCATCCTCGGAGGGTGTCGCATCCGAGGGGGAGCAGCTCGGGAACCTCTGGGCCACCGGCGTCTCGCACGCCCGATGGCGACAGATCACGCACTTCCGAGCCCGCGGCGACCGGTGGGTGACCATCCGGACGCCGATCGCTCGTGCGGGCGGAATCGACTTCGTGCGAGTGAGCGGTCGTGCATCGTCGACCCGGGCCCCGCGCTTCGAGCTCTGGAGATACGAACTGGGGACCGCGTCGAGGGTGGAACGACTCGACGGCGAGCGGTATCTGGCCGGTCGTCTCTCGGGACGGATCGTCTGGAACCGGCCCGACCCTGTGCACGGGAGGCATACGCTTCAGGTGGTGGGTCGGCGCGGGATGACAACCATCGGATGTGGTGCCGTGCTGGTGGACCCGATCGACGTCCCCGATCCCGACCGGCGGTCCGGAGGCTCGTTGGTGCCGGCACGTGGCGATCGGCGTGGGCAGGAGACGTCCACCGCGGGGATCTCCGCAGAGGCGGTCGCGGTGATCGTGGGGGACTTCAAGACGGCGGCCGAAGCCCAGCTCGTCGCGACACTGATCCAGGGTGCCTATCCGGCGTCGCGCGTCGAGGTGGTCGACAACGCCGACGCACCGCTCGCGATCCGGCCGGGTGTCTTCGGTGCCATGCTCCATCTCTCCCAGGGGGCCGATCCCACCGCGGCGCTGGCTCGGTTCCGTGCGGCGCTCCCTGGATACGCCGACAACAGCTGGATCGTCACGCCGTGACGAGGCCGCGAGCGATGCGAGCAGCGCTGACCACGTTCGCCCTCGTCGGCCTGATGGCCGCCTGCGGCGGCGGGCGTCAACCGATCACGTCCGCGACCCCTCCGTCGCATCCGCCCGCGGTCGAACAACGGTGGATCGGCGTGATCGAGGTCGCCACCGACCCGAACGACCTCGATGCCTTGACGCAGCGGATGCTCGACCCGCTCGGCTCCGCGCTCATCGTGTCACCGGTGGACTGTTTCCAGGGGCTGCCGGATGGGGTCCGGGACGGATATCTCATCGGTGCAGTGGGCGACGCACGACCGGAGGTCGAACGGCTCGTGAAGGAGGCCGGCGAGGAGGTCGCCTTCAGCGCGCACGTGACGAACGTCTGTACAGACTGAGCCATGCCGATGCGTTGCTAGCCTTGGACGATGCGGCTCCTCGGAAGGCATCCCTTCCTGTCGGTGATCGCAGCCGTGCTCGGGGCGATGATCGCGCTTGTGGTCGGCTCGGCGATCGTGGTCTGGAGGGCTGCCCATCGCGACGGTGCGTCGGAGATCGACCGGGCAGATGCGATCCTGGTCCTCGGGGCCGCGCAGTACGACGGGGATCCCTCGCCGGTCTTCGCCGGACGTCTGGACCACGCCGTGCTCCTCTATGAACAGGGAAGGGCCGACCGCGTCCTCGTCCTCGGCGGCGGGCAGCCGGGGGACCGCTTCACCGAGGCCGAGGCCGGTGCGGCTTACCTCGTCGACAAGGGAGTGCCCGAGGACGCGATCATCCCGGTGCCCCGAGGGCACACGACCTTCGAATCCCTCCAGGCGGCTGCGCCTGTGATGCGGAAGGCGGGCTTGCATTCGGGGTTCCTCGTGTCCGATCCATGGCACAACGCCCGGGTAGAACGGATGGCGAGGGACGTGGGGATCGAAGGGCACGCGTCTGCGACGTGGCAGTCAGCGGCGAGATCACAGGAGACGAGGGCCGAGGGGTACCTTCGCGAGACGTTCGCGTATCTCGCCTACCGCGTGTTGGGGCGGTAGGCATGTTCTACGGTCCTTTCATCCGACGGATCGGTGTCATCGCCGTGCTCGTTCTCGTAGCGGGGTGTTCCGGCCCGCTCTCGGCCGCCGACTGCGTGACGCATTGGAACGAGAGTGGGCCGCATGCAGATGTGGCTGCCGAGCGCTTCGCGATCGCTGAGATCAGTGCTGGAGACAACAAGGCAGGGCAGTGGGGGTGTGGCCTGCTGTTCCACACCGGTCCGGGAAAGCCTTGGCGCGACTACGTGGCGATCGTAGAGGGTGGAGTAGCAGGCCATTGGGACTCGCAGGGCGGGTCATCGTGGGGGAACGACAGTCCCGAGGGGCCGATCCAGGCGACCGTCCGGGTACGCGCGGATGGCACGCTCGCACTGGGATAGGTGGTGCCTCTCAGACCAAGTCCTCGTCTGAATCAGTGCGGAGGGCGACGATGAACGCGAAGAGCAGGCAGATCGTCCCGATGAGTGCGAGGGACCAGAAGACCGGGATGGCCCAATCAGGTCGAGCGATGAATGGATCGCAGGAACCGTAGAGGGGCGGGTCGCATCCCTTCTGTATCGGACCACCCAAGAACCCAACGACCGGCAACGCGAGGAAGCACACGGCCGCGATCCACTTCAAGCGCCGCACCATGAACCGGAATGTATCTCGGACCGGATATCCGTTCTTCAGAGCAGCATTGGGTCTTCGACCTGTCTGACCAGGGCTGTCTCTCGCCGGGCTTACCATAAAGTCGTGACGACCCCCCGAGAGCGAACCGAAGAGATCGAACGACAGGTCCTGTCTCCGAGGGCTTCGCTCGCCTCCGAGACGAAGGGCCGGGAGCGCGACGAGCCGCACGACGACCTCCGGACCGTCTACCAGCGGGACCGGGACCGGATCGTGCACGCCAAGGCGTTCCGGCGCTTGAAGCACAAGACGCAGGTGTTCCTGTCGCCGGAGGGCGATCACTACCGGGTGCGGCTCACGCACACGCTTGACGTGTCGCAGATCGCTCGTACGGCGGCGCGGGCGCTCCGGCTGAACGAGGACCTCGCGGAGGCGATCGCCCTCGGTCACGACCTCGGCCACACGCCGTTCGGACACCTGGGGGAGCAGGCGTTAACGCCGTTCCTGGACCGGCCGTTCCGCCACTCGGAGCAGTCGCTCCGTGTCGTGGACTACCTCGAGAACGAGGGTGCCGGCCTGAACCTCACGTGGGAGGTGCGCGACGGGATCGTGAACCATCCGTGGTCGATGCCGCCGCCCTCGACGTTGGAGGCGCAGATCGTGCGGTTCGCCGACCGGATCGCGTACCTGAACCACGACGTGGACGACGCGCTGCGCGCGGGCGTGCTCTCGGAGGCGGAGCTTCCGGCCGGGCCGATGCGGGTGCTGGGCGCCACGCATTCGGAGCGGGTCAACACGCTGGTGACCGATCTGGTTGCCGCCAGCGAGGATCAGCCCGAGGTGCAACTCACGAAACCCGTGTTCGCGGCGCTGGACGGCCTCCGCGACTTCATGTTCGAGCAGGTCTACCTTCGCGAAGACACCGAGGGCGAGCACGAGCGCGCGACGCGGCTGATCCGAGAGCTGTTCCAACACTTCCTCGACCATCCGAAGGAGATGCCCGAGGAGTACCATCGGGCGCCGGGTGACCTGCCGACCCGCGTGGCCGACTACATCTCGGGCATGACAGACAGGTACGCGCTCCGCACGTACGAACGACTGTTCCTTCCCCGCGGGTGGCTGCACGACCAGGGGTAGGGCCAAGAGAAGATGGCGCGGATCAGGCAAGAGGACATCGAGGCGGTCAAAGAGCGGACCGACATCGTCACGCTCGTCTCGCAGTACCTCGCGTTGAAGAAGTCCGGGCACGACTCGATGTCGGGACTGTGTCCCTTTCATCAGGAGAAGACGGCGTCGTTCAGCGTGTCGCCGTCGAAGGGTGTCTTCTACTGCTTCGGCTGCGGCAAGGGCGGCGACGCGATCACGTTCCTCCGGGAGCTGGAGAGCCTTTCGTACGTGGAGGCGGTCGAGCGGCTGGCGCAGCTGGCGGGGGTCACGCTCCGCTTCGAAGGCGACTCGGCGAGCGAGCGCCGCGCCGCGCAGCGGCGCAACTCTTTGTTCAAAGCGAACGAGGAGGCCGCGAAGCTGTACCAGCAGATGTTGCTGGACGGCCGCGAGGCGGAGGACGCGCGGGCCTACGTCCAGGAGCGCGGACTGTCGGCCGAGTCGATCGAGGCGTTCGGGATCGGCTACGCGCCCGGCTATCCGGACTTCCTGCTACGCCGCATGGCGAAGGATCTCGGACCCGAGGTGCTGCTCGAGGCCGGGCTCGCCACCAAGGGCGAGGACGGCGTGGTCCGCGACCGGTTCCGCGGGCGGCTGACGTTCCCGATCCAGGACCTCCAGGGCCGCTACCTGGGATTCGGGGCGCGGGTGTTGCCGAGCGACGCCCGGGCGGCCGAGCAGGCGAAGTATCTGAACACCGCGGAGACTCCCATCTACCGGAAGGGCGAGGTCCTCTACAACCTCCACCGGGCGCGGCAGACGGTGGCGCGGTCCGGTCAGGTGTTCGTGGTCGAGGGCTACACCGACGTGATCGGGCTCGCCCAAGCCGGGATCGACAGTGCGGTCGCGACCTGCGGGACCGCACTGGGCGAAGCGCACTTCAAGCTGATGTCGCGGTTCGCGACGCGAGCCGTGCTCGCGTTCGACTCCGACGAGGCGGGCGCGCGGGCAGCCGAGCGGGCGTTCGCGTTCCAGGAGCAGTACCCGGTACAGGCCGTCGTGATGATCATGCCCGACGGGCTGGATCCCGCGGAATTCGTGGCCAAGCACGGGGCGGACCAGGTCCTGGAGGCCGCGAAGGCCGCCCGCCCGATGGTCGAGTACATGGTCCGGCGGACGGTCGAGCGGCACGACCTGACCAACGTCGAGGGACAATCTGCGGCCGTGGCGGAAGCGCTCCCGATGCTCCAGAAGCTGCAGGACCCGGTCAGGCGGAGCGAGTACGGGCACCTGCTGGCCGACCTGACGGGGGTCTCGGAGGATTCCGTGCGCACGGCCCTGGAGCGCCGGCTCGGCGGCCACCCCGAGCAGATCGCGAAGACGATGAAGCGGCTGTCCGCCCGCGACCGGGTCGAGCGGGAGATGCTCCGGCTGCTGACGCAGGACCGCGCGATCTACGACGAATACGCGCCGCGGCTCAGCGACGATCACGTGCGCACGCCGGCAGGGCGGACCGCCCTCTTGGCATTGCGCGACGCCGCTGGGGACGTGGGGGCGCTTGCCGGCGCCGACGACCCGAAGGTCGCGGCGGCGGCCAGCGCCCTCGCGGTCGAGTCGCTCGAGGGCGAGCCGACGCCGGAGTACGCGGCGCACGTCTTCGCGCGATTGCAGGAGTTCGTGTTGAAACAGAAGAGCGACGAGTTGCGCATCCGGTTGCAGAAGTTGAATCCGCAGACTGAAGCGGGATACGACGTGCTGTTCCACGAACTGGTGGCGGTGGACGGTGAACTTCGAAGGATCCGACAGCAGGGTCGGCGGCGCCCTCGGTTCCGTACACTCTAGGTCGTGCTCCCGACGCAGCTGGAAGATCACTGTTGAGCGCGGCCCGCGAACCCGAGCGCGATCCCTACAGCCTCGATGAGGTCAAGGAGCAGCTCGTCGTGCTCGGCCGCGAACGTGGCTTCGTCACATCTGGCGACCTCTTCGAGTCGTTGCCGGAGATCACACCCGATCAGGTCGAGGACGTCCTCGCACAGATCACCGAGCACCTGAACACCGAGGGCATCGAGATCATCGAGCTTCCCGGTGACGACACCGACGCGGTCACGCAGATCCGCATCGAAGTCGACGCGCTCAAGGCGCCGACCAACGATCCCGTCCGGATGTATCTGAAGGAGATCGGGAAGGTCCCGCTGCTGAACGCGCCGCAGGAGGTCGACCTCGCCCGGCGGATCGAGGCGGGGGAGCTCTGCACGGAGCTCCAGGAGCAGATCGTCTTGGAGGGCAAGCCGGATCCGAAGCGGTTCCGTCTGGCCACCACCCGTGTCTGGGAGATCTGGGACCACCAGATGACCGCGTTCGGCAAGGTCGAGGGCATCGGCCGCGACCCGCTCGCCCAGAAGAAGGCGTATCGCCCGAAAACCGACGAAGACATCGTCAGCTACCTCCACCGGGTCGAGCGCGACGGCCAGCTCGCCAAGCGCAAGCTGATCGAGGCGAACCTCCGCCTGGTGGTCTCGATCGCCAAGCGCTACGTGGGCCGCGGGATGCTCTTCCTCGACCTGATCCAGGAGGGGAATCTCGGCCTGATCCGTGCCGTGGAGAAGTTCGACCATTCGAAGGGGTTCAAGTTCTCGACGTATGCGACCTGGTGGATCCGCCAGGCGATCACGCGCGCGATCGCCGACCAAGCGCGGACGATCCGGATCCCCGTTCACATGGTCGAGACGATCAACAAGCTCGTGCGCGTCCAGCGGCAGCTGCTGCAAGACCTCGGTCGGGAGCCGACCCCCGATGAGATCGGCAAGGTCATGGGGATCGGCGCCGACAAGGTGCGCGAGATCCAGAAGGTGTCACAGGAGCCGGTGTCGCTGGAGACGCCGATCGGCGAGGAGGAGGACTCCCACCTCGGGGACTTCATCGAGGACTCCGATGCCGTCGTCCCGGTGGACGCGGCGTCGTTCATCCTGCTGCAGGAGCAGCTCGGCTCGGTGCTCCACACGCTGTCCGAGCGGGAGAAGAAGGTGATCGAGCTCCGGTTCGGCCTCGTCGACGGCCATCCTCGGACGCTCGAGGAGGTCGGGCGGGAGTTCGGCGTCACTCGTGAGCGGATCCGCCAGATCGAGTCGAAGACGCTCTCGAAGCTGCGGCACCCGTCGCGGTCGCAGCGGCTGCGCGACTACCTGGAGTAGGTCGTTCCCTGCCGTTCGGGCAGATTTCAAGGCGACCGCGAACTGTGTCGACATCTAAGGTCATGACATCACTCGTCTCGAAGATCGGATCTGTCGTTCCGCGCGAGTCCGGTGAGCGCGTGCTCTGCGCCGCCTATGTCTCGGGGGCCGAGTCATCCATCGGATCTGCCGTCATCGCGGTGTCGGATCGCAATCTCTACTTCGCGCCGCGGTCGGCGTTCCTCTCACGAGGAGCGTGGCGAACCAGGCGCCTGGAGGATGTTCGGATCGAGTCGAGTAAACGGAGATCACTCGGCTTCCCCGTGGCGCACCGGTTCGAGGTCTTCGACACCGATGGATCGCCTCTCGCTTTCGAGCTCGGAACGAGGAAGGACGCTCAGGAGTTCCGGAGAGCCTTCGGTCGACGGCTGGCTCTGAGGCGCTGACTGGCGCTACGGATCTAGTTCCAGGCGGCGGCGTCGTCCTCGCCGAGACGGTCGCGGATCTCACTTCGGACCCGCCGGATCGCCTCGAGGCTCTTGCCCGTCGCGGCGTCGGTCAGGCGTTGGACCTGGTTGGAGACCACTCGCAGTGCAGGGCGTTGGTCGCTCCGCACGCGTTGGGGTCCGTGCACGACGTTCGGGTCGTCTTCGCGGAGCTTGCCGGCCAGCTTCATGCCGAGCGCGATGCCGGCGATGAGGAGGAACAGGGATCGGAGTTTCACGGGCGACAGCCTACTCGGCGGGGCCAGTGTCGCGAGTCGCTCGAATGGCGCCTTCCGCGGCGCCACGGAGGAGATCCTCGTCGACCGCACTGGACACGAACCGGAAGCCACGGCTCGCCATCGAGGCGGCGCTCGGCGGGGAGGGTGCATGGATCCCCGGCGTGAGCCCGTGAACGTCGGCCGCGGCGACGACAGCGTCGAGCGTCGTCAGGAGCGCCGGGTCGGTGAGATCGGCGAACGGGCCGTCCAGGCCCGGCGTCCCGGCGATCTCCTCGATGTTGGCGAAGCCGTCGGCGGTCTCGATCATCGCGAAGAGGAGGATCGCGTCCTCGGCGGCGGTTGTTTGTCCGTGGCCTCGGCCGAAGGCGGCGTGGATGGGACCGTAGCTTCGGATCCCCGCCGGCGGGTAGCGGCAGGCGGCCACGAACGTCTCGGCTTCGGCCCGGGAGCCGACCATGGGACAGATCACGCCGCGCGCGCCGAGGTCGAGCGCGCGCATCAGGTCGGCGGGATGGTTCCAGGCCGCCCGGACGAACGGCACTGCTTGCGTGGGCTGGATGGCGGCGAGGAGGTGGGGGAGGCTGTCGAGCGTGGCATGGCCGTGCTGCAGGTCGACCACGACGGCGTCGAAGCCCGCAGAGGCGAGGGCTGTGGCGGCTGCGGGACTGTCGAGGGTGAGCCAGGCGGCGAAGGCGGTTTCGCCGGCCGCCCAGCGAGCACGGACGGGATCGGTGGTCACGAGGTGCGCATCGTAGACGTGAACGCGGGTGCCGGTCCGGTAGCATCGGTCCCGATCCGGGGTAGCTCAATTTGGCAGAGCGGCGGACTGTTAATCCGTAGGTTGTGGGTTCGAGTCCCACCCCCGGAGCTGAGAAGGCGCAGGTAGAAGCCGGTTTCGAGCGGTTGGGCTCACACTCCGACCAAATGTGTCCCGCGGTGGTCCCGCGGTGGTCGCGCGACGGTTCAGCGACCAAGCCGGCGCGGCGAACCGGGAGCTGTCATATAGCGTGGCAAGTCCGAACGCCCGCTCGTTCGGACGGAGTCGGCGGAAGCCATTTTGGTTCGCCCTCGCTCCATGGGCGGAGCGGGTAGCTGGCGAGGCAGTGACTGGTCTTAGGCCGGTGGTCCATGCAGCCGCCGGACTCTTGTGCCAGAAGGGGTGCAGACAACCCGTCGGCGTCCGCGTCGGGGGGAGAAATCGGGGAGACCGCTTTCGGCAGCCAGCGGCGGCGTCTGTGGGCGGTGTGGAGAAATCGAAGACGGGATCTCCATGGTCCCCCCTTGTACCTCCGGCCGAATGAGTGATCGCTGGAGGCCCTCGCCGATCGTTCTGACCGGCAGTCGCCGACCTCTGATCACCGTTCCGCGTCACCTCTTGGTCACGCGGGGCTGAGCGCGGCTCTTCGCGACCGCACGTTGCCGATCCAGACCACCAGCGCGGCGATCACCGCGAACGCCACCGCGATGCCCGCGGCGTAGCCGGCGACGCCCACGACGCCGTGCAGCGCCGGGTTGAGGAACGGGTACGGGTACCAGCCGTCGAGCGAGCCGCGGATCAGCGTGTAGGTCGTCCACACGAGCGGGAAGCCCATCCACCACGCTGCCTCGCGTGCAGTGATCCGCGCGGTCGGGGGAATGAGGAGCCAGTCCGCAACGACCGCGATCGGCATGAGGATGTGGATCACCGTGTTCACCCACGACAGCGTGGCCTCTACCGCCGCAGGGTCGCCCGAGAGCAGGAGCTCGTAGATGATCCCGACCACGGCCATGTAGGTCGTGATGGCGCCACGAACCAGGTCGGTCGTCTTGCCCGGAGGACGCCGGCGAAGCGCCAGCCACGCGTACGCCGACACCGTGAGCAGGTTGCTCTGGTTGGTGAAGAAGCTGAGGAACTTCACGGTCGTGAAGCCGGGGCGATCGTTGCTGGCATTGAATTGCACCGCGAGCGCGACGACCACGAGAGCCGCGAGAGCCAGTCGGATCCAGGTGACGACCGCCTGCCGCTTCACGCGGCGAACGATACCGCGCCCTCGAGCCGCTCCGCCGCCAAGGTTTCCGGCCGCTCAGGCCGTGCCGGAGACCGACCATTTCGACCAGGCGAACGCGAACGCCTCGGACGAGATCAGGAACCACAACTGATGGGCGAACTGGACTCTCCTACGCGAGCAGAGCTAGCGCATCCACTATGCCCCCCCGAGGCAGAGGTGGTGCTCCAGGTACGAGGAGGGCCGGATCGACCGCGCGGTCGCCGGTCACGCCCGAGGACACCGCCCCGAACGCCCTTGCCGCGCTCTCGCGGTAACCGCCCGGCGGGAAGCCCGAAAAGCCCAGATCAGAGGGTGTTTCCGTCCAATCGTCTTCGCGCGAATCCCTCGACGGGTCGTCGATGGGTCGTTATGGCGCGCGAATCCCTCGACGGGTCGTCGATGGGTCGTTATGGGTCAGAAGCCTCGGATGGGTCCTCCTGACGGCCGGCCATCCGACTCACGGTCTCGTCGATATTCGCGCCCTCCCTTTCGATCTCTTCCATGTACAGCCGTCCCCATGCGATGCGGCCGTCCCGGATTCCCGTGATAGCGACCCCTCGTACGTCCAACAGGGATCCATCTTCCTTGGTGCCCTGCCAGTGCCACTCGGCCCATTCCGTATCGTCCACAACGGCCAGGCGGAGAAGGTCGGCTCGGAAGTCGGGGATGTTTTCATACAGCCCCGACCAGTTCTTTCGTACCTGTTCGCGTCCGGTAAAGGTTCGCGAGGGGTGTGCCGGCTGCTCGCTCTGGTACTCCTCACTGAAGCAGGAGAGGTGTGCATCCAGGTCGTGGGCGTTCATCGCGCGCCGAAGGCGATCGCTGACCGTTTCCTTCTCATACGCGTCTCCGCTCAATTGCTCAGCCCCTCTCACGGGCGCCCCTTACTGACCCCACCTGCGAGGGCAATGTACCGCTCGGAACTTTCCCTCGGACTTCTCTGCTGGTGATCCGGAGGTTGTGGGTTCGAGCCCCGGCCCCGGAGCCACCGACCCGAGTTCAGCGCAGCTGGAAGCTCAGCTCGGATTCGAGGCTCTTCTGCGCGCGAGCGATGACTTTGAACGCTTCCTTCAGCGCCTGCCGCGTCACGGGCCCGAGCTCCGAGGGGTCCACGAACTCATCCGGTGACTCACCCACTCGAACGCGAGCCACGTGGTGCTTCAGCCGCACGCCCCACAGGAACCGGAACGCCTCCTCGAGCTCGGCCCGCGTCTCCTCGTCGATGGCGCCGACGCCGGCCGCGGCTTCCAGCCTGCCGATCGTGCGCTTCTCGGTGAGCCCGGCTCGGATGGATGCCGCGCGGGCGAGGTTGCCGACGATCGTGATGCCCTTGTGCTTGATGTCGAGCCGACCCGCCTGCTGGCCCTTCGACTCGACGACCAGGTCCTTGAAGAATCCGGTCGGAGGCTTCTCCTCGAGTGCCCGGCGCGACAGGTGTCGGAGGAAGTTCGGGTAGAGCTTGCACGAGCGGAGCAGCTCGTCGAGCGGGCCCTCGGCGTCGAGCGGGCCCATCACGCGGCGGTAGTCGAAGACGATGGAGAGCAGCACGCTTCCCTCGACCCCCGGATCGGTCATCCACCCCTTGTACGCGTCGGTCCACCCCTCGACCGACTTGCGGAGCGCGCTGTTCGCCGCCATCGCGTCGCCGTTGCACCGCGGGATGCCGGCGTCCTCGAGGCCGGCCGTCACGAACTCGGCGAAGTCCGCGAAGTAGGGGTCGATCTCTTCCCGCGTGCGTCCCTGGAGGTCGTAGGCGAGCGCGTGGTCCTGGTCGGTGTGCAGCGCCTGCTCCTGCCGGCCGGCGCTGCCGAGCGCGAGCCAGGCCCACGGCACCGGAGGGTCTCCGTACCGCTCGATCGCGAGGCTGATGAGATGTCGCGTGAGCGCGTCGATCGTGAACCCGACGATGTGGCCGACGTCGACGGGATCCATCCCGACGTCGACGAGCGAGCACACCACGTCGGGGAGTCCCCGCGCGGCTTGGACCGCTGAATCGCGATCTGCCGCTCGCTCGATCGAGTACTTGAGGGCGAACGGCGTGTGCTTCCCGAGCCCGAGCAGGTCGCTGTCGGTCACGACGCCGATCGGTGTCCCACTCGCATCGACGATCGGTGCGTGGTGGAAGCCCTCGTCGAGCATGAGCAGTAGCACCTCGCCGGCCATCGCTTCGGGCGACACTGCACTCGCGGGGAAGGTCATGACGTCACCGACAGGCGTCTCGAGGCTCCGCCGCGCGGCGACGACCCTCGTCCGGAGGTCGCGATCGGTGAGGATCCCCAGCCCGTCGTCGCGCGGGATCAGCAGGGAAGACAGGTGCTCTCGAGCCATCAGCTCCGCGGCCTCTGCAACGGTCGTTTCCACCTCGCAGGTGACCGCGGATCGACGCACGAGCGAGCCGACCCTGCGGTATCGGTCCACTGCGCCTGAGTCCCGGCCGCGCGAGATGTCGACGAGCCCGCGCTTGAGCGAGGAGACCACGAACGTCATCCCGTCCGATGTCCCGAGGATCTCCTTCGCGTCGTCGGGTTCGATGAGGAAGCAGGTCGCATCTTCATGAGCGCGCACGGTTGCTGTCGGCCCGAATCCGCCGAGGAGAGACCATGCTCCGAACACCTCTCCTTCGCCGATGAGGTCGACGAGGTGGCCGTCGTCCAGGATCTCCGCGGAGCCGTGACGCATGAGGTACAGGAACCGCGAGGGTTCGCCCGACTGCTGGAGGATCACGGTCCCGGAAGGGAACAGCTCGGTCTTCACTCGCCCGGCCAGCTCGTCGAGCCGGTCGGGCTCCATGGCATCGAACGGAGCATGGCGAGCGAGGAACTCAGCGGCCTCCACCCGAGGACCCTACGTTGCACGGCTTGCTCGTGCGAATCCCCGGGATGTCGAGGCGCCCCGAAACCGCTCTGTAGGCTTGACAGGCCCACAGCGATAACCGGTCGTCCAGGCGATCGTGAACCGCCCAGGGCTGGGCCTCGGGCAACGCCGTCGTGCAACGGCACCTACGCGCCGATCCTCCACCTCGAGCTCTAAACGGGGTAGCGACCCGTAGAGTCTGCGGGTGGAAGAGCCCACCCCACGACGCGGGTTCTCGACCGTTCGGGTCGTCATCGCCGGTGTCGTCGTGGTGGCGCTCGTCGCCGTCGGACTGATCGTCGTCCGGCTCACCGACGGGGGTTCGCACCCGCCACCGACGTCCGCGACGCTGCCGAACATCGTCTTGATCCTGACCGATGACCAGCGCTGGGACAGCATGTGGGCGATGCCGAACGTGCGGCACCTGCTCGCCGATCAGGGCGTCACGTTCACCAACGGCTTCGTCAGCAACCCGCTCTGCTGTCCCAGCCGGGCGAGCATCCTGACGGGGCAGTACTCGCACGGAACGGGCGTGTAC
>CAJDUF010000032.1_pt1 | contig 17004 bp, 14 predicted proteins | sample 7390091 | NCBI WGS metagenome assembly CAJDUF01 (sample SAMEA7055670, study PRJEB34461) | soil metagenome | biome: terrestrial ecosystem; feature: Peninsula; material: soil | place: Antarctica | collected 2016 | reverse complement strand
GACGATCACCCGGCCCGTCGCCAACGGGCGTGCCGCGGCAAGCACTGTTCGGATGCTATCCGGCGTGTGCGCGTAATCCACCACCACCAGGAATCTCTGCCCCGCATCGACGGGCTCCATGCGGCCGGACACCTGTCCGGCGTTCGCCAGTCCTCGGATCGCGTCCTCCTGGTCGATGCCGACCAGCCTGGAGGACGCGATCGCGGCGAGACAGTTCGACACGTTGAACCCGCCCCGGAGCGGACTCGTCACCTCTCTCCCGTCCACCCGAAACGCGAGGCCGCCCGTTCTCGTTCGAACTTCTTCGGCGTGAACGTCGGCAGCGGGGTCGAGTCCGAAGGTCGTGACGGGCACCGGAACGTCGAGCAGACGCCGTCCCCAGGCATCGTCGAGATTCACGACCGCCTGCTTCGTTCGATCCTCGGTGAAAAGGGATGCCTTGGCCGCGAAGTAGGACTCCATCGAGCCGTGATGGTCGAGGTGATCCTGCGACAGGTTGGTGAACACCGCCGCGTCGAAAGTCAGTCCACCGACACGGCCCTGATCGAGCGCGTGCGACGAGACCTCCATGGCGACCGTCGTGACCCCCGCATCCCGCATCCGCATGAGCAGTCGGTGGAGGTCGGGCGCTTCCGGGGTGGTTCGCGCGATCGGCACCGGCTCTCCGGCCACGTGCGCGCCGACCGTGCCGATCGCGCCGGTCCGGTGCCCGGCGGCGCGGAACACCGCGTCGAGTAGGTGCACGACCGTGGTCTTCCCGTTCGTGCCGGTGACCCCGACGATGGTCAGCGAGCGCGCCGGCTCGCCGAGCACGACCGCCGACATCGGTCCCATCGCCTGTCGCACGGAGGGGACCAGGATCTGCGGGACCTCGAGGTCGAGCCACCGCTCGACGACCAGGGCCGCCGCCCCCGATCGAATCGCCTCCTCGGCGAAGCCGTGCCCGTCGGTCGTCGCGCCTCGTACACAGAAGAACAGGGCGCCCGGCACGACCTGGCGCGAGTCGAACGCGACCTCATCGACGCGGGCGCTTGCCTCACCATGCATCTGCGAGCCGGCTACGGCAGCGGCCGCCGCGGACAGCGGCACGTGGGGAAGGTGTCTCACCGTCGCCCAGCGTACCGGGGGCGGCTGCCTGGACCCCGCAAGCTCAGGGGCCGGAGGCGAAGGGCGGGAGACGAACCGGAGGCGCGGCCGGGATGGCGAGGCGCTGTATCACATGGCGTGCGATCTCGGAGAACACGGGCGCGGCCGCGATCCCCCCGTAGACGGTCCGAGGTTCGTCGATCGAGACCACGATCACCACGCGCGGATCCGACGCCGGCAGGAAGCCGACGAACGAGGCCATATACCGATGGACGTAGCGACCGTCCACGAGCTTCCGGGCCGTTCCCGTCTTCCCGGCGACCTGATAGCCGGGGATCTGGGCCGCACCTCCGGTACCCGTCTCGACCACCGACGCGAGCATCCGCGTGAGCATCGTCGCGGTGTCCTGCGACAGCACACGTCGTGATTCCGCCCGCGGTGCTTCGTCGAGTCGCCCGTCGGGCCCGAGAGTCCCACGCACGAGACGTGGCTGCACCCACAGCCCCCCGTTGGCCACCGTGCCGTACACGGCAGCCATCTGGAGCGGGGTCATCGAGATGCCCTGGCCATAGGAGACCGTGGCGCGGGTGATGTCTGTCCAGTTGAGAAGCTCGGGGACGACACCCCCCGCTTCGCCGGGGAACCCGACGCCGGTCGGGGTCCCGTAGCCGAAGCGCGCGAGGATCGACGCCAGCTCGGCGCTGCCCACGCGTTCGGCCACCATCGCGGAGCCGATGTTGCTGGAGTGCGCCACGATGTCCCCGAGTGTCATCGGCTCGACCGGGTGCGGGTGCGAGTCGTTGACCGTGTAGCCACCCACGTGCATCCACCAGGGCACCTGGAAGACTTCGCGGACACCCACCGCGCCGCTCTCGAGCGCGGCAGCTGCCGTCACGACCTTGTTGACGGACCCCGGCTCGAACATGTCCGTGACCGCACGGTTCCGAACGGCGTCACGGTTCGCCTGCTGGAATGCGTTGGGATCGAACCAGGGGTAGCTCGCCATCGCGTAGACGTCTCCGTTGCGCGCATCCATCACGACGATCGTGCCGCCCTTGGCGTGGTTCTCCTTCACCGCCCGCCGGAGCGCCTCCTGCGCGAGGTATTGCACCTCTCGGTCGAGGGTCGTGACGAGCGTCCTGCCGGCGGTCGCCGGGTCCACGATCTCCATGCCGCTTGCGATCGGCATGCCGTCGCCGTCCATCTCCACGGTGCGGGTCCCCGGCGTTCCGGCGAGGACGTGCTCGTACTCGAACTCGAGACCCGCCAGACCGGTGGCGTCCACGCCGACGAACCCCAGGACCTGCGGAGCGAGCGCGCCCGCCGGGTAGTAGCGCTTGGGGACCTCTAGGAATCCGATCCCCGGCAGCCCGAGCGATTCGAGTCGTTCCGCGACCTTCACGTCTATCTGGCGACCGATATAGACGAACGTGGCGTCGGCCGTCTGCAGCCGCCGCTCGACGTCTCGAGGACGCATGTGCAGGACGCGGGCGATCTTCGCCGCCTCCCCGATCGGGTCGGTCACGTACCGGGGGTCCGCGTAGATGTCCCGGGCCTCGAGGGTGATCGCGAGAGGGACGCCGGTTCGATCGACGATCGCGCCTCGTTCAGCCGGGAGGTCGGTCGGATGCACACGCTGTCGGAGACCCTGCGCCGCGAGAGCTTGATGGTCGCCCACTTGCAACACGACCAGCCGAGCGATGACACCTACCAACGCCAGCACCATCGCGCCCAGCAGGGCCACGAGGCGGCCTGCGGGCGTGCGCTTCACTCCTTGACCCTGGAGGACTCGATCGAGCCGGACGTGCCGGGCACCTGCAGGATCACCACGTCGCCGGCCGCCGGAGAGACGAGGCCCCTCGCGTGGGCCCACGTGCCGACCCGTGACGGCGAGGACAGCCGCGCGACGTCGTTGACGAGCGTCCGGCGCTCGTCGGTCAGCAGCCGGACCTGCTCTGTCACCAAGCGGGTCTTGTACGCGGCATCGATCCGCATCGCATTCAAGGACACGAGGCCGACGACCATCGCGGACAGGACCACGGCGGTGAAGACCCAGAACGCGGGGTGGTGCCCGCGGCGCGCCCGCCGGTGGGGATGGGGAGGGTTGGGGATCGGCGGGCGCGTCGCGGGCGCGCGTGCGGGGGCGACCGCACGGCGGCTGGGCTGCGGGGCGGGCGTCGCCCAAGGTTCCGCCTCGCGTGCGGGGAGGCTCACGCCGCCTCCCCGACGCGCTCGGCGGCGCGCAGCTTGGCGCTGCGGGCCCGCGGGTTGCGGGCCGTCTCCTCCGGGGAGGGTCGCAGCGGCTTCTTCGTGAGGATGCGGAGGCGGTCGTCGTCGCGGAACGCGCGCTTCACGATCCCGTCCTCCAAAGAGTGGTACGAGAGCACGACAACGCGGCCACCGGGGCCGAGGAGACCGACCGCCCGGAGCTCCTCGAGCTCCCGGTTGACCGCGATGCGGAGCGCCTGGAACGTACGACGCGCGGGGTGGGGGCCCCCCGGACGTGGTCCCACGGCGCCCACGATCACACCGGCCAACTGGTCGGTGGTCTCGATCCGAGCCCGCTGACGCGCTCGCGCGATCGCAGCCGCGATCCTGCGAGAGCGATGCTCTTGCCCGTATTCGAAGAACAGATCGGCGAGTGCACTCTCCGGAAGATCGTTCACGAGGTCGGCGGCGGTGACGTCGCCATCGCCCATGCGCATGTCGAGCGGCCCGTCCACGCGATAGCCGAACCCACGGGTGGGCTCGTCGAGCTGCATCGACGACACTCCCAGGTCGAAGAGGACCCCTTGCAGCGGCCCCGTGGCTTCGGCCTCTCCGACCTGGGAGAAGCGTCGATGGACCGCCGTGAAGCGGTCGCCGTACCTCGCGAGACGCTCGCCCGCGATGCGCAGCGCCTCCCGATCGCGATCGAACCCGATGACGCGACCGACGCCGGCTTCGAGCAGCGCCTCGGCATGGCCGCCAGCGCCCACCGTCATGTCGGCCACCAGCTCCCGGCCGCCCAGGTGCTCGATCACCTCGGCCACCATGGCCGGCTCATGCGGTGCGTCGTCGTTCGCCACGTCACCCGAGCTGTCCTGCCAGGATCCCGAGGCCGATCGATGCGAGCAGCGTCAGTGCCGTCATCGCCAGGAGCGAGAGGCTCTGCCGTACCTCGGTCGAAAGCTTCGTCTGCATCACGCTCTCCTTCTTCTTCGTGTGGTCGGTCCTTCATTTCCGGCGATAGGAAACTCCGGGCTCCAGCCGCGGGCGCTTACGGGCCTCGGGATCGCGGGCCCCGCGGCTCCAGCTCTCCGTTCTCGTAGGCGGCTGCATGGACGTCCCGGTACCGCTCGAACTCGCCGCGGTCCCAGATCTCCATGCGCTCACGAACGCCGAGGACCACCACTTCCTTCTTGATCCCAACCACGTCCCGGAGCCGCTGCGGGATCGTCACGCGTCCCTGGGCGTCGAGTGTCACCTCGTCTGCCGAGGCGAAGAACAGCCGGGAGAAGGCTCGACCGTCCTTGTCCGACAGGGCGAAGGCGTCGACCTCAGCGCTCCGGCGCTCCCACGCTGCCTTGGGGAAGCAGTACAGGCAGCGATCCTGGCCCACGGTGAGCCAGAGGCCTTCGTCGAATGCCTCGCGGAACTTCACGGGCAGCGACACCCTGCCTTTAGGGTCGAGCGAGTAGCTATGCGTGCCGAGGAGCTCGGCCACGCCCCCCTCCCCTCTCCTCCACTGAGCCCCACATTTATCCCACTAACACTCCACTCAGTCAATATCAGAGGCGCAGGAAATGAGGGAGATAGTCGAAAAGGGGTTGGAACCAGGCCGAGGGGGAACCAGCGGCCGGAGGAACTACGAGGCCAGGTAGAGCTCCCAGCCGGGCTCGATCCGGCCGAGCGTCAGGTGGAAGCCGTCCCGGGGCGCGTAGGGCTGGCGCAGGAGCGAGAAGCCGGCTTCCTGGGGGGTCCGGTCCTCTTTCCGCGCGTTGCATTTCCGGCACGAGGCCACCACGTTCTCCCAGACGTGGAGCCCGCCTCGCGAGCGCGGGATCACGTGGTCGAGATTCTCCGCAGCCGCGCCGCAGTACTGACACGTGCTGAGGTCACGAGCGAAGACCGCCCGACGTGTGAGCGGAGCATGGGGCCGATACGGCACGTGCACGTACCGGCGCAGCCGTACGACTGAGGGTGCTTCGATCGTCAGGTGCGCTGAATGGAACACCAACCCGTTGCTGACCACGACGTCGGCTTTCTCTTTGAGCACCATGACGACCGCTCGCCTGGCTGCCACCACCGCGAGCGGCGACTCCGACGCGTTCAGCACGAGGGCGCGTCCCATGCGCGCAGTGTAGCGACCTCGCAGGAGCTGTGAGGGATACAGACACGTGAATCACAACGGTGTAATCTTCCGACTCGAGGCGGGCCGGCCCGCGCGCGATGCCTGAATCGTTGCGAATAGGGGCCGCGCGGGGCGTCCGTTCGCGGGCCGGTCCGCTCTCCTCCCCGCCGATCCCCCGACCTGTCGGGAACTTGCTGCAAGCGCGCTCCGTCTGGTTCCTAGGGGCAACCCACCATCCGTTGCAGCCGTAAGATTGGGCACCTGTCCACACACTCGAGTTCGGGGGTCGAGATCTGATGGAGGTACGAGAGAAGCTCCCGGATCCCCAGGCGTTCGCGGCTCGCTTCCGTGAGATCGAGGAGAACGTCGAACGGGTGGTCCGGGGCAAGCACCGGGAGATCAGGCTGGCGCTGGTGGCGCTGATCGCCGAGGGCCACCTCCTGATCGAGGACGTGCCGGGCGTCGGCAAGACGATGCTCGCCAAGTCGATCGCCCGCTCGATCGACTGCTCGTTCCGACGGATCCAGTTCACGCCCGACCTGCTGCCGACCGACGTCACCGGGGTCAACGTCTTCAGTCAGGAGACCGGTGACTTCGAGTTCAAGCCGGGCGCCATCTTCGCCAACATCGTTCTCGGCGACGAGATCAATCGGGCCTCTCCGAAGACACAATCCGCTCTGCTGGAGTGCATGGAGGAGCGACAGGTCACGGTGGACACCGAGACCCACACGCTCGGAACTCCCTTCATCGTGATCGCGACGCAGAACCCGATCGAGCACGAGGGGACGTACCCGTTGCCGGAGGCGCAGCTGGACCGTTTCATGCTGCGTCTCGCGATCGGCTACCCGTCTTCAGAGGTCGAAGCAGAGATCCTGGCGAGCCATGCCTCGGGCGCACCGCTCGACGACATCCGACCGGTGAGCGACGCGCGTGGGGTCCGCGACATGATCGAGGAAGCCCGCCAGATCCACGCCGCCCCCGCGATCCGGAGATACATCGTTGAGCTCGTCGAGGCGACCCGGCGGCATTCCGACGTCTATCTCGGCGCGAGCCCGCGGGCGTCCATCATGATCCTGCGTGCAGCCCGCGCGCTCGCCGCCGCGGAGGAACGGGACTTCGTGATCCCCGACGACGTCAAGACGCTCGCTCCCTCCGCCCTGTCCCACCGCATCATCGTCACCGCGGACGCGATCATGAGCGGACGCTCGGCCGAGGTCCTGGTCAGGGAGATCGTCGACGAGGTCGACGTCCCCATCGCCGAGAACCCCTGATGCTCGCGGGCCCCTGATGCTTGCGGGACGTGGCGTCACCGTCTTCGTGACGGGCCTCGCGATGTGGCTCGCCGCGCGCCTCATCGGCTCGCCCGGTCTCGAGGTGGTGGCGATCGGGATCGCCGCGCTCCCCCTGTTGGCGGCGTACACCGCCAAACGGGGAGCGCGACGCATCTTGGTGCGCCGCCGCCTCTCTGAGGTCCGCGTCACTCCCGGCTCGCGCGTGACGGTCACGCTCGACCTCGAGAACCGCTCGCCGATCGCCACGTCGTTCCTCCTCCTCGAGGATCGGCTCCCGACGCCGCTCGGGCGGGCGGCGAGGCTGGTGATCGGAGCGATCCGGGAGGGCGTCCACGAGCAAGCGACCTACACGCTGGTGCCGCAGTCGCGCGGCCGGTACCTCCTCGGCCCGCTCGTGGTCGACGTCTCGGATCCGTTCGCCTTGACACGACTCCGCCTCGAGTTCCCCGAGCGAGACGAGCTGCTCGTGACCCCAGAGGTCGAGGACCTCGGCGCCGCCCCGGACCCGTCATCGGGCCCATCCTTCGGCGCGTCGCGGGCGAGGCAGCTCTTCCGGACGGGTGAGGAGTACTACACGATGCGTCAGTACCAGGAGGGAGATGACCTGCGGCGGATCCACTGGCCTTCCGTTGCTCGCACCGGCGAGTTGATGATCCGTCAGGACGAGTCGAGCCGGCGGGCGAGCGGGCTCGTGTTCTTCGACACGCGCGCGGCCGGTCTCGGTCGCACGCACACCCCGGCGTTCGAGCGAGGGGTCTCCGTGGCCGCCTCGGTCGGCGTGCTGCTGGCTCGCCACGGTTTCGTGCTCCGTCTCGGAACCACGGAGCTCCCGGCGGCGGCTCTGTCGGAAGAGCGCTTCCTCGACGCGCTCACCGGGATCTCACACGCGGATGTCCGGTCGATCGGGCCGGCGCTCGCGCACATGCGTGCCGGTTCCTCTCCAGACACCTCGCTGGTCTTCGTGTCGGCGCCCCCGGTCCCCGCCGAGCTTGGGTCCCTGATCCGAGCCGGCGCCGGGTTCGGGCAGAGGCTCGCGGTCTTGATCTACCCGACCGACCCGAGTCGCCTGCCCCCGGAGCGACAAGCGCAGCTCGAAGGGCGGGCGAGCCAGGCCCGCTTGTCCCTCGCCCGTTCGGGTTGGGACGTGATCGTCCTGCCCCCTTCCATGAGATTGCAGGAGCGATGGCACACGCCGCTGGAACGACCGCTCGCTCGCATCGTCTGATCGGGCTCCTCGCCGCCCTGTTCCTGGCGGCGGCAACGGCGCTCGCGTTCGGTCGCGTGTTCCTGGGGATCGCGACCACGATGCAGTTGCTAGGGGTCGCGATCGCGGCGGCCTGCCTGGCGGTCGCGTTCGAACGACGCAGCCTGCTGCTCTCCACCGTGGCGAGCGCGATCGGGCTCGCGATCGCCGTCGGCCTCATCGTCTTCCCGGGATCCACCTGGTACGGCCTCCCGACCGCCGACACGCTGCGTGCCGCCCTCGATGCCGCCGCGCTGGTGGGCGAGCAGGCGAAGATCCAGGCGGCGCCGGCGGAGCCGATCGGTCCGCTCCTGCTCGCCGCGGTCGTCTCGCTCTGGGCCGCGGTGTTCTCGGCCCACGCGCTCGCGTTCCGCGCCGGAAGCCCGCTCCTGGGACTGGTCCCGCCGATCGCGCTGGTGGCCTTCGCCGACACCGTCCTCGAGGAGTTCGTGAAGCCGCTCTACGGTGTGTTGTTCCTCGCGGCCGCACTGCTCGTCGTGTTCGCGGACGGCCTCGCACGGGTGCAGGGATGGGGTCCCGTCTGGTCCTCGGCCCGGAAGGGGGCCGCTGGATCCGCGGGCAGGGGGGCCCGCCGCCTCGCGATGGCCGCACTCGGTGCGGCCTTCCTGGCGCCGATCGTGGTCCCCGGCTTCGGCTCCAAGGCACTCATCGATCTCGGGTCCCCGGTGGGCGGTCGGGTCGCGATCGACCCGTTCGTGTCCGTCCAGCATTCCTTGACCCAACAGACCCCCGTCGAGGTCTTCCGGGTGAGGACGTCGCAGCCCGAATACCTTCGGCTCGTCGCGCTTCCGGACTTCGACGGTGTGCTCTGGAAACCGAGCACCGATGAAGGATCGGTCGTCGCCGCTGGCGACGACGTACCCGCGAGCGATGAGCCGAGCGCCCTGTCGGAGCCCGTGGTCATCGACGTGACGGCCGACCTGGCGCAGCTCTGGGTTCCGACGCCGTACCCCATCAGGTCGATCGAGATGCCGGAGCGCACCGTGCGGTTCAACCCGGACACGGGGACCACGTTCGTGGATCATCCGCTCGAGAAGGGCGAGAGCTACGGCGTCACGGCCTCGGTCGTTCGACCGACCGGCGACGACCTCCGGAACGCACCCTCCGCCGCTCCGCTCGAGAACGGCAAGTACCTCTACACCGGCGCAGGCCTCGACGAGGTCCGAGACCTCGCGCTCCAATGGACCGAGGGCGTTGCCAACAACGACTTCGACAAGGCGATTGCGATCCAGAGCCATCTGCGGAACGGCTCCGAGTTCACGTACACGATCGATACACCCCTGCACGGGGGGACTCGTTCGATCATCGACTTCCTGACGGTGTCCAAGGCGGGGTTCTGCCAGCAGTTTTCGACCGCCATGGCGGTGATGCTGCGCAAACTCCAGATCCAGTCTCGAGTGGTCGTCGGCTTCGCGACCGGTACCCGGCTCCCCGAGTCGGGGCAGTACTCGATCAAGACGAGCAGCGCCCACAGCTGGGTCGAGGTGTACTTCCCGGATTGGGGATGGATGCCGTTCGAGCCGACGCCGACGCGGGTGAACCCGGTGACGGACGCCTACACGGCGCCCGCTCCCGATTGCACCGGGCCGACTTGCCCGGGCGGCCCTCCGAACAGTGCGGGCAGTGCGGAGCAGAGCGGGGCCGGGGCCAACCAGCGCGAACGGATCGAGGCCGATCCGCGAGCGACCGGCCCGCGAGGTGCTGTCGGCGGCGATCCTGGGACGATCGACACACCGACAGAAGACAACGGCGCGGCGCGGATCGCCCTCCTGATCGGTGTCGTACTCGCCGGCGTCGGCTTCTTGCTCGTGCCGCCGGCTCGCGCCCTCCGCCGCAGGGTCCTCCTCCGCAGGGCCGCGGCCGAGCCCCGGAGTCTGATCCTGGTGACGTATGAGCAGTTCACGGAGCGTGCCGCCGGGCTGGGGCTCGGCCGCGGCCCGGGCGAGACCCTCGAGGAGTACCGGCGGAAAGTGATGGAAACCGGCTACCTCTCGAACGGCCACCTCGATCGCCTGACCAGACTGACAACCGTCGCCGCCTACTCCTCGCACGAGCCCAACGGCGAGCAGGCCGGCGAGGCGGGAGACGCCGCGGAGACCGCGATCCGGGAGATCAAGCGAGCCGTCGGGCCCGCCAGGTGGCTCGTCGGGCTCTACCGGCGCCGCTGAGCCTCAGCGAGCCGCGGCACGCCCTGTGGCGGTGTGCGCTGCAGCCGAACGCAACGCACGGACGAACCGCTCCCGGTCCTCCTCGAACTGGCGGACCTTCGTCTCCACTCCTGTCGCGATGTCGTCGATCGCCACGAAGAACGCCATCTGCCCGTCCCGGAGCGCGTCCATCACCTCACCGTCACGCCGACAGATCTTGAAGATCGACTGTCCGTCGGTGACGAGCTTCACCTCGGACAGATGCTTGGTGAGACCAGCCTTCTTCGTCAAGAACTCCCAGGACCGACGGACCCGCTGCAGCGACATGCCACCGTCCAGCAGCGACTTCACGACGCGGAGCGCGACGAGATCTCGGAACGAATAGAGCCGCGGCACGCCCGGGCGACCGCCGGTGCCCTGCACAGACGGCTGCACGAGCCCGATCTCGTCCCAGTAACGGAGCTGACGTGGCGAGCAACCCGTGAATTTGCACGCTTGATGCGCGGTGAAACCCTCCATACGGACGCGCGCCCCTTCGATCCACACCTCACGAACTCGAACCAACCGGCGCGAGCGCCACGGTCCTCCTGGGGAGGCCCGACCTCAGGCGACGACTCGCACCCAGGGGGAAGGAATGCACGTTCTACACCCATCGGTGAAGTCGTGGCAAGCGCAGTGGTCAGATGGTGTGATCGACGAGTCGTTCGCGTCGTCGGCACACGCGCGCATCGATGCGCGAGTCGATCAATCCTCGGGAGGACGGCCCGGCGACGGCGGACGGAGACGTCCCGCGACGCGAGCGGCGATCCTTCCGAACGTCCCCGGAGCCACGCCGTCGTCCCCGAGACGGCCGGCGTAGCGATACGCGAGCAATGCGGACAACGTCATCACGACGAAACCGCCAGCCGCGACCCACGGGGAGAGGCCGACGAGCAGAAGCATCAGCAACCCGAGGACGAAGCCCGCGATCGCCATCTTCATCCGGCCCCAGGCGTGCGTGTGGAGGTCGGTGCGGTTGACCTGCTCGACGAGCCTCGGATCCTCCTCGGAGAGTCGCCGCTCGATCTCTTCGAGGATCTTCTGCTCGTGATCATTGAGGGGCATCAGGACCTCCGGCCGTGGGGAACGACCCGTCCCCAACGATTATAGAGAGGCCCCCCCACAACGTGGAACTAGCGGCGGCGGGTTCGGCCGAGGAGGCTCGCGGGGCTCGTGGCGCCCGGACCGAAACGGCGCTCGATGCGATCGACGGTGCGCTCCACATCGTCCCAGCGTTCCGTGCGCAGGAGCGCAAGCTGTTGGGCACTTGCGGAGACCAGCCCGCCCGCCTGGACGCCCAGCAGCCGCACCCGGCGCTTCGAGCCCGGCAGGCCTCTATACAGCTCGGACGCGATCCGGTGGAGGTCGGCGCCGAGATCCGTGGGGTCGGTCTGCGTCCGCGAACGGGTGAGCGTCGTGAAGTTCGCGAGCCGGACCTTCAGCGTGACCGTCCTCGAGCGGTATCCGTCCTCGCGGAGGCGAGCGGCCACGCGGCCGGAAAGCGCCAGCAGTTCGCGCAAGATCTCGCCCTCGTCGTCTAGATCCCGATCGAACGTCTCCTCGTGACCGATGGACTTCGGCTGCTCGTACGGGACGACAGGCCGGTCGTCGATCCCCCACGCGAGGTGGGCGAGATGGCTCGCGGCGGCCTCTCCGAGGAGCCGCTCGAGGATCGTCCCCGGCGTCCTGCCCAGGTCGCCGACGGTGCGGATCGCCAAGCGCCCCAACAGCTCTCCGGTCTTCTCCCCCACACCCCAGAGCCGCCCCACGGGCAGGGGTTCGAGGAAGCTCGCGACCTCGTCCACGTGCACGTGGAGCCACCCGTCGGGTTTGCATCCGTCGGAGGCGAGCTTCGCGACGAACTTGGTCGGAGCGATGCCGACCGAACAGGTGACCCCGACCTCTCGGGCGACGTCGCGCCGGATCTTCTTCGCGATCGCTTCCGGGGAGCCGAACAGGAGGACGGCGCCGCCGACGTCCAGGAACGCCTCGTCCAGGGAGATCGGCTCCACGAGTGGGGTGTGCGCGAGCAAGACCTCCCGGAAGCGGTTCGAGTGGGTGCGATAGGCGTCGAAGTCCGGCGGGAGGAAGACCCCGTCCGGACACAGTCTGCGCGCACGCACCGACGGCATCGCGCTATGGACGCCGTACCGCCTGGCCTCGTACGACGCGCTGGTGACGACCCCACGCGCACCGGTCCCCCCGACGATCACCGGCTTCCCCTTCAACGAAGGATCCTTGAGGATCGCGACCGACGCATAGAACGCGTCGAGGTCGACGTGCAGGATCGGCTCGGGCGGCCGAAGGCTCACGACGACATCATCCCGCAGAGCCGGGACTCGCGTGCCAGAGCCGCCGGTCCGGGCTCTGCGGCTGGACGGGCCCGGCCATCGCCTCGCGGAGCGAGCCGTCGGCGCGGGCCCGATGCAACGTCGTCAGGTCCCAGATGTCCTCGGCGACGACGCTCACACCTTTCAGACCGGTCCTTCGAACCTGACCCCAGACCGCCATCGCGAACGCATGGAAGACGGTCTTGGCGACCTTCGGCTGCACCGACTCGAAGACCGTGACCTCGAGGGGGCCGGTGCCGTCGTCGAGCGTGAGGAAGATGATCCGCTGGCCGCTGCGGATCGCCGGGGTCTGCGAGGAGACCTTCACCCCGGCCACCATCACCCACTCGTTGGCCCGGCACCGCCACACGTCCTCGGCCGGGGTGACCCCGAGGTCCCGCAGGAGCGGCTCGTAGAAGCTCACGATGTGGCGGGTGGCATCCAGTCCGAGCACCTCGAGCTCAGCCCGCACGACCTCGGCGTCGGTGTAGTCCCTGAAGGCGAATCGAGCCGAGCGGTGATCGGTCACGCTCGCCACGAATGGCAACCGCAGCTGATCCCCTTCGCGTTCGGCGTGGGTGGTCATCGCCGAGTAGAGATGTCCGCGTCGGTTCGTGCTTCCCCGGAGCTCGTCGAAGGCTCCCGTATGCGCGAGCGCCTCCACCACCGGCCTGGCCACCGAGGTCCTGTGCAGGAAGTCCTCCACGCTCGCGAAGGGCTTCTCCGCGCGCGCCATCAGGATCGAGCGGACTTCCGCATCTGAGATCCCATGAACGTCTTGGAGTCCCAGCCGGATGCCGTAGGCATCGTCGGGCGTCTCCTCGGCTGTGTATTCCGGCTCGCTCACATTCACGTCCAGCGGCAGGATCGGGATGCCGTGGCGGCGCGCGTCGTCCAGCAACGCCCGGCGCGGGTACATCCCCGGGTCGTGCGTGAGGATCCCGGCCAGGAAGTGCGCCGGGTAGTGCGCCTTCAACCAGGCGCTCCGGTACGTCGGCACCGCGAACGCCGCCGCGTGCGCCTTGCAGAACCCGAACGAAGCGAACTGTGCGACGGCGTCCCAGGTCTGCTCGGCAGCCATGGCATCGACATCCCGTTCGGCCGCACGCCGGAGGAAGTCCTCGCGGAACCCGGGCAGCATCTCCTCTCGATCGAGATGCCTGCGGACGTGATCGGCGTACGTGAGGTCCCAGCCGGCAACCGCGGCGAGCGTCCGCATCACCTGCTCGTGGTAGACGATCACGCCGAACGTCTCCCGCAGCGCAGGGCGCACGTCGGGATGGATGTAGATCGGCCGCTCCAGCGCGGCGCGCCGCCGGAGGTACGGCGTGATCATGTCGGACTTCACCGGTCCGGGTCGGAACAGCGAGATGTCAACGATCAGGTCTTCCCACCGGTTCGGTTGGAGCTTCTGTAACAGCTCGCGCTGGCCGGGAGATTCGATCTGGAAGCAGCCGAGCGTGTCGGAATCACGGATCATCTCGAAGGTGGGTTCGTCGTCGAGCGGGATCTGATCGAGATCGATCTTCTCCCCCATCGTCCGTGCGATCTCATCCGTCGCGTGGCGCATCGACGAGAGCATCCGCACGCCGAGCACGTCGAGCTTCAGGTAGCCGAGGAGCTCCACGTCGTCCTTGTCGGCCTGGATCATCCGGTGGCCGTTCGCGGAGCGCTCGAGCGGTACGCGATCGACCAGGTCGTGGGAGGACAGCACGATGCCGCATGGGTGCAGCGCGATGTGGCGAGGGAAGCCGTCGAGGCGCTCGGCCACGCGGAAGAGCTGTTCCAGCTGGGCCATCGGGAGGTTGATACCGTCGAGCTCCGGGAGGCGCGTGAGCGACTCCCGGAGGTCGCGCGCCGAGATGTGCGGGAACGATTTCGCCACCATCCCGACCTCGACCTCCGGCAGGCCGAGCGCCTTCCCGACCTCGCGGACCGCGGCGCGCGCCCGGTAGGTGTCGATCATCGCGACACAGCCGGTGCGCTCGTCACCGTGGCGCGAGAGGACCATGTCGTAGATGTCCTCGCGCCGCGCGGACTCGACGTCGATGTCGATGTCCGGCAGCTCGTCGCGCATCGGGTTCAGGAAGCGTTCGAACGCGAGGTCGTGACGGAGCGCATCGACGTCGGAGATCCGAAGGAGGTAGCAGACGAGCGAGCCGGCCGCCGAGCCGCGGCAGGCGCAGTGGATCCCCATCGCGCGGATGTCGGCCGTGATGTCGGCCACCGTGAGGAAGTACGCCGCGTAGCCCATCTGCCGGATCATCGAGAGCTCGAGATGCAGCCGCTCGCGGAGGCGCTCGTCCTCGGTCATCCCGCGGTCGTAGACGCCGGCCCAGCAGCGCTGGGCCAAGATCGCATCGGCGCTGCGCCCGTTGGGCGTCGGGAAGTCCGGGAAGTGGACCTGCTTCAGCCCGAGGTCGAACCGGCACGAGTCGGCGATCTCCAGGGTCGCGTCACAGAGGTCGGGCCGCTCGGCGAACAGCAACCGCATCGCCTCGCCCGGCTTCAGCCACCCTTCCGCGTTCGCACGGGAGACGTGGTTCGCGGCGATCGGGACGATCTCACGCATGCACTCGAGCGCGTCGGCGAGGAATGCGTCTTCGGGCACGAGGTAGCGAACGGGGTTGGTGGCGACCGCGCGGACCTCCGCCCGTTCGGCCAGGCGGAGCATCGAACGGATCTCCGCGTTGGAAGCTCGCTCCATCCGATGTTCGGCCACGACCCAGAGGCGCTCCGGACCGAACGCCTCGCGGAAGGGGTAGAGCGCCTCGGCGGCCGCGTCGATGAGACCGCGGGCGGCGAGCCGGCCCGCGTGCGAACGCGGGCCGGCGAGCGTGATGAGACCGGCGGCGTGGGCGCAGACCTGGGTCGCGGTGATCGCGGGATCACCGCGCTCCCCCAGCATGTGCGCGTCGGTGATCAGGCGACAGAGGTTGGCGTAGCCTCGCTCGTCCTGCGCGAGCAGGACGAGCGGCGCGTCACGGCCTTCCTCCCGGATCGTGAGCGAGGCGCCGAGGATCGGCCGGATCCCCTCTCGTTGGCAAGCGGAGACGAACCGGGCGGCGCCGTAGAGGCCGTCCCGGTCCGTGAGCGCCACGGCCGGCATCCCCATCTCCGCCGCCAACGAGACGAGGTGCTCGGGCACGAACGCTCCCTCCTTCAGGGAGAAGGCTGAGCGAACGTCCAGATGCGCGAACGCGGCTGTATCGAACACATGTTCGATAGTAGGCTTCCTCCCTCGGACCTGTCCAGAGGCGCTCCGAGAGATGTGTGTGAGACTCGCCTCATCGAAAAGGGGAGACCACGATGGACGACCAGCAGGTGATCGAACGGATCAACGAGATCGCGCACGAGGAGCACGAGCTCTGGGAGCGCGAGGGCCGCGGCGCGATCACGGACGCCGAACAGGAACGCCTGCGGGAGCTCGCCGTCACCTTGGATCAGTGTTGGGACCTCCTGCACCAGCGACGGGCCAGGCGGGCCGCGGGTCAGGACCCCGACGACACGAGCGTTCGTGATGCTCGAACCGTCGAGGGCTACACGGGTTAGCGCCGCTCACACCCGCGCGTAGGATGCGACTCATGAAGACCGAGAGTGGGCTCTTGACGGCCGAGCTGATCGCGCTGGCCGAGCAGCACACCGCGCACAACTACCACCCGCTTCCCGTCGTCGTGTCCGAAGCCGAGGGCGCGTGGGTGACCGACGTCGAGGGCAAGCGCTACCTCGACATGCTGTCCGCCTACTCCGCGCTGAACTTCGGCCATCGTCATCCGGACCTGATCCGCGCAGCCAAGGCGCAGCTCGATCTGGTGACGCTCACCTCCCGCGCGTTCCACAACGACCGGTTCGGCCCGTTCTGCCAAGAGCTGGCCGAACTCTGCGCGATGGACATGGTGCTGCTGATGAACTCCGGCGCCGAGGCGGTCGAGACGGCGCTCAAGACCGCGCGGCGCTGGGGCTACGACGTGAAGGGCGTGCCCGAGGGGCGCGCGAAGATCGTCGTGTGTGACGGGAACTTCCACGGCAGGACGATCACGATCGTGGGCTTCTCCTCCGATCCGTCGGCGACGAACGGCTTCGGTCCTTTCACGCCGGGGTTCGTATCGGTCCCCTTCGGCGACGCCGAGGCACTGAAGACCGCGCTCGAGGATCCGGACGTCGTCGCGTTCCTCGTCGAGCCGATCCAGGGCGAGGCCGGCGTCCGCATCCCGCCCGAGGGGTACCTCCGTGAAGCGAGGCGGCTCTGCACGGAACGCAACGTCCTCCTCCTCGCCGACGAGATCCAGGCAGGGCTCGGGCGGACGGGCACGACGTTCGCGTGCGATCACGAAGGCGTGAAGCCCGACATCTACATCTTGGGGAAGGCGCTCGGCGGCGGGATCCTGCCCGTCTCCGCCGTGGTCTCCCGCGAGGACGTGCTGGGTGTGTTCCGGCCGGGCGAGCACGGGAGCACGTTCGGAGGCAACCCGGTCGCGTGCGCGGTGGGATCGGCGGTCCTCGCGCTCCTGCG
>CAJDUF010000057.1_pt1 | contig 17183 bp, 15 predicted proteins | sample 7390091 | NCBI WGS metagenome assembly CAJDUF01 (sample SAMEA7055670, study PRJEB34461) | soil metagenome | biome: terrestrial ecosystem; feature: Peninsula; material: soil | place: Antarctica | collected 2016 | reverse complement strand
AAGTCGCTTGAGCACGGTCCAGAGGAGGTAGCCGACCAGGGCGCCGAGAATCACGCCCCATGCGCCGCCCGTAAGCAACCTTCCGTCGTTTGCCATCGAGGCCAGCGTAGCCCGCCTCGTCCCAGCGACAGTCGTGGGCGTGTCGCATCTGGAGGGAGTATCGCGAAGCTCGAGCACGATCGGAGATCTGGCACCGGATCTAGCGAATCTGGCGGGCAGCTCCGGTCTCCGACCGCCTCGCGGCACGGATAACGAAAACGCCGACTATGGCTAGGAGCAGACCAACCGAGACGACAACCAGCGCACGGACAGGGCCGAATGTGGACGAGCACTCGGACCCCGGGCAAGAGGACCGACCGTCGGCAGCTCTGACCGTCGTTCAGCGTCATCCTGGGCGCTCTCCCGCGCGTTGGGCCTTTCCACGCCTTCGTCCTGCTGGTTCAGAGGCAGACCGTCGGAACGGGACCCGGATGTAGCTCCGGGACCAAAGAGCCCAGGAGACCCCGCCGAGCTCCCGGTCGTCGGTGATGGCGCCGGCGTCGGTGATGGGGTGGGCGCCGGCGTCGGTGAGGGAGTGGGCGCCGGCGAGGGGGTGGGCGTGGGCGCCGGCGATGGTGTGGGGCTCGGCGTCGCCGACGGTGTGGGGCTCGGCGTCGGCGATGGGGTGGGCGCCGGCGGCTTCTTTGCCGGGTCTGTTTGATCCGACGCTTGGAGGATCGGATCCGCAGAGATCCCAGCGTCAGGACCGCTGCAAAGGCCAATACGAGCCTGAGTCGGTGACCGCGCCCACTCCAACACCCCATGCCTACCCCCATTACTAGGGAAAGGTTTCGCTGGCTGTCAACCGAGCAACCGTATGACACGTACCCGGGCACGGCGTGGGTGAATCCTCCTTCAGGGCCGCTTGCGGGGGAAGGAGTCTCGCGGGAGGAACCGCGGACGCAAGGGTTCAGGCTTCGGGTCGGTTGAGCCGTGCTTGATCCGCCGATCGCCTGATTCCACACCATGTCGTTGCGCCCTACCGTTCAGGGCTCCGACGGTCGCCCCGTACACGGCATGCGCCGCGATCATCACGAGCGTGCCACGCCTGCCAGGATGCTGCTCGGCGGGGAGGATGTTCATGGCCGGGATCCATCCTCGGTAGCTCGCCCCCCAGATCCCGAGCCCGAAGCCGATTCCGGTAGGTACCGCTGCCGGCATCGGCACAACCCATCGCAGCAGAGAATAGAAGATGCCCCCGGCGGCGCCGAATGCGAAGTGGCTCGCTACGGCCCACGCGTGGATGGTCTCTATCGATTTCCCTTCGAGGATGTCGGCGCGTTCCAAGGCCTCCTCGGTCAGGATCTCGGGCGGTTGGTTCCTCATCCACCCCAAACGCTGACCGAGGAGCATGACGGCCGACATCGGAACGGTCGCGATCACGCCCCAGATGGCGCCGCGGGCTACCGCCTTCACGACGGCGTTCACGGGAGCCAGCTACCCAGAGCAAGCTGGGCGCAAACGGCACTCGCCGGGACGTGAAGAAGCAGTCGCCAGAAAGGTCACGGCCGGGCTTGGATCAACGGAGCACTGAACCGTCGTCTGGCACGAGCCACCTATCTCGGCCGAGGCTCACATGTTTCCACGGCCCACCGCGGAGGGTATGCGGTCGGGAACGAAGCGAAGGAGGAGACATGCTTGCTGCTGTCGGAGGAGTAGGGATCGTCGGCATCATCGTGATCGTCCTGATCGTGCTCGCAGTCCTCTATTTCGTGAGGCGTGCCTGACCGAACACCGGTGGCCCGAGGGACGCTTGAAGCGGCCCGCCCGGCTAGGAAGTACCCTCCAAGCAACACTTCACGGTCGCCTAGACCGTCGGCGCTTGCCTGACTGGCCGCCCTCCCGACCCTTCGAGAAGGGCTCCACGATGGCCGACTTCGTGATCACTGCGCACGGTCCAAGCATGTTCTCCCTGAGCGGAGAGCTGGACATGGCGAGCGTGCCGATCATGAACGTGGCGATCGCGGATGCCGTTTCACGAGGCAGCCCGATCACGATCGATATTGCGGACCTCACGTTCATGGACTCGAGCGGCGTCGGTGCGATCATCGGGTCGGTCAAGACACTGCCGACCGGTTGCATCGTGCTTCGCGGTGCCCACGATGGGGTCGGGAAGGTGCTCGACCTCATGGGAGTGGACCGTTCCATCCCGAACCTTCATGTCATCCCGTGCTCAGAAGGCGGAGATCCAGCGAAGAGAGCTTCGTAGAGTCAGTCCGTCGGATTCTGTTGCCTCCTTCAGATAGCCGGGTCTCCTGCTGGTTGTCTCGGTCCGAGACCCCGCGCTCAAGTCGCCCGGATCGCGACACCACACTCATATGAGGACCGTGTGAGGGCTTCCCTGCTCCCATAAGGCTCCCTTTGCGGATTTCTACCTAGCCTGCATGGCGTTTCGGCGTCAGATTGAGTCCGGGAGGGCGGGGCTGCTTGTTCGGCCACATCCTGAGCTCTGGCTTCGTGATGGGGTTGGCAGCCGACACGCTCGTTCTCACGCCGGCGACGGCCACGAACGGGACCGGCACGTCTCATACCGTGACCGCCCACGTGGCGGATGCGCTCGGTGGAGCGATCGTGGGAGTCACCGTGGAGTTCGTCGTCACGGTGACCAACCCCATGACCGGTGACGACGTCACGGACGTGAGCGGCAACGCGATGTTCACGTACTTGGGTGCGAATGCCGGCACCGACACGATTACGGCCTTCGCCGATGTCGATGGTGACGGGACCCAAGACGTCGACGAGCCGGGTGACACGGCCACCAAGACATGGGTGGTCATGCCCAAGTGCCCCGGCCATTCAGGAGACACCCGCAACCAGGTGGTCGGGACCGCAGGTGCCGACGTCCTGGTGGGCACGGCTGGAGCCGACGCATCTGTGGCCTTGGCGGGAACGACATCCTGAGAGGGCTAGGCGGCAACGACCTCCTGATCGGTGGAGGCGGCGCCGACCTACTGAAGGGCGGCGCTGGGGCCGACACCCTCCGGGGCGGTCGTGGTCCCGATGTGCTCCGTGGGGGCCCGGGGAACGACCGGCTCTACGGCGGACTCGGCAACGATCGGCTGTACGGCGGAGGCGGCAGTGACCGGCTGTTCGGCGGAGGTGGCAGAGACCGTCTCTACGGCGGACCAGGCAACGACCACCTGGACGGTGGACCCGGCAGGGACCTGTGCGTCGGCGGCCTCGGTGCTGACACGTTCGTCCGTTGCGAGCGCCACCGGCCGTAGCGGCCGACGGAGGTAAGGAGAAAGGAACCGGCCCCTCAGGGGGCCGGTTCCTTTTCATGGCCGTTCCGCCACGGCTGACTGAACGGCTGTTCAGGAGCGCCGCTACACTGCGCGGCCATGAGGATCCTGGTCGTGGGGAGCGGCGGTGTCGGCTCGGCGTTCGCCCCCATCGCGGCGCGGCGTGACTTCTTCGAGCACGTCGTCTTCGCCGATCACGACGAGGGAAAGGCCAAGCGGGTCGTCGACCGCTACGCGGACGGCCGCTTCTCCGCCGCTCGCGTGGACGCGAGCGACGCAGCGGCCGTCGCCGAGCTCGCCCGGGCCAACCGGTGTGACGTGATCTTGAACGCGGTCGACCCGCGCTTCGTGATGCCGGTGTTCGAGGGCGCCTTCGCCGCGGGCGCGACCTACATGGATATGGCCATGTCGCTCTCGCAGCCGCATCCGGATCGGCCGTACGAGGAGGCGGGCGTCAAGCTGGGAGACGAGCAGTTCGCTCAGGCGGACCGGTGGGAGGAGCAAGGGCTCCTCGCGGTACTCGGCATGGGTGTCGAACCGGGCATGTCGGACGTCTTCGCCCGCCATGCCGCGGATGAGCTGTTCAGTGAGATCGACCAGGTCGGCGTTCGGGACGGCGCCGACCTGGTCGTCGAGGGCTATGACTTCGCGCCGAGCTTCTCGATCTGGACCACGATCGAGGAGTGCCTCAATCCTCCCGTCATCTGGGAGAAGGATCGCGGTTGGTTCACCACCGAGCCGTTCAGCGACCCGGAGATCTTCACGTTCCCCGAGGGGATCGGCACCGTCGACTGCGTGAACGTCGAGCACGAGGAGGTCCTGCTCGTACCCAGGTGGATCGACTGCGGGCGGGTGACGTTCAAGTACGGGATCGGAGACGAGTTCATCGACGTCCTGAAGACCCTCCACAAGCTGGGGCTGGATCGGACCGAGCCGCTTCGTCTCGACGGTGTGGAGGTCTCGCCGCGTGACGTGGTCGCGGCGGCGCTGCCCGACCCGATGAGCCTCGGCGATCGGATGACCGGCAAGACCTGCGCTGGCACGTGGGTGACGGGAACGGGGACCGACGGCTCTCCTCGGGAGGTGTACCTGTACCACGTGGTCGACAACGAAGAGACGTGGGGTCGGGACGGCGCCCAGGCGGTCGTCTGGCAGACCGCGATCAATCCCGTGATCGCTCTGGAACTGCTCGCCGGCGGCGCCTGGTCGGGGGCGGGCGTTCTTGGTCCGGAGGCGTTCGAGTCCCGCCCGTTCCTCGACCTCCTGAACGACTACGGGTCTCCCTGGGGCATCGAGGAACGCCCGACGGGCGTCTAGGACCCCTCAGCCGCACCACGCTTCGAGCGCTCCTCATGTCGGCCAGCACTCCCGCCGATGACACCAACATGAACTCGGTCGCGACCGCGACCCTCTTCGAAGCTGCCCTCGGACGCCTCTCGGACGTGCTCGCCCCCGGCTCCTTCCTCGAGGCGACTCCGGAGTCGCTCGTCGTGGCCGAGTCGGGCGGGGAGATCATCTACGCGAACGCAGCTTGCGAGCGGCTCACGGGGTTCGAGCGAGGCGAGCTCCTCGGGCTTCAGGCGAACGGACTGCTCGCGACCGATCTCTCGACACATCCGGCGGGCTCGTCTTTGGAAACCACCTGCACTCGTCGGGACGGCGACCAACTCCCGGTGGAGGTGCACATCGGCAGGATCGACGGTGCCACGCGGCTGCTGGTTATCACCCTTCGGGATCGCACGGAGCTGGAGGCCGGCCGGGCCGCGCGCTTCGAGGCCGAGGCGAAGTACCGGGCTCTTGTGGAGCACATCCCCGCGGTCGTGTACCTGGACCCGGTCGACGAGGACTCGGAGTCGATCTACGTGAGCCCGCAGGTCGTGGAGCTGCTCGGCATCAGCCAGGATGAGTGGCTGACCGATCCGTACGCTTGGCGGCACCATGTGCATCCGGAGGACATCGATCACGCGTGGGACGAGTACCGGATGGTCCACGAGGACGGCACGGTCCGCTGGGTGCTCGAGCAGGCCTACCCCATCGACGACGAAAGCGGCAAGCCCTGGCTGATCCAGGGAGTGATCTTCGACATCACCGAGCGCAAACGGGCGGAAGAGCAGGTGGCGTTCCTCGCGTACCACGACAAGCTGACCGGCTTGCCGAACAGAGCCCTCTTCGAGGAGATGCTCGAGACTGCGATCGCTCGGGCGCGCCGGCACGATCTCGGTGTGGACGTTCTCTACCTCGACCTCGACAACTTCAAGCTCGTGAACGACTCGCTCGGACACCATGCCGGCGACGAGCTCGTCACGCAGCTCGCCGAGCGTCTCCGAGGATGCACGCGCGAGACGGACATGGTCGCGCGGCAGGGCGGGGACGAGTTCCTGCTCCTGCTCGCAGACCTGGAGCGGGGGATGGGTCCCGTCTCGGGCATCGAAGCCGGAGTGCTCGTGGCCGAGTCGGTCTCGACACGGGTCCACGAGGCGCTCCAGGAGCCGTTCAACCTGGGCGGTGTGGAGTTCTTCGCGTCCGCCTCGATCGGGGTGAGCCTCTTCCCGCAGGACGCCGCCGACGCGACGAGCTTGTTGCGGAACGCGGACACCGCGATGTACCAATCGAAGAAATCGGATCCGGGCGGCTACGTCGTGTACGCGAGTGGCTTGGACGATGCCAGCGGGCAGCTTTCGCTTACCACGCGGCTCCGTCGTGCGGTGGAACAGCAGCACTGGGTGCTGCACTGGCAGCCGGTGATGGACCTCGCGGAGGGAACGGTCTCCGGCCTCGAGGCGCTGATCCGGTGGCGCGAGCCCAACGGCGGACTCGTCCCACCGGGCGAGTTCATCCCGATCGCAGAGGAGCTCGGGCTGATCGAAGCGATCGGCGACTGGGTCATCGACGAGGTCGCTCGCCAACGGAAGGCCTGGGAGGCGGAGGGGATCGACGTGCGTGTCGGCTTCAACCTGTCGCCGCGCCAGTTGTGGTCGGGGCGTCTGACGGAGAAGGTGATGGAGAAGCTCTCGAGCGCAGGGGTCGATCCTCACGACGTCGTGGTGGAGATCACCGAGTCGACGGCGATGGCCGACCCCGACCGGACCCAACGGGTCCTGTCGGAGCTGCACGCATTGGGACTCACTTTGGCGATCGATGACTTCGGGACCGGATACTCATCGCTCGCGCGGCTGAAGCACCTGCCCGTCGACATCTTGAAGATCGACCGCATCTTCATCCACAAGGTTCATCGCGACCACGACTCCGGCCGCATGGTGGAGGCGATGGTGCAGTTGGCGCACGGATTGGGCATGATCCCGCTCGCCGAGGGGATCGAGACGGCCGAGGAGCTGGCGTTCCTTCGTGAAGCCGGGTGCACCCTGGGTCAGGGCTTCTTCTTCGCACGACCCGTGCCGGCCGAGGAGATCCCGGGGCTGCTGGTGCCCGGTTCGCTGCCTTCTTAGTCCTCAGCGAGACGGCCATCAGGCTCCGCTACCATGCCCTGACCATGGCACTCCGATACGAACCCGCCGAGATCGAGCCGAAATGGCAGCAGGTCTGGGAGGAGGAGGGGCTCTACCGGGCCTCCGACGACCCCGACGACAAGCGGCCGCGCTTCTACGCGCTCGACATGTTCCCGTACCCCTCGGGCGATCTCCACCTGGGCCACGCCGAGGCGTTCAGCGGCGGCGACGTCGTTGCTCGATTCCGGGCACTGCAGGGCCACAACGTCTTGCACCCGATCGGCTGGGATTCCTTCGGTTTGCCGGCCGAGAACGCGGCGATCAAGCGAGGCATCCATCCCAAGGAATGGACCTACGAGAACGTCGAGCAGCAGGCTCGCTCGTTCAAGCGGTTGGGGATGTCCTTCGACTGGACCCGTCGACTGCACACGAGCGACCCGGAGTATTACCGCTGGACCCAGTGGCTTTTCCTGAAGCTCTTCGACATGGGCCTCGCGTACCGGAAGTACGCCCCGGCCAACTGGTGTCCCAACGACCAGACGGTCCTCGCCAACGAGCAGGTGATCAATGGTTTCTGCGAGCGCTGCGGGACCGCGGTCGTTCGGAAGGATCTCACGCAATGGTTCTTCAAGATCACCGAGTACGCGCAGCGTCTGCTCGACGACATGGACACCCTGGACGAGTGGCCCGAGCACGTGATCAGGATGCAACGGAACTGGATCGGGCGCTCCGAGGGGGCCACGGTTCGCTTCACCGTCGAGGAGACGGGCGATGAGGTCGAGGTGTTCACCACTAGGCCCGACACGCTCTGGGGGGTCACGTTCTTCGTGTTCGCGCCCGAGCATCCGCTCGTCGCGAAGCTGGCGGAGGTGGGAGGCACGTCGGAGCTCACGAACCGCGAGCAGGCCGAGAGCCGCGAGGGGGTGCCGCTCGGCGTCCACGTCGTGAATCCCGTCAACGGCGAGCGGGTGCCCGCGTTCGTGGCGCCGTACGTGCTGATGGAGTATGGGACCGGTGCGGTGATGGGTGTGCCCGCGCACGACCAGCGTGACTTCGAGTTCGCCGGCGAGCACGGCCTCGAGATCCGCGTCGTGATCCGGCCGCCCGGTGAGGAGCGTGACCCTTCCTCGAAGACGGAAGCCTACGGCCACGAGGGCGTGATGGTGAACTCCGGCCCCTTCGACGGCGAGCGCTCGCCCGAATCGATCGCGAAGGTTGCGCAGTGGCTGGAAGAACAGGGGCTCGGGCGTCCCGCCGTCACCTTCCGCCTCCGGGACTGGCTGATCTCCCGGCAGCGGTATTGGGGCGCGCCGATCCCGATCATCCATTGCGATGAGCACGGCGAGGTCGCGGTGCCGGAGGCGGACCTGCCGGTCGAGCTTCCCGATGACGTCGACTTCCAACCGGGCGGGGTGTCGCCGCTCGCGCGTCACGACCGGTTCGTGAAGACCGCGTGTCCGAAGTGCGGTCGTGACGCGCGACGCGACACCGACACGATGGACACGTTCGTCGACTCGAGCTGGTACTTCTTCCGCTACTGCTCCCCGGCGTATGAGGACGGCCCCTTCCGGCGGGAGGACGTCGAACGGTGGCCGGTGAGCCAGTACACGGGGGGCGTCGAGCACGCGATCCTGCACCTGCTCTACGCGCGCTTCTTCACGAAAGCTCTCTACGACGCCGGGATGGTTCCCTACATCGAGCCGTTCCCGCGTCTGATGAATCAGGGTCAGGTCATCTACGGCGGCGCGTCGATGTCCAAGTCGAAGGGCAACGTGGTCGAACCGATGCCCCTCGTCGAGCGCTGGGGGGCCGACTCGATGCGGCTCACGATGCTGTTCGCGAGTCCCTTCGAAGATGACATCGACTGGAAGTTGATCGCGGGCGATCCGAACCGGCGACCCGGCGTGCACCAGTGGCTCGGCCGGGTGTTCGCGGCGGTTGGGGCGGCGGCCGAGGGTGGCGGGGAGGAGCCCGGGGAGCTCGTGCGCCTGACCCACCGGACGATCAAGGGCGTGACCGAGGACATGGAGCGGTTCCGCTTCAACGTCGCGATCTCGAAGCTGATGGTGCTGACCAACGAGATGCGCTCGACTCTGGATGCAGGCGGAGCGGCCCGCGGGGCCGCGGAGGCGCTCGTCCAGATGCTGGCGCCGTTCGCGCCGTTCGCCGCCGAGGAGCTGTGGCGAGAGGTTCTGGGGCATGGGGAGTCGGTCCACGTCTCCCGCTGGCCCGGGTACGACGAGGCGCTGGCCGCGCAGGACACCGTCACGCTGATCGTGCAGGTGGACGGGAAGGTCCGCGACAAGATCGAGGTGCCTGCGGACGCGGATGAGGCCCGTGTGCTCGAGCTGGCCCGATCATCCGAGAAGGCCCGGAGCGCGATCGCCGATCGCGAGGTCGTGAAGGAGATCATCCGCGCGCCGAAGCTCGTTAACCTCGTTATCCGCGCCTAAGCATTCAGCTGCCCGGGATCTTCGCGATGATCGTGTCGCGAGCCCATCGCTCGAACCGGTAGATCTCGAGGTCCTTTCGTGAGACCGCGAGCCGCACGTCGCTCCCCACCGAGGTGACCGCGCCGAACGAGACCCGGGCCGGTCCCTCGATGCCGGATTCCCTCAGCCGCTCATGGATGCTCGCGATCGTGTTGCCGATCCGGCCTCCGATCCGGCGAGCGAGCGCGCCGGGACCCGCGAGGATCGCGGTGACGGTGGGCGGGCCGCCTTCGGGGGGGATGGTCAGCTCGAGGTCGTCGACGTTGCCGGACATCCGCTCGTTGATGTCGATCATCTGGCGGTCCAGCAGCTCGAGCCCGGCATCGACGACCCTCCCCGGCTCGCGTCCAGGACGAAGCGACCCTCCCAGATGGTCGGCGGCGACGCGGAGTCGGATCCGGCCCTCCTCGATCGACGCGATCTGTTCCCACGTGGGGATCAGGATCCGGCCGTGGAGAGTGTCGAAGGCGACGCGGAGCGGCAAGGGTCCGCGGACCTCGTTGCGTTCGAACCCGAGACGAGCGCCGATCGCGGTCGAGCCGACCAGGAGCGACCGGAGTCGCAGCGAAGCCCCGAAGGGCCCGATCGGTGGACCGTCCTGGACGAGGCGCACGTCGTAGACCTTGTCGATGGTCGTGCCTTCGGCGTCCAGGACCTCCGCGCCGAGGAGGTCACTCATCCGCACCTACCCGCCCCCTTTCGTGAGGATCATCAGCGGGATCGTCGCCAAAGCGACCAGGACGAGGATCACCAGATAGACGAACGCGATCGCGTTGAGCGGCTTCGAATTCGTCTTCTCGCCGACGTAGGTGGGGTCGTTGGCGACGATCAGGATCGGGAAGTAGGTGAGCGGCAGGGCGGCCGCCGAGAGCACGATCGAGTACTCGGTGACCTTGATCGGGTCGAGGGTCGTGAGCGCGATCCCGATCGCGAGACAGATCGAGCCGATCACCACGAGGTGGAACAGCGAGGCCTCCCGCGGCCGCACGTACTTGCCCCATTGCCACCCGAAGAACTGGCTCACGGTGTAGCCGGCCGACAATCCGGTCTCGATCGCCGCGCTGAAGATCGCCGCGAACATCCCGATCAGCAGGATCACGACGGCGACCTTCCCGAGTCCGAGCCCGACCGGCAGCGTCACATGCCCCAGCGTGTCCGCGGTGATCCCCCTCGGCCTGAGGACGACGGCCGCCGAAGCCATGATCGCGAGCGAGAGCACGGCGCCCAACGGGAACCCCAGGTAGACGTTCGCGCGGTTGAGGTTCAGGTCGCTTGGAGACCACCCGTCTTCTACCGCTCCGGAGGAGAAGAAGAAGACCTCGTATGGGGTCATCGCCGCACCGAGCAGGGCGATGGCGAAGAATGCGTAGGTGAACCCGGTCTCGGTGGCGGGGACCGCCGGTTCGAGCGCTGCGTGGGCGAGCCCTCCCCAGTCGGGTCCGATCTTCCAGAGCGCGACGGCCAGGATGCAGATCAGGAGCCCCGTGAGGCCGAAGGCCTTCTCGATCACGGAGAACTGCACCTTCCAGATGACGAGCCACACCGCGACCCCCGCCAGCGGGACCCAGAGCAGATAGTTCACACCGGTCACGAGCTCGATGATGACGGCAAGACCCGCGATCTCCGCCGTGAGCGTCAACAGGTTGATGAAGAACGACGCGACCAGGTTCACGAGGGCCGGCCGGGCGCCGAGCCGCTCGCGGATGACGTCGAAGACCGGACGTCCGGAAAGAGCGGCGACCCGTCCGGCCATCTCGGCGTAGATCACGATCCCGATGACGCCCACGACCACCGCCCACGCGAGGCCCATCCCGAACCGGGCACCCGTCTCCGCGTTCGCCACGAGGTCTCCCATGTCCACGAACCCGCCGAATGCCGTCAGGACCCCGAGGAAGACCTGGAAAACGCGCTTGAGTTTCATGCGTTCGATCCCGTCCACCGCTCGAGGGCGTCGGTGGGCTCGATCAGCGAGGACCGAAGCTGGAGCAATGCGGCCGTATGCCCTCGCTTGGCCTCGAATCGCATCCGGGTGATCGCGTCGGACGCTCGTTCCAAGAGGGGGAGGATGCGCGCGCGAAGCCGGTCGGCGCGCGCATCCGGGGACTGCACGGAGGCGAAGCTCTCAACCGCAGTCGCGGCTGCCTTCTCCGCGTCCTTCAGCTGCACCGCGACCGCCGAGCCCAGGAGCCGGTTCTGGCCGGCGAGGTGGGCCGTGAGGATCGCCGTGCGAGCTTGTGAGACGACTTCCTGTGCGGCGTCGGCCGCCTTCGACCGATAGGCCTCGAACGTCGTTGCCGGAAGGGAACAGCCGACCGCGCAGACCAACAACACCAAGATCGCGGACCATCGCCTCCGCACGGCTCAAGTCCTACCCTGCAGCGATTCTGGAGAAACATCGGCAGGTCAGGCAGGCCCTCCATGTGACGCGCTTCACTGCGGATGGAGTGATGTGCGCCTAGCGTCCCCGCCATGTCGTTCCGCGAGCGCCTCGACACGCTTTCGCGCGGGGAGATCGCGGGGCTGATCGTCGTGTTGGTGACGGTGCTGGGCGGCGCCGGGCTCTGGTACGCCCGCTCGCTGCCCAAGCCGGTGACGATCGCCGAGTCGGGGCCCGGAGCCGCCCAGCCGCTGGCGACGCCGACGCAGACGCCAGCGCTGCTCATCGTGGACGTGGCGGGGGCGGTCCGGAAGCCCGGCGTCTACGAGTTCGCCGAAGGGGAGCGGGTCGTGGACGCCATCGAGCGGGCCGGCGGGCCGATGCCGAAGTCGGATCTCAGCCTGCTGAACCTGGCCGCGATGCTCGTCGACGGGACGCAGATCATGGTGCCGAAGTCCGGTCCGCCCGTGGCCGGCGTCCCCGGGGCCGTGGCGCCGGGCTCGTCGGGCGGCCTCATCAACATCAATTCGGCGTCGGCGACCGAGCTCGAGACATTGTCGGGTATCGGCGAGGTACTGGCCGCGACGATCGTCGAGTTCCGCACGCAGAACGGACCGTTCGCGTCCGTGGACGACCTCCTCGACGTGAGCGGGATCGGGCCGGCGACGCTCGAGGAGATCCGCGACCAGGTCACGGTCTGAACTCAGCCCGTGGGTGCCTGGACGCTCCCGATCGCCGCGGCGGCGTTCGCGGGAGGACTCGTCGCCTGGCCCGCGGCGCCGAGGTGGGTCGACCCCTGGATGCCGCTCGGCCTCGGTGCAGTCGCTCTGGCGATCGCTTGGATCTGCGCGGCACGCCCCGGCCGGGATGCCACTGCCCTCGTCCGCGCGGGCCTCCTGCCTCCGAACCCCGCCGCCGTCTCGGCCATCGTGCCCGCGCGGACGAGCGCACGGGCCTCGCTGAGCGCCGCCGCCCTCACGATCGCCGGGATGCTCGCACTCGGCGTGGGATGGGCCGGCTTCCACGACCGCGGACTCGACACGGCTCTCCTGGCGCGCCTCGCGCCCGAGCGCGTGGCGATCGAAGGGACGCTGAAGACGGATCCCGGGGCCTCCACGTTCGGGTGGTCCACGGAGGTCTACGTGCGGACCGTCGAGTGGCGCGACGGAGCCGTCACGTTGCGGTCGTCGATCTGGGCGAGCGGCGACGGTCCGATCCCACGCGCGCGCAGGGGCGATCGCGTGGAGCTCGAGGGAGTCGTACGGGTTCCGGACGACCCAGGCTTCGCCCAGGCACTCCGGCACAAGGGCATCCCGGCTCAGATCCAGCTGGACCGGTTCGCACGATCCGGACAGTCGGGGAACCTTTTCGTACGGGCGACCCAGACCACCAGGGGTGCCGTGGGGCATTCCATCAAGCGCGTGTTCCCGTCCAGGGAGGCGGGGCTGCTCCTCGGGCTCGTGCTCGGCGACGACTCCGAGCTGGAGCCGGGGGTGGAGCGGGACTTCCGGGCCGCCGGACTCAGCCACTTGCTCGTCGTCTCCGGCGAGAACGTCGCGATGATCCTGGCACCGGTCCTCGCCGCCGTCGCGCTGCTCCGGCTCTCGCGCTGGCCGCGATTCGTCGTCGGCTTCGGCACGGTCGCGTTCTTCACCGTCCTGACCGGTGCAGAGCCGTCGGTCCTCCGGGCCGGCGTGATGGCGGGTCTCGCGCTGATCGGGGTCTTGATGGGGAGGCCTCGCGCGATGGCCTCGATCCTCTCGGCCGCGGTGCTGGCGCTGCTCGTGCTCGATCCGTGGCTGATCTGGTCGGTGGGGTTCCAGCTGTCGGTCGCCGCGACCGCCGGGATGGTCTCGGTGGCGTCCCCGATGGCCGCGTGGTGTGAGCGCGTCGCGCCGAAGCCGCTCGCGATCGCAGCGGGAGCCAGCATGGCCGCCCAACTTGGGGTCACGCCCGTCCTCCTCACGCACTTCGGCGAGGTCCCGCTCGTCACGCTGCCGGCGAACCTCCTGGCCTTCCCCTTGGTGGCGCCGGCGTTGCTCCTCGGCGTCCTGGCCTCAGGCCTCGGGCTCGTGTGGCTCCCGCTGGGTATCGCCATCGGCGCGCTCGCCCGCGTCCCGATGCGCGGGCTCGAGCTGATCGCGGATCGCCTGGGGAAGGCGCCGGTCGGCTACCTCACCGCGGAGGGCGGCCCCTTCGTTCTCATCGTCGGCATGATCGTGGTGATCGGGCTCATCGTCTGGATCCGCACCCGATGGCGACCGCCGAGGGCGGTGACCGCGTTCGTGGTCGCCGCCCTCCCGCTGCTCGTCTGGGCGTCGGCGCTGGCGAGCGGGCCGCCCTCCGGCCTCACGGTGCGCTTCTTCGATGTGGGCCAGGGAGACGCCGCGCTCCTCACGACGCCTCAGGGCGCCTCGGTCCTGTTCGACGGGGGACCGGACGAGGAGCAGGTGGCGCGGGAGCTCGCGTCGGTCGGCGTGAAGCGCCTCGATGTCGTCGTCGCCAGCCATCCGCATGCCGATCACATCGTGGGACTACCGGCGGTGCTCACGCGCGTCCCCGTGGGGCTGCTTCTGGAGCCAGGATGCCCGGGGGCATCGCCGCTGCAGTCCGATCTCGACCGCGCGATCGCCGACGAGCACGTTGCCGTCCGGAACCCGCGGGCGGGGGACACTTTCTGGCTCGGGCTGCTCCGTCTCGACATCCTGTCGCCGGATCGGTGTTGGGCGGGGACCGAGTCGGACACCAACAACGACGCGATCGTCGTCCGTGTGACCTATGAGGGACACGTCGTCCTGATCGCGAGCGAGCCCGAGGAGCCGGCCCAGGAGGTGCTCCTCGAGTCCGGCGTCGACCTCCACGCGGACGTGCTGAAGGTCCCCCATCACGGCGCCGCGACCTCGATCCATGAGTTCTTCGATGCCGTGGGCGCCCGCGTGGCGGTGGTCTCGGTGGGCGAGAATGACTACGGGCACCCTGTGCCGGCGACGTTGGCCGCCCTCGTGGCGAGCGGCGCAAGGGTCTGGCGAACCGACCGAGCCGGCACGATCACCATCAGGTTCGTGGGTCGGACACCGACGATAGAGTCCGAGCGATGGCCGGCCGCCGCTCTCCCGTGACCCTGCTCTGGGGCGAGGACGCCTACCTGCTCCGGGAAGCGGCGATCGCGCTCCTCGGTGAGACCAAAGCGACCGAGGTCGATGCCGTCGAATGGCAGGGCGGGGAGCTCCAGGGGCTGGCCACTCCTTCGCTATTCGGTGAGCCTCGCGCCCTCCTGGTGAACGATGCGAAGTCGCTCCGGAAGGAGACCCTCGAGGAGATCGCCAGGTACCTCGAGGCTCCCGACCCCGACGCCACCCTGGTCCTTTCCTGCGTGGTCGCCGAGCGCGGGAAGGTCCCCGCAGGTCTCCAGAAGCTCGTGGAGCCGGTCGGCGAGGTCCGCAAGGTGGACGTCGCCAAGAAGGAGCTGGAGCCATGGCTCGTTGCGAAGGCCAAGGAGTACGGACTCGATCTCGCGATCCCGGGGGCTCGTGCGCTCGTCGAGACGCTTGGGCCGGAGCCCGGTCAGCTGGTCGCGGCGCTCGGCCAGCTCCAGGACGTGTTCGCCGGGCAACGCGTCGGAGCCCGCGAGGTCGCGCAGCAGTTCCGCGGGCTGGGCGAGCAGAAGACGTGGGATCTCTGCGACCGGGCGTTCGGGAAGGACCTCCCCGGCGCGATCCGTTCGCTCCGGGCGATCGAGGAGGGAGGGGACGACGCGCTGATGGTCCTCGGGGGGATCGCCGCTCGCCTGAGGGATCTCCTCAAGGTGCGGTCGCTCCCGGACCGGATGCCTCCCGCCCAGGTGGCGAAGGAAGCCGGCCTTCGGTTCGATTGGCAAGCCCGCCGATACCAGCAGCAGGCCAGGAACTTCTCGATGGAACAGCTCGTGACGCTGCACGACCGGATCACGGAGGCGGATCGGGCACTCAAGTCGGGTGCCACCGGCGACGTGGTGATGCCGACCCTCGTGACGTCGATCGCGACGGCCTGATCACCAGCGGGACGCGACCATCACGAACCACCGACCCTCGAACAGCACACGGCCGCCCCCGAGCTCCTTCGAGAGCTGCGACGCCGTGAGATACCGCTTGAAGACGTGATGCGACGACCCGTCGTTCAGGGTGCGCTCTTGCATCTGTTCGGGCTCGACGTCATCTCGGAGCGGGGCGTCCAGAACCACGAGCGCCGGAGCGATCCGTCGGCTCTCGGCCAGGAAGCGGCCTCGCTGCGCGGGATGCAGATGCCCGTAGAAATGGCCGGCGAAGACACGGTCGAAGCTGTCGTTGCGGAAGGGCAGGGTGAACGCGTCGGCCCGAACGACCGGGTGATCGTGCCGTGCGCGTGACTCCGCCAGCATCCCCGAGCTCGAATCGGTACCGATCACGCGACCGGGGATGTGCCTCGTGATGAAGCCGGTTCCGCACGCAACGTCCAGGGTCCGGGACGGTGGAAGCGAGGAGACCACGTCCTCGACCGCCCGAAGCTCGTCCGCCCACCCGGGGCGATCCCTGTCGGCGAAGAGTCCGGCGCTCAGGTACCAGTCGTCGTATTCGGCAGACCGGCGCTCGTAGTACGGCTCCATCGATCGATCCGGGGCTTCGGCGGACATCGTGACGCGAGTCTAGAGACGGTACGAAGGAGGTCTCGAGCTACTCGGACGAGGCGACCGAGCTCGCCGCCTTGGCGAGCCGGCTCTTGCGCCGGGCGGCCGTCCGCTTGTGCACGATGCCCTTGGCGACCGCCTTATCCAGTGCACGAGCGGTTTCGCGCTGCTGGGTCGTCGCCGCCTCCGCGTCGCCCGATCCGATCGCGGTCCGGACCTTCTTCGTGGACGTCTTGAGCGCGGTGCGGACGGTCTTGTTCCGCTCCGAACGCTTCTCGTTCTGACGGTTCCGCTTGATCTGAGACTTGATGTTGGCCATGAAGCGGGCAGTCTACCAGCGGGTTCTCATCTACCCTACCCACGCCCGGGCGCCCGTACCATTGGGACCTCGTGGACGTTTCCCACATCCGGAACTTCTGCATCGTGGCGCATATCGACCACGGTAAGTCCACGCTGGCCGACCGCCTGCTGGAGCTCACCCACGCCGTCGCGGACCGCGACATGCGCGCCCAGTACCTGGACCGTATGGACCTCGAGCGGGAGCGCGGGATCACGATCAAGGCCCAGGCCGTCCGGCTCACCCACGACGGGTACGAGCTGAACCTGATCGACACGCCCGGCCACGTCGATTTCACCTACGAGGTTTCGCGCTCGCTCGAGGCCTGCGAGGGCGCCATCCTCCTCGTCGACGCGGCCCAGGGCTTGGAGGCGCAGACGCTCGCGAACTTCCACCTCGCGCGGGACGCCGGCCTCACGATCGTGCCGGCGCTGAACAAGATCGACCTGCCGGCGGCGGAGCCGGATCAACGAGCCAAGGAGCTGGCCGATCTCCTCGACCGCGATCCCGACGACATCCTCCGGATCTCGGCGAAGACCGGGGAAGGTGTCGAAGAGCTCCTGAAAGCGGTCATCGAACAGGTGCCCGCGCCCGTCGGCGATCCCGCG
>CAJDUF010000141.1_pt1 | contig 17286 bp, 18 predicted proteins | sample 7390091 | NCBI WGS metagenome assembly CAJDUF01 (sample SAMEA7055670, study PRJEB34461) | soil metagenome | biome: terrestrial ecosystem; feature: Peninsula; material: soil | place: Antarctica | collected 2016 | reverse complement strand
TGGCTCGGAGCCCGGCACGCGAAGGTCGAGCTCAACGAGGACGACCTCCGCATCCGCATGGGATGGGCGTTCCGAGCCACCATCCCCCGTCGCTCGATCCGGCGAGCCGCCCTCCAACGTGACGCGGTGTGGGCGATCGGCGTCCACTCCGACCTCCGATTCAAGAGCTGGCTCGTGAACGGCTCCACGAAAGGGGTCGTCTTCCTCGACCTCCTGCCGCCCGCGACGGGCCGCTTCGGCCCCTTCCCGATCACCATCGAGCGCCTCGGTCTGGGCCTCGAGGATCCGGACGCCTTCCTCCGCTACCTCGGCGTCGGCACGGAGACGCCCGAGCCCCCCGAGGTCTAGCCTTCGCGTTCAGGGTGGCTCACATGTCCAAGGCCTTCGTCTGCCTCGTCCTCGTCGTCACCTCGATGGCCGGATGCTCCGGCAACGCGACCGGGTCGATGGTGGACATCGGGGGACGCAGTCTCTACCTCGATTGCCGCGGTCAGGGAAGCCCGACGGTCATCCTCGAAGGGGGACTGACGTCCGACACCTCGGCGTGGGACGACGTGATCGATCCGATCGCCGGGTTCACCCGTGTGTGCGCGTACGACCGGGCGAACAACGGCCGGAGCGACGAGGTCGGTCTTCACTCGGGCGACCAGAGCGTCTCGGACCTCGAGAACCTGCTCGCCGCGAAGAAGATCGAGCCCCCGTACGTCCTGGTCGCCTGGTCCTTCGGCGGCCCGATCTCCCGGCTGTACGCGGCTCGTCATCCAGACGACGTGTCGGGGATGGTGCTCGTCGATACCGACCCCACGGACTATCGGAGCGAAGGCGACCCGTTCGTCCCGGAGAACGTCCGTGAGCGCTCCTACTGGGCGAGCGAGAACCTCGAGAAGCTGGACCTCGATACCACCCTCGATCTCGTCCGCAGGGAGAGCACGCCGGGCTCATTCGACGACCATCCCCTCGTGATCCTCACGCCCTCGGTCCCGAACAGCGGGAACATCGGCGAGGGAGGCTCCCAGGGACTGCCGGGCCCGCGGGTGACTGAGCTGGACGAGCTGTACCTCCGGCTCCAGAAGGAGATGACGCACCTCTCGTCCGACTCCCGTCTGGAGTTGGTCGACGACACCGGCCACTGCATCCATTGCGACAAGCCGCAGGTCGTGATCGACGCGGTGCGGGAGGTCGTGCAGTCGGCCTGACGTTGCTTGTTCTCGTTTCGAAAAGGTCGCCTCGAAGTGTGACGCGTTTCACTGTGCTCCGAATGCGTTGTCGGTACCGTCGTCGGCATGAGCACGTTGCGCTCGGCCCTCGATGAGATCCGCTCGGAGGATCTTCGATCCTCTTCGGACGAGGAGCTGGGCGAGGATCTGATGGAGTTCGAACGCGCCTCGCGGGTACTGGAGGCAGAGCGCTCCAGGCGGCTCACGGAGGTGGAGCGTCGGGCCACCTGGGCGGTCGACGGTCACCTGTCGGTAGTGTCGTGGCTCGCGGCGCGCGTGCGGCTCGGGTTCTCGCGAGCCTCGCAGCAGGTCAAGCTTTCGAGGGCGTTGCGACAGATGCCGGCGACCGCGGAGGCCTTCGGGTCGGGTGAGCTCTCCTCGGAGGCCGTCGGGCTGTTGGTTGTGGCCAGGGACTCAGCGCCGGGGGCGTTCTCGGAGGCCGAGGACATGCTCGTGGACGCGGCTGTGGTGCTTCCCGCCCGCGAGTTCCGGGCTGCCGTGGCGTACTGGCGCCAGGCGGCCGATGCGTCGGCGGCGGAAGAGCGCGCCAGACGCATCTACGAGGAGCGCCATCTTCACGTCTCCCCCACGATCGAGGGCACGGTCCGGATCGATGGGGACCTCGACCCCGAGTCGGGACAGACGCTCATCACCGCACTCCGCTCCGTCGAGGATGCGTGGGCGAGGGACGGCGTCGAGGACCCAAGGAGCGCGCCCCAACGCCGGGCGGACGCCATGGCGGAGCTCTGCCGCAGCTGGCTCGATCGTTCGGACCGGCCCGACGTCGCCGGCGAGCGGCCTCACGTTGTCGTCACGATTGATCTGGAGAGCCTCGAAGGCCGGCTCGGTCGACGATGCGAGCTCTCCGATGTCGGCGCCATCGCCCCGGAGACCGCTCGGCGCCTCGCGTGCGACGCGGGTGTCTCTCGGGTACTCACGCGAGGAGGTTCCGAGCCCCTGGACGTCGGGCGACGCACCCCGGTCGTGCCGTCAGGGATGCGAAGAGCCGTGGTGATCAGGGATGTGGGTTGCAGGTTCCCCGGCTGCGGTAGGCCGCAGGCGTGGTGCGATGCACATCACGTCAGACACTGGGCCGATGGAGGCGAGACCGCACTCGGGAACCTCGTGCTGCTCTGCCGTCCCCATCACCGTGCGGTCCACGAGGATTTCAGCGTCGGGATGACCGATGGCAGGCCGGTGTTCTCCCGGCCTGACGGGAGCCGGCTGGACGCGGATCGGGCACCTCCGTAGAACGTCCGACTACTTCGAAGCAGACTCGGTCTCGCCCACCACTGCCTGGCCGGCCGCCAGCCGTGCCGTCTCCACCCGGAACGGGGAGCAGCTCACGTAGTCCAGCCCGATCTGGTGGCAGAACACGACGCTCGCGGGATCGCCGCCGTGCTCGCCACAGATCCCCAGGTGCAGCGACGCGTTCGCGGCGCGACCCTCGTCACTCGCGATCCGCATCAGCCGGCCCACGCCGTCGATGTCGATGGTCACGAACGGGTTCGCGGGCACGAGCTTGCGCTCCTCGTACATCCCCACGAACTTGCCGATGTCGTCCCGCGAGAACCCGAACGCCGTCTGCGTCAGGTCGTTCGTCCCGAACGAGAAGAACTCCGCCGCCTCCGCGATCTCGGCGGCGGTGACCGCCGCCCGAGGCAGCTCGACCATCGTTCCCCACTCGAGGTGGGAGAGCTCGGTCTCGCCCAGCGACTCCTCCGCCACCGGCTCGAGCTCCTCGCGCATCTGGCGCAGCTCCGGCGCGGTCGCCACCAGCGGGATCATGACCTCGACCTTGGGGTCACCGCCGTCACGCCGGACCTGCGCGGCGGCCTCGAAGATCGCTCGCACCTGCATCGCGTACAGGCCCGGCTTCACGATGCCCAGCCGCACGCCGCGCAGACCGAGCATCGGATTCGTCTCGTGCAGCTCGTTCACCTTCTGGAGCACCTGCTTCTTCTCCTCGACGTCCTCGCCGCGCTCCTCCCCCAGCGCAACCTCGACCGCGAGGTCGACCTGGTTCGGTAGGAACTCGTGTAGCGGTGGGTCGAGCAGGCGCACGGTCACCGGCAGCCCGTCCATCGCACGGAAGATGCCCACGAAGTCCTCCCGCTGCAGCGGCGCCAGCGCGTCGTAGGCCTTCGCCTCCTCCTCCGGCGTCTCCGCGAAGATCATCGTTCGCACGGCCTCCACACGCTCCTCGCCCAGGAACATGTGCTCGGTCCGGCACAGGCCGATCCCCTCGGCGCCGCGCTCACGGGCGTTCCGCGCCTGGTCGGGCGTGTCGGCGTTGGCGCGCACCCGCAGCCGCCGGACCCGGTCGGCGTGTGCCATCAGCGACTCGAACGCCTTCCAGATCTTCTCCTCGCGGGCCTCGGCGTCCCCGGCGCGAGCCTTCTCCAGCACGGACTCCTCCAGCGGCAGCTCCCCGACGTAGACGCTCCCGGTGAAGCCGTCGATCGTGATGACGTCGCCCTCCTTCACGACCGTGCCGTTGGCCGAGAACGTTCGATCGGCCTGCGAGAGCTTGAGCGCGTCGGCGCCGCACACCGCGGGGATGCCCTCGCCGCGCGCGACGACCGCCGCGTGCGAGTTGGTCCCGCCGGCACTCGTGAGGATCCCCTGCGCAGCGATCATGCCGTGGTAGTCGTCCGGCGTCGTCTCGCGGCGGACCAGGATCACGCGCTCGCCCTGCTTCCCGAGGCGCTCGGCCTCATCGGCCGTGAACACGACCTTGCCGATCGCGGCACCCGGCGAGGCGTTCAGCCCCTTGGCGATCGGTGTGGCGCCGCCCTCGGCCTTGACGCGCCGCTTGAACAGCTCCTCCAACCGGTTCGCGTCAACCCGCAACAGTGAGGCGTCGGCGTCGATCAGCTCCTCCGCCAGCATCTCGTAGGCTAACACCCACTCGGCGAACGCGGTCCGCGGTCCGCTTGCCCACACGCACCTGGAGGATCCAGAGCTTCCGCTTCTCGATCGTGAACTCGATGTCGCACATGTCGCGGTAATGCCGCTCGAGCGTGTCCATGTGCTGGCGCAGCCCCCGGTACGAATCAGGGTCCAGCTTCTCGAGCTCGACGAGCGGCAGCGTGTTGCGGATCCCCGCCACGACATCCTCGCCCTGGGCGTTCGGGAGGTAGTCGCCGTACGGCACCTTCTCCCCCGTCGAGGGGTCGCGCGTGAAGGCAACGCCCGTGCCGGAGTCCTCGCCGCGGTTGCCGAACACCATCGCCTGCACGTTGACCGCGGTGCCGAGGTCGTCGGAAATCTTGTTCTGCCGCCGGTAGTCGCGGGCGCGCTTGCCGTTCCACGACTGGAACACCGCCGCGATGGCCAGGCGCAGTTGCTCCTTCGGATCCTGCGGGAACTCCTCACCCGTATGCGTCCGGTAGATGCCGCGGAACTCCTCGATCAGCGCGGTGAGATCGTCGGCGGCGAGGTCCGTGTCCTGCGTGCCGGGCGCCTTGCGTTGCTTGGCGCGTTCGAGTGCCTCCTCGAAGGCTTCGCCGGGCACGCCCATCACGATCTTGCCGAACATCTGGATGAACCGGCGGTAGGCATCCCGGGCGAAACGCACGTCGCCGTCGGATCGCTTCGCGAGCCCCTCGACCGACCGGTCGTTCAGCCCGAGGTTCAGGACGGTGTCCATCATCCCCGGCATCGAGAACCTTGCGCCGGATCGCACGCTCACCAGGAGCGGGTCATCGGGATCGCCGAGCTGGCGACCCATCGCTTCCTCGAGGCGACCGAGGTGCTCGCCCGCCTCTTCGAGCATCTCCCGCGGGGCGCCGCCCTGCTTCAGGAACACCAGGCAGGCCTCGGTCGTGATCGTGAACCCGGGCGGGACCGGCAGCCCCATGTTGGTCATCTCGGCGAGGTTGGCTCCCTTCCCGCCGAGGAGGTCCTTCATGTCCTTGTTGCCTTCGGAGAAGTCGTTGACGTACTTGGTCATGGCGTGAGTCTACGGAAGGTGCCTATGGAACAGGCGCTCACCGGTGTACGCTCGCCTCCTCACTCGCCGCGGAGGATCTGGGATGCCACACGCGAAGGACAAGGGCGCCAAGAACGTCAAGAAGAAGGCCGCGAAGGGGATCAAGGAGAAGCGGGCCGAGAAGAAGCTGAAGCACGACGTCCGGAAGTCCACCGGCGCCGTGGAGACGCTCGGCGAGCGGAACTAGGCAGGCGTCTCTTCATCTAGAGAGACCGAAGAGCCGCCGACAGCGGGCCCATCACGTCCTTCGACGACGCGAAGCCCGCGTTGACCTTCGTCCCGTCCGCCTTCAGCACCAGCCCCGGCCCGGAGCCACGGGACAGCCACTGGCCGAGGGCGTCGCTGAACTCCTTCGCGTCCGCGGGTGTGTCCCAGACGGTGCTCATGATCACCGCGACGTCCTTGCCGTCGCTCCACCCGCGGTAGATCCCTCCGCCCCAGCCGGCGGCGGCTGTCGTTGCCGCCGCCTCGTCGAGCCGGAGGTGGAGCAACGCCTTCAGCCAGACCTCGCCGACGACCATCACGTCGTGGTCCCGCCAGCCGGGGCCGAGCGTCGGCGCGAAATCGGGCACGTCCACCGGCTTCGCCACGTCCCCCGGGAACTTCGCGGGGTGCAGGATCTGTTCGGTCGTGGTCGGGAACGTCCGCAGGGCGCGGTTGACCGCCGCCGGCCCGCCCTGGTCTGCAAGGGCGTCTACGAACCGCTGTCCCGACGTGTAGGGGTACGCCTGGAGCTCGGTGATCAGGGGCGGCACCTTGCCGGCCGATCCACCACCGGAGGGACCCGAGCCCGGCGCCGCGGCCGGGAAGCGGAACAGCACCTGGGTCGCGAAATGGTTGGCGCTTCCTTCCACAACGCCGAGCGCCGCCTGGAAGATCTCGTCGTCGCAATGGACGACCATGTCGTCCAACCGGTCCAGGTCGAAGTGCTGGTCGTCGATCGCGTGCGTGAGCTCGTGCGCCAGCACGAAGTGCTCGACCCGGTCGAGGGTGGCGTCGCCGGTGTAGACGAGCTCCTCGTTCTGCGAGTTGTAGTAGCCGAGTACCTGCCCCTGCTGATAGATGTCGAGGGCCTCGAGGATCCCCACATCGCTCGGGATCGCGCCGATCGTCGCCCACGCATCGCTCCGGCGGGCGTAGAAGCGCTTCGGGTAATACGCGTCGAAGTAGTCGACCAGCCGCCGGTCCATCTCCCCCGCGGTGATCGGCTCGATGTTCACGGGCCGGTCGTAGGTGAGCCCTCGCACGGCTTCCACCTGATCCTCCACCTCCCCGATCGCCGGGGGCGTCGGCATCTTCTTCACCGGATCGGCGACGATGTGGGCCGGGATGCAGAGCCGGCGCATCGCCTGGAGGGCGGTGGTCGGCCCCGTCTTCACCTCGACGCCCGGGTTCGGAGGCGCGGTAGGCGAACGCGACGCCTCCGGCCCCCGCGTGCAGGCCACGGCGATGAAGAGCGCCACGCATATCACGGCGATCCATCTCGCCGGCGCCCGCCTCATCTACGCCTCGCGAGGACGAGGGCGCTCGCGGCCGCCACGATCGCGAGAACCGAGAGCACCGCGGAGACGACCAGCAGCCCCGTCGACTCGAGGAATCCCGCCGCGGAGACGCCGAGCGCCACGATGGCCCCGACCCACAGGACGAACGCCACCGCGTAGGCGATCACAGGCGCTCCGACAGGTACGCGACGAGGCCGTCGATCGCGAGGCGGTCCTGGGTCATCGAGTCGCGCTCGCGGACGGTGACCTGCGCGTCCTCCAACGAATCGAAGTCGACGGTCACGCAGAACGGTGTCCCGACCTCGTCCTGCCGCCGGTAGCGCCGGCCGATCGAGCCCGCGTCGTCGTAGTCGCACATCCACTCGCCCTTCACCAGGTCGAACACGCGGCGAGCCTCCGGAGTGAGCCGCTCGTTGCGCGAGAGCGGGAGCACCGCGACCTTCGTCGGAGCCAGCCGCCGGTCGAGGGCGAGGTACGTGCGCGTCTCCGTTCCGCCCTTCGCGGTCGGCGCCTCCTCCTCGCGGTAGGCGTCCAGCAGGAACGCGAGCACGGCTCGGTCCACTCCGGCCGCGGGCTCGATCACGTACGGGTGATACCGCTGCTCCTTCTCTTGGTCGAAGTACGTGAGGTCCTCTCCGGAAGCCTCCTGATGCGCCTTCAGGTCGAAGTCGGTCCGGTTCGCGATGCCCTCGAGCTCGCCCCAGTCCGTGAACGGGAACCGGTACTCGATGTCGACGGTGCGCTTCGAGTAGTGCGACAGCTCGTCGGGGTCGTGCTCGCGGATGCGGAGGTTCCCCTCGCGCAGCCCGAGGTCGATCCACCAGCCCATCCGCTCCCCGATCCAGAACTCGTGCCAGTCCTCGTCGGTGCCCGGCTCGACGAAGAACTCCATCTCCATCTGCTCGAACTCGCGCAGGCGGTAGATGAAGTTCCCCGGCGTGATCTCGTTGCGGAACGAGCGACCGATCTGCGCGATCCCGAACGGGATCTTCTTCCGGCTCACCTGCTGGATCGTGGCGAAGTCGACGAACATCGCCTGCGCCGTCTCCGGACGCAGGTACACGGTGTTCTCGGCATCCTCGATCGGGCCCATGTTCGTCTTGAACATCAGGTGGAAGTTGCGGGGCTGCGTGAACGCTGTTTGCCCGCAGTTCGGACATACCGGGGGCTCGGGCAGGTGGTCGGCACGGAATCGCTGATGGCAGTTCAGGCACTCGACCAACGGATCGGTGAAGACCTCGAGATGGCCCGAGGCTTCCCACACCTTCGGCGACATGATGACGGCGGCTTCCAGCCCGACGATGTCGTCGCGCAGCTGCACGGTGGAGCGCCACCACTGCTCGCGCACGTTGCGCTTGAGCTCGGTGCCGAGCGGCCCGTAGTCCCACGACGAGCGAAGACCGCCGTAGATCTCCGAGGACTGGAACGCGATGCCTCGCCGTTTGGCGAGGGAGGTGACGGCCTCCATGAGGTGAGACCTTGGGAGGTCGGCCATGAGTATTGGGCTCCTTTCCCGGCCGCTGGCTGCGACCGCCGGCGTGAGCCTCATGCTACCGGCAGGCCACCAATCGAGGTCCCGGTCGTTCCGGTACCTCTCGTATGCCCAGCGGACGGAATTGCCAGTCCTGCGGAGCGGCGCTGCCGCCGGACCTGAGCTGGTGCTCCACCTGCTACACGCCCGTGACGCCGTTCGCGGCCCGACCGCCGCTCCACGAGCCCGGGACCTTCATCGGAAGCCTGATGCGTGAGCACAAGACGTCGCGGTGGAGGTCCGGGCCAACCACGATGGGTCCACTCCGGTCCTGGTGATCTTCCTCACGAAGGACAACCTGGACCGCTACCTCTTCGCCGCGCCCTTGCTCGTCGTCGGACTCATGGTCTCGCTCGCGAGGTGGAACGACGTGTAGCTCGGCTAGTCCGAGCCGGCCGGCGGACCGCCGGGCGACTCATCGTGCGACGTGTCTGGCAGTTGGAGCCGTTCCCCGCCGGGCTTCTTGCGAGCCGCGGTCCGCGCAAGAGCGGCGCGGACCGCCCCCTGATCCACCGTCGTCGTGTCGTGGGGCCGACGGTCGCTCTCGGTGAGCCGGATGAAGGTCTCGAGCGCTGCCGCGTGGGCCGTCGCCTCGTCGACCTGGGGGGCGCGTGAGCTCGGGGCGGGTGATGGTGCCCGCGCCGCGACGGGTGCGGGCGCCGGCGCCGGCACCGGCTGTACCGCCGGCGTAGATACAACCGCGGCCGGCCTGCGCTCGGGCTCCGGCTCCGGGACGGGCCGTGGCTTCGTCGCCTCGGGTGGCGGGGCAACCGGCTTCTGCGACTCGGGCGTCTCGCTCGATCTCCTCGGCGCTCGCTTCGGCTTCACGACGGCGGGCCTCTTCTTGCGCGAAGTCACCGGGACGGTCTTCTGGTCGCGCGCGGCGCGGGCGAGCGGGCCGGCGGGCGCCGCGGCCCAGGCTCCCCCGTGTGGCGACGTGACCACGACGTCGGACTCGGGCACCTGGACGACCGTGGGCTGGGGAGCGGGCGGCGCCGGCGCGGGAGCCGGCGGCTCGGCGACGGGTGGCGCGGCAGCAGCTGCAGGACGAGGGGCGCTCGCCCCGGCCTTCGACAACACCTGCTGGATCTCTCCCTCGAGCTTTCGCCGGGCTTCCTCGGACTCTTCGAGCTTCTCCTGCAACCTCGCGACCCGTTCGGACGCGAGCCGGTACACCTCGTGCACCGCATGGAGGCGGTCGTCGTCGATCAGCGAGAACCCCGCCGGGATCGCCGAGTCGGCGAACGCGACGCCCACGTTGATCGGCTCGATCGGTTCGCGAAGCGACAGACCGATCATGACCAGGAACAGCAACAGCAGACCGCCGGCGAGGAGCTCGTAGGAGAGCCATTCGGTCCGGACCGGCCCGACCGTGCCCGCGTCCGTCTGGTCGACCTCGGCCACCGCCGTGGTCCCCAGGGGTACGTATGTCCGGAGGAGGCTTCGCTCGGGATCGTCCGACCCGCCGCTGTCCGAGAAGTCGGAGCGTGTGGTCGGACCGTCGCGCTCGGCAACGCGCAGGAGTGGGTCGTTCAGGCCGGCGTTCGATCCGGGACGGTCCGACGCGTCCGTCGAGAACAGGAGCGTCCCGTCGGCCGACCAGATGCGGACGCGCGAGACGCGTGTGTCGGAGAGGATCGAGCGGCGCACCGCACCGTCCAGTCCCGAGATCGGCGCGGCCAGATCATGGCTCCGGAGCCGCGGAGCGAGAACCTGATCCATGTATCGAACGGCGCGCTGCTGCGAAGCCGCGCGCTCGTCGTCCATGGCCCGTTCGCCGGCGGTGATGGCGAAGGCCAGCCCGATGAGCGCGGCCAGGGCCAGACCGGCCCAGACGTACTTGCTCGCTCCGTCTCTCGTGAATCGTTCGACCGGGCTCATAGGCCTCTCTTCGCAGGTGACGCATGTGCGAGGTACGGGACACGCACTCCGAGGCACGATACCCCGTTCGGCCTCCGGGGCGACACGGCCGAAGGACCGCCACGGGTTAGGCCGTCTGGCGGAAGATGGGACCGGATGGCCTAGCCGGGATGCCGATACAGCGTCATGGTCCGTCGGCGAGCCCTCCGTAGCGCCTCGAGCGCTTCTGGAAGTCGCGGATCGCCTCGTAGAGATGCTCGCGGTCGAAGTCCGGCCAGAGGACCGGCGTGAACCAGAGCTCCGAGTAGGCGACCTCCCACAGGAGGAAGTTCGAGATCCGTTGCTCGCCGCTCGTACGGATCAGCAGGTCCGGCGGCGGCATGTCCGGCACGTACAGGCGCTCGGCGATCTTCTTCTCGTCGATGCTCTCGGGGCGGAGCTTCCCGTCGCGAACCTCGCGCGCCAGCTCCTTCACCGCGTCCACGACCTCCGCCCGCCCGCCGTAGTTGAACGCGATCGAGAGGGTGGTCCCCGTGTTGGCGGCCGTGAGCTCCTCGGCCTCCCGGATCTCTTTGAGGACCGAGCGCGGGATGCGCCAGTTCCGCCGGCCGATGAAGCGGATCCGGACGTTCATCCGGTTGAGCTCGTCTCGGCGGCGGCGGAGCAGGCTGCGGTTGAAGTTCATGAGATATCGCACCTCGCCGGGCGGGCGGCGCCAGTTCTCGGTCGAGAACGCGAACACGGTCAGCCATGGGAGTCCGATCTGCACCGCTCCCTTGATCGTGTCCCAGAGGGCCTCTTCTCCCGCGCCGTGGCCCTCGGTCCGGGGCAGGCCGCGCTGCTGCGCCCAACGCCCGTTGCCGTCCATCACGATCGCGACGTGATCCGGGATCCGATCGAGATCGAGGTCGTGCAGGTAGGTGCTCACGTGGCCGTCCTGACGAGCATCGGGACCGACTTCATCCGGCGCTCCAGGTGGTACTCGGCGAAGCCGAACACGAGCCTCCGCGCCTCTTTCCGGGTGCGCGTCTCCGGGGTGGCCGTGGCGCCGGCGTCGGCGAGGTCCGTGAGCGCGAGCGTCGCCATGTACGCGAGCGCCGCAGCCGAGACGTGACCGGCGCCGGGCTCGGCGTCGTCGGCGCAGACGGCGCCGCCGAGCCCGACCGAGAACAGCTGGACATCGGTGCTGCCGCAGACGGCACACGCCGTGAGGCTCGGATGGAACCCCGAGACGGACAAGAGCTTCAGCATGAAGGACTCGGCGACCGCCGCGGGATCGATGGGCTTCGTCTCGAGCGCCCGAAGGCCGGAGAGCAGGAGGAGGACGAGACGGACGTTCCGCTCGTGCTCCTCGGCGACGCGGTCGACGGCTTCGAGCATCGTCTCGCCGGCGGCGAAGAGCGCGAGGTCGTCGCGGATCGCTCGGTGCGGGGCGATGATCTCGGCCTGCGTGATCGTGTCGAGCGACCCCCGGCCGCGGTAGAGCATCAGGTTCACATGCGTGAACGGCTCGAGCCGCGCTCCGAACCGGCTCGTGGTCTTGCGGATCCCCTTGGCCACGCCGCGGACCTTGCCGGAGCCCTGGGATGGTGACGATCTTGTCGGCTTCGCCGAGCTTCGCCGACCGGAGGACGACGCCCTGCTCCTTATAGGGGGGCATCTCCGAATCGTAGCCCGGCGGTAGGTCGCGCTACCCGAGAAGGCTGTGACGTTTCCGTTGCGAGACGTGGTGGCGCCGGTCAGGCCCCCGGGGCCTACCGGCCGGGCCAGGTGCGAAACGCGTCGAGCTGCGCTTTCTTCCGGGGCTCCACGGTCCGCGCCGCGCTCGGATCAGGCGCCGGTGAACCGTTCCGCGGGCGTATCGGCCACGGATCCCGACGCCTTCGGCTCGCCGAACGTCGACGTCATCAGCGAGACATCGAGGACCACGTCGAAGCCGGGCCCGTCGGGACGAGGCCGGACCTCCCCCTCCACGGCGCAGACCCGGTCGTTCAGCCAGCGGTACCGCTCGTCGTCGCTCACGTGGAACAGCATCCCGAGCAGCTGCCGCATGCCGGAGGGCGTGAGCCGTGCCAGCCCGTCCCAATGGAACAGGATCGAGGCGCCGTCGTCCGTTTCCAGCACGCCGCGGAACGACGGCTCGAGCGCGCCGTCGACGCGGCGGCGAGGGAAGTTCGCCGCCCGGTACCTCGCTCGCAGCCCGCCCTTCGCACGACCTTCGGCGATCAGGAAGCTCTGTCCCTCGGACCCGTCGGCCCCCTCCCGGGTGACGCTCCACGACTCGGGGGTCGTGAAGGTCACCCGGTAGAAGGGCTCGAGCTGCATCAGATCACAGCGAGGCCGGCGACCGTCGTGGGCACGCCGCTCCAAGGACCGATCGTCGACAGCGAACCATCGTCTCCGACCGCCCATCCCGCGATCTGGCCCTGGTCGGTGTCGATCGCGTAGAGGAAGCGCCCGTCGTCGGACAGATCCTCGTCGCGGAGCCCGACTCTGCCGTCCTCGGTGACGCCGGCGGTCGCGTCCTCCAGCGTGAGCGAGCCGTCCATGTCGATCCGGTAGCGGGACACCGCGCCGTCGGCGAAGTTCGTCGTGAACGCGAACCGGCCGTCGTTGCCGATCACCGCCCAGCAGATCTCGCTGCGACCGTTGGGGACGCTGGCCGTCTTCGGCGTGATCGCGTCGCCGTCCACGCGGTAGCTCGACGCGGCGGCCGCGCCCTTCTGCGCGCCGAACGCCTCGGTGACGACGAGCGTGCCGTCGGTCGAGATCGCGAAGCCGTACGGCGTGGCGCCCTGCGAGTCGATCGTCCTCGGCTCGCCGAGCATGCCGTCCATCCCCACCGCGAACGCGGACAGCTTGTCGGCACCGCGCTCGGTGGCGATCAGCGCCTGCCCGTCATGCGTGAACCCGAGCTGGGCGCCGTCGGGCGTCGAGAGCGAACGCATCCCGCCGTCCACCGGCACGAGGTCGCCGTCGACCAGCCGGAACCCGTGGATCGTGGCATCACCGGTCGCCAGGACGTACACCAGACCGTCGTGCTCCGCGACGCTCTTCGGCGCGGGGCCAACGGGCACGGTCTTGGTCGGCTCCAGAGTGCCGTCGTTCAGCGCGAACACGCTGACGTCGCCGCTGGCGACGTTCGTCACCAGCAGGTGGCGCCGATCGCCCGTCAGCGTGACCGAGCCCTGCGATGTGAGGTGGGGCATGTCGTCGCCGGAGCCGCCCGTGGAGTACGTGCTCATCGCGCTGAGCGATCCGTCCGACCCTCGCGCGAACGCGATCACCTCGTTGTGCGCCGCGTTCGTCTGGACGAACACCGCGCCACCGTTCATCTCCTCCATCCCGGTCCCCCTTCCTTTCTGCCTTCCCGACGCCCTTCCGTGCCGGGGGATGCCTCTGGCGTTACGAGTCTCCGGAAGGAAGCGCGGGCCGGACCCGAAGGGTCCGGCCCGCGCGGCACGCCGCCGTCGTGGGGGCTAGCCCGTCGACTGCATGTTCTTGGAGACGACCTCCATCGTTTGCTGGAGCTCGTCGGTCGGGCTGAACTCGACGATCTCCGTGTCCGGGAAGACCTCCGGCGTGTGGCCGGGCCCCACGTAGTATGCCTCCCCGTCGGTGATCTCGATGTCGCCGTCGGCCGTGTGTAGACGAGCTTGCCCTTGAGCACGACGCCCCAGTGCGAGGACTGGCAGCGGTCGTCCGGCAGGCCCGTGAAGAACGGCGCCAGATCCGCGTGCTCGGTGCAGCGCTCGAACCCGATCGTGTAGCCCTCGGTCTCGCCGTAGCTCCCCTCGAACCCCGGCGCCTCCATCCGCTCGCCGGCGGATCCCTTGGACACCTTGCCCATCGCGTGCCTCCTCTCGGTCGTGCGATCGACGCTTCCGTCTCCCTGAGCCGATCGTCCGTTTCGGCCTTCCTCCGGGCACGCGGCCCGGTCGGCGTGCGCCAGCGAACGGATCTCCTCGCCGAAGCTCTTCCTCCCCTCGAGCTCGGGGTTCCGAGCTTCGAACGAGACCGCCGCTCCGAGCTGCGAACCTAGCGCCGGTCCGAGAACCGAGAGCTCCTGGCCGGGGCAGCTCGCCGTCGGCGACGCCCCGTGAGCCGGCGTCGCCGGGACCGCCGTCACCAGCGCGCCGAGGATCAAGGCCAACCTGATCTTCCGCATCCTCCTCACCTCCCTCCCGCTTCCCGCTCCTCCGCCACCCGTGCGAGGTTCCGCACGGTGCGGCGGCTTACCTTCGCGGACGCCTTCAGCCCGAGCTCGCGGAGCACCGGGACGTTGAACAGCGCGACCATCCCGGGCAGCTCGCTGATCCGCGTGACGCGAGACGTGGTGACGATCCGGCATCCGTCCGCCGTGGGCTCGAGCTCGTATCGCTCGACGTTCGTCCAGTCGGTCGCGATACCTTTCTTCGTGGTGAGCCGTGCCTCCGTGACGAACTCGAACACCTTCCCCGGCGTCGCCTGCGTGACCACGGAGCGGTCCGAGAACGTGCCCATCGGGTCCGACCCGGTGGAGAAGAACTCGACACGGCCTCCGTCGTGGCCCGCGAGGTCGCCTCGACCTGCATGACCAGGTCCTGCTTCAGGGCGTTGGCGCCCCGATCCCCCGTCTTCTGCATCTGCATCACCTCCGACAAGGAGATTGCTCCGTGGCGACGCGCGAAGGATGGGGAACATTCCCTATCTCTGGGACCGGCTATCGGCTCGTCGCCGAACGCACCGCGTATGCGGCAGCCTCTTGCCGGCTCCGGAGGTGGAGCTTCGCGAGGAGGTTGCTCACGTGATTCCCCGCCGTCTTGGTGCTGATGTAGAGGCGGGCCGCGATCTCCGCGTTACTCAACCCCTCCCCGAGGAGGCGCAGCACTTCGACCTCTCGGGCCGTGAGGAGCCCGAGGTCCTTCGGCCCGGTTCGCTTCGGCCCGCCGAGCTCGCGGACGAGCGCCGCGGCCTCGTCAGCTTCGCGTCCAGCTCCGAGGCGCTCCAATGACTCGAGGGCGATCCGCGCCTCACGGCCTGCGACGTCTGGATCCTCCTCACGGAGGGAGCGCGCGAGTGCCATCCTCGCGCGCGCCGCTTCGAGCGGCATCTCCAGGCGCCCGAACGCCTCCAGCGCGCGTTCGAGATGGTTGCGGGCCGCCGACTCGCCCGCCGAAAGGGCGATCCGCCCCTCGGCGAGCGAGGTGATCGCTGTGAGGCGAGGATGCCCCGAGCTCTCGGCGAGCGCTCCGATCCGCGCTGTAGTGAACCGCGCCTCACCGACGTTGCCCTGCGCGAGCTGGACCTCGACGAGGGTCGAGAGCAAAGGGACGGCGAGCACGGTGTCGCCCACTTGGTTCAGCCGGCGTAGCAGGAGGGCAGCCGCCACCGCGTGCTCTCCTTTCAAGCGATGGATCGCGACATTCGCTCCCAGCGCTTCGGGCAGTTCCTCGTAGCCGATGAGCAAGCGCTCGGCCTCCTCGGTGCGTCCCTGCAGGATCCGGAGCTCCGCGAGCTTCGCGGCCGGATGGATGCAGCGGGATCGGTGCCCCGTTCCTTCCAACGCCTCGAGCGCCCCGACCACGCACCGCTCCGCCATCTCGAGGTCGCCCTTCGCCTGGAAGAACTCCGCCCCACAGCTTCCACAGAAGGAGATCAGTGGGCCATGGAGATGGCGGGCCATGAAGGACTCGATCACCTCGTTCCACTTGAAGAGCCGCTCCAGCTCGCCCGATTCCTCGCACGCGAGCGTCACCACGCAGCAAACGTCGCCGAAGACGACGGGATCGGCAACCTCGCCGCCGGTGACGGCGACCATCGCCTCGTCGAGCGCGGCGATCCCCGCCTCGAACTCCCCCGAGAGGAGCATCGCCCGGCCGAGGAGCGCCAGCGCGGAGGCCTCGAGGTCGGCGCCGGCGCTCGCCCGCCCGATCTCGAGCGCGGATTCTGCGTGTGAGCGCATCCCCTCGGGGTCCAGGGAGAGTCCGCCTCGCGTGAGCGAGAGCCAGCCGTGCACAGCACCCGGCTCGGTATCGCGCAACAAACCCTCAGCGCGAGCGATCCACCCGTTGCTCGCGGGTTGATTGCCGACCGCTTCGAGGTACTCACGTGCGAGCCAGAGCACGATCCTGGCGGCGGCGGCCGGCTCGCCGGCCTTCCGGAGGGTCGGGTGGGCCCGCTCCCGGTGTTCGATCGCGCCGTCGACGGGATGATGACTCAGGCGCCCATCGGGTGCCAGACCGTCTTGAACTCCACGAGCGCCGTGACCTCGTAGGGACTCTGCGCCTCGTCATCGAACGGATCGGCGTCCGGGGCGTAATGCACGCGCTTCACGTTCTCGGCCGAGAGCTCCTCGACCTCCTTGCGGAGCTCCTCGGGGACCCCCGTCGCGTCGAGTGCGTTCACGTCCATGTGCCCCGCGAGCCACGGCACGAGCTCCTTCGTGAAGCCGGTGAGGATGTTGACGACGCCACCGGGGACGTCGGAGGTCGCGAGGACCTCTCCGAGCGAGACCGCCGGCAGCGGCGCCTGCTCGCTCGCCAGCACGACGGCGGTGTTGCCGCTCACGATCGCCGGCGCCAGACGCGAGACCAGCCCGAGGAGCGACTGGTCGTGGGGGGCGACGACGCCCACCACGCCGGTCGGCTCCGGAACCGTGAAGTTGAAGTACGGCCCGGCCACGGGGTTGGAGGCGCCCTGGATCTGATGGATCTTGTCGGCCCACCCGGCGTACCAGACCCAGCGATCGATCGCGGCGCTCACGCCTTCCGCGGGATCCTTCGCGCCCGCGTCCTTCAGACGGCGTCCCTCCATGAGCTCGGCCACCCGGTAGAGGATCTGGCCTCGATTGAACGCGGTCTTCGCGGCCCACCCCGCTTGGGCGGCGCGCGCTGCCCGAACCGCGTCCCGAACGTCCTTGCGCGACGCGCGCGCCGCCCACGCCAGCAGTTCGCCGTCGGTCCCCAGGACCTCGTAGGAGCGCCCGGACTCGCTGCGTGGGAACTCGCCGCCGATGAACAGCTTGGCGGTCCGCTTGACGGGGAGCCGCTTCTCAGTCATGGCGCGCCGTCCCGCGGGATCAGCTCGACGTACGGCGCCAACCCGTGCAGCCCGCCCTCGCGGCCGAAGCCCGACTCCTTGTAGCCGCCGAACGGCGATGTGGGGTCGAACCGATTGAACGTGTTCGCCCAGACGACGCCG
>CAJDUF010000021.1_pt1 | contig 17373 bp, 18 predicted proteins | sample 7390091 | NCBI WGS metagenome assembly CAJDUF01 (sample SAMEA7055670, study PRJEB34461) | soil metagenome | biome: terrestrial ecosystem; feature: Peninsula; material: soil | place: Antarctica | collected 2016 | reverse complement strand
CACGGAGGCGGCGGTCCGCACTGCATCACGCAGCAGATCCCGGCCGGATCGTTCGTCAGCTGAGCTGTCGGAAGAAGCACGACCGCTCGCCCGTATGACACGCGGCTCCCTCCTGATGCACGCGGGCGAGGAGCACGTCGCCGTCGCAGTCGACTCGGAGCTCCTCCCAGTGCTGGACGTGGCCGGAGGTGTCGCCCTTGCGCCAGAACTCCTGGCGCGAGCGGCTCCAATAGATCATCCGTCCCTCCTCGATCGTGCGCTCGAGCGCCGCGCGGTTCGACCAGGCGAACATCAAGACGTCGCCGTTCTCGGCGTCTTGGACGATCACCGGGATCAGCCCTCGTTCGTCGAAGGCCAGCTCATCGAGGTCGACACGTTCGCGTTCGTCAGAACTCATTTCCTCAGGGCTCATGGGGCCTCAGAGCCTCACCGGGATCCCGCGAGCCGCGAGGTGTTCCTTGACCTCGCGGATCGTGAGATCCCCGTCGTGCCAGCGGGAAGCGGCGAGGACCGCGTCGGCGTGACCCTCGGTGAGTGCGTCCGCGAAGTGCGCCGGCTCGCCGGCGCCGCCGGACGCGATCACGGGCACCGCGACGGCACCGACGATCGCGCGCAACAGCTCGAGGTCGTAGCCCTCGCCGGTGCCGTCGCGGTCCATCGACGTCAGCAGCACCTCGCCGGCGCCGTGGCGGGCCGTGGCTTCCGCGGCCCACTCGACCGCGTCGCGCCCGGTCGCGGTGTTTCCGGCGTCGACGTAGACCTCCCATCCGGCGTCGCGCCGTTTGGCGTCGATCGCGATCACCATGCACTGTGTGCCGAACCGGTCGGCGCAGCGTGCGAGGAGCGATGGGTCCCGCGCCGCCGCGCTGTTCACACTCACCTTGTCGGCGCCCGCCCGCAACAGCGCCTGGACGTCGTCCTCGTGCTGGACACCCCCGCCGACGGTGAGCGGGATGAAGACCTCCCCCGCCGTGCGGGAGACCACGTCGAGCGTCGCCGCCCGGTCTTCGAGCGTCGCGGTGATGTCGAGGAACACGAGCTCATCGGCGCCTTCCCGGTCGTAGTGCGCAGCGAGCTCCACGGGGTCGCCCGCGTCCCGGAGCTGCTGGAACCGTACCCCCTTCACCACGCGGCCGGCGTCGACGTCGAGGCACGGGATCACCCGCTTGGCGAGCAACGGCGCGTCACCCCCTCGTCACCTGCGACAGCTTCAGCGTCTTCTCGTACAGCGCCTTGCCGGTGACCGCCGCTTCGCAGCCCACGTCGCGAAGCGCCCACACGTCCTCGGCGTTCCGCACGCCGCCGGAGGCGATCACGGGCCGGTCCGTGAGCTTCAGCACCTGCCGGTACAGGGTGAGATCCGGTCCGTCGAGGGTTCCGTCGCGAGCGATCGCGGTGACGAGGTAACGCGGCGCACCGACCTCGTTCAGCCCAGAGATCGCTGACTCGAGCTCCGGTCCTTCCTCGCGCCAGCCGTCGATCATGAGGTGGCCGCCGCGAACGTCCACCGCGACCACCACGCGTTCGGCGAACTCCTCTACCGCGCGCGCCACGAACGAGGCGTCCGCGGCCGCCGCCGTTCCAAGGATCGCGCGTGCCGCGCCATCCTCGAACACGGCGGCCGCCGCCTCGAGCGAACGGATGCCGCCGCCTACCTGGACGGGCACGACGACGGCCCGGCAGATGGCGCCGATCGCCTCCCGGTTGTCGCCTTCTCCCAGGGCCGCGTCGAGGTCGATCACATGGAGCCTGCGGGCACCCTGCTCCTGGAACCGCTGCGCGACCTCGACGGGATCGTTCGCGTAGGCGGTTTCTTCGCGGGGATCGCCGCGGCGCAGCCGAACGGCCCGGCCACCTCGAACATCGATCGCCGGGATCACGATCACGCGGAGACCGCTTTCACGAAGTTCGCGTAGATCGCGAGGCCGGCCTCGCCCGACTTCTCGGGGTGGAACTGCGTCGCGAACACGTTGTCGCGCGAGGCGGCCGAGGCGAACCGCCGTCCGTGCTCGGTCACTCCCACCGTGTCCTCGTTCGCGTCCGGCGCGTAGGAATGCACGAAGTAGAACCGCGTGCCATCGGGGATCCCGTCCACGAAGGGGTGGGGGCGTTGCCAAGAGACGTCGTTCCATCCGATGTGCGGCACCTTCACGTCATCCGGGAGCCGGCGGGACTCGCCGGGGAGGATCCCGAGTCCAACCTCCTGGTCTTCCTCGCTTCCCTCGAAGAGCACCTGCATCCCGACACAGACCCCGAAGACCGGTTTGCCTCCTCCGACGGCGCCCGCGATCACTCGATCGAGACCTTTGGCTCGGATCGCGCGGACGCAGTGCCCGAAGTGACCGACCCCCGGGATCACGAGCGCATCCGCGGCTTCCACTCGTTGGGGGTCGCCCGTCACGACCGGCTCGCCGCCGGCGTGCGCGAGGGCGCGGGACACTGAGTGGAGGTTCCCGCTGCCGTAGTCGAGGACGGCGATCTCGGCCACGGTTCCTACAGCGTTCCCTTCGTGCTCGGGACGCCGCCGCGGCCGGTCGGCGCGCAGGCGTCGCCGAGGGCCTTCGCGAGCGCCTTGAACTCCGCCTCTACGACATGGTGCGGGGACCGTCCGGATCGCAGCCGCACGTGCACCGTGAGGTCGGCCGCCAGCGCGAACGCGCGCACGAAGTCCTCGACGAGGCCCGTGTCGAACGTGCCGATCGTCTCGGCCGGCACGTCGACCTCGTGGAGGACGAAGTTCCTGCCCGAGACGTCGAGCGCGACCTCGACCGCCGCCTCGTCCAGCGGCACCGTGATCGAGGCGAACCGACGGATCCCGGCCTTGTCGCCGAGCGCCTCGGCCAGCGCCTGACCGAGCGCCAGTCCGACGTCCTCGACGGTGTGATGCCCGTCCACATCGAGGTCGCCCTTGCTCGTCACCGACAGATCCCAGCCGGCATGCTTGCCGAGCTGCTGGAGCATGTGGTCGAAGAACGGCAGTCCGGTGTCCGCCTCGGACGTCCCTTGCCCGTCGAGCGTCAGCTCGACCGAGACGTCGGTTTCCTTGGTGGTGCGCGAGACCTTCGAGGATCGCGGCATCGCTACCTCAGCACCTCCTCGAGCGCCTTCAGGAACAGGTCGACCTCGTGCGTCGTCCCGGCCGTCACTCGGAGTCCGTTCGGCACGACGTCCGTCAGATCGCGGACCAGCACGCCCCGGTCCAGCAGACCGTGCCAGAGCTCTTTCGCGTCTCCCGGTGGTTGGAACAGGACGAAGTTCGCCTGTGAAGGGAACACCGTCACGCCGTCGATCTGCGAGAGCGCCCGGTCGATCCGGTCCCGCTCGGTCCGTATCGCGTCGAGGCCGGCTGCCGCCTCGTCCGCGTGCCGGAGCGCCGTGAGGCCGGCTGCCTGGGTGAGCGCACTCAGGTGATATGGGAGCCGGACGCGTTGGAGATCCTCGACGACCTCGGGAGATGACAGCACGTAGCCGATCCGAGCGCCGGCGAGCGCGAAGGCCTTGGAGAACGTCCGCACCACCGCGATGTTCGGGTGCTCGGCGACGAGCGGCAAGGCCGTCTCACCACCGAACTCCACGTACGCTTCATCGACGATCACGAGCGCGTCCGATCCAGATGCCAGCGACCGGATCGCGTCGATGGGCTGGACGTTTCCGGTCGGATTGTTCGGCGAACAGACGAACGCGACGTCGGCGCCCGACGTGCCGGCCCACGCGATGGCACCGTCGTCGATCTCGAAGGGCGGATCCAGGAGATGTTCGGCGATCTCCGTCTGCGTGAGCCAGCAGAGGCGGCGGTGCAGCAGATAGGTGGGCTCGAAGAGCGCCGCGCGCCTGCCCGTGCCCCCGTACGCCATGAGGAGCTGCGTGAGGATCTCGTTCGAGCCGTTCGCGGTCCACACACCGCCGATCCCGTGTCCCGTGCGCGCGGCGAGGGCTTCACGGAGGGCGCGCATCTGCCCGTCCGGGTAGCGGTTCAGCGGCAGCTCGCGCACGGCGTCGGCGAGATCGTCCGAGAACCCCACTGGCAGCGGAAGCGGGCACTCGTTCGTGTTCAGACGAGCGGCGACCTCGAGCTGCGGAGAGTCGTACGGCCCGACCTCGCGGAGGCCGGGACGGGGGCTGGCGGAAGGGTTCACACCCGGTCCCTCCTGGCCTCCACCGCCTTCGCGTGACCGACCAGTCCCTCCGCGTTCGCGATGGCGGCCGCGGCGCCGGCGTGCCGCGCCGCGGCCGGCCCGGTCATCCGTACGACCGATCGCACCGTCACGTAGTCCGAGGCGCGCAGCCCGGAGGAGAAGCGCGCCGTGCCCGACGTCGGCAGGACGTGGTTGGAAGCGACGCCGTAGTCGCCGAAGGGGACCGCGCTCCATTCACCGAGGAAGATCGCGCCCGCGATCGAGACCGTCTCCAGGAATGCCTCGGGATCGGCCAGCAGTATCAGCAGGTGCTCGGGCGCGAGCTCGTCCACGATCTCCGCGGCGTGGACGAGGTCGCGAACGAGGACGCCGCGCGAACCCGCGAGAGCCGCGTCGACGATCTCGCGGCGGCCCGCTTCCGCGACGGCCTGCTCGAGGGCCGAGCCGACCTTCGCGATCACGGGCTCGTCGGTCGTGATCAGGAATGTCCGCGCTTTCGGGTCGTGCTCCGCCTGCGCGATCAGATCGAGCGCTACGAGCTCTGGATCGACGTCGCCGTCGGTGACGATCGCCAACTCGCTCGGACCGGCGAGCGCGTCGATCCCCACCATCCCGCAGAGCTGCCGTTTCGCCTCCGTCACGTACGCGTTGCCGGGCCCGACGATCCGGTCGACCTGCGGGATCGATTCGGTCCCGTAGGCCATCGCGGCGATGGCTTGTGCACCACCGGTCTTGGCGACGTAGGTCGTTCCCGACCGCTTCGCGGCGTAGAGGACGGCCGGGTGGATCGTCCCGTCGGCGCGCGGCGGGGTGCAGAGCACGATCTCCGGCACCCCGGCGACCACGGCGGGGACCACGGTCATGCAGACCGAGGAGGGATACACGGCGCGCCCGCCCGGCACGTAACACCCGACGGCTCGGATCGGGCGGACGATCTCTCCATACCGAACGCCGTCGCGCTCTTCCCACCACTCGGTCGGCAGCTGGCGGGCGTGCAACTCGCGCATCCGCTCGATCAGCGCGTCGAGCGCTCGCTTCAGGTCCTCGGGCGTCTCGTGCTCGGCCACCGCGAACTCCTCCCGGCGAACCAACAAGCCGGTACCCGAGAGGTCTGCATCGTCGAAGCGCTGGGCGAGCTCGATCAGCACCTCGTCGCCTTCGACGAAGACTCGTTGCAGGATCCCCTGCACCGTTTCGAACACGGTGGGGTCGATCTCGGGCCTGATGGCCTCGAGCCGCTCCCCCCGCTCGCGCAGGTCCAGGAGCTCGAGCACGTCAGGACCCTTCGGTCGCGTCGGCGCGATGATGAACCGCCCGCGCCGGGCGGTGGTCTCGGATCAGGAGCAGCCAACCGCTGACGCCGACCGCGAGCGAAGAAGCGATCAGCATGCCCAGCGCGAGCAGAAGAGCGGTTTCCCGGTCCATGAGAGTCGAAAGGTTACCGGAACCCGCAACGCCATCGACCGGCTCAGTTCGTGGTGCTGGCCTGCCGCTTCGCTTCCGTTCGGCGTTCGGCCTCGAGTCGTTCGAGGTCGACGTCTTCGTGGCTCATGTAGCCGAACGATCCTCCGATCGAGGGGTGGACGTCTGAGATCAGCCGATGCATCGCTTGCGCAACGCGACGGTACGTCGGGTGCCCCTGTGGTTGTGACCGGAGCTCCGTCACGTGCATCGCCTCGCGCGCCGTCATCTGCATCACGAAGCGGATCCGGAACGCCATCGGCACCGCGTATTGGGCTGCGTCGTTGAAGCCCGCGTCGAGGAGCGAACGCTCCATCGCTTGGCCCGCGTCCATGATGCGATCCCACCGATGGCGCTGGCCTGACTCGTCGATCTGGGCCGGGGTCTCGTGGCCATGCTCGCTCGTCAGGCGCTGCCATTCGATCGTCAGCGGACGGTGGCGCTGCAGGTCCCGGAACGCCCCGTAGTCGCAGAACACGTCGAAGCGGTACTGGGTGCGCTCCCACGCCCGTCCGGGCTTGTGGCGCCGGTTGGATCGGTCCCCCACGCTTGCGCGGAGCAGCTCCGTGCGCTCGTCCGGCGACATGTCGCGGACGAGGCGAAGGAGCTGGTCATCGGGCAGATCGGTGCTCGCGTACAGGACCGCGGCCGCCACCTTCACCTCGCCCTCGGGGTCGAAGTCCACGAGCGTGACCTCGTCCCGCGACTCGGGCCTCGCGTCGCCGGCGAGCTTCGCCGCCCGCTCCTCGACGCCCTCCCGCGTCCCCCGCCAATACCGCGCCCAGGCGACGCCTCGGTCCTCGACGTCCACCCGCTTCAAGAACGCCGGGATCACCTTCCGGAGCTGCTCCAGCATCAGGGCGCCGTACTCGCGCATCTCCGCCAGCGGGTGCACGGACAACCGCATCAGGAGCTGTTCGTAGGACTGCGCGGTCGCATAGATGCCGACGTTGGACCGGGTGGCGGCCGGCAGGCAGACGCGCAGCGTGTCGCACGTCTTCGCTGTGATCGTCGAGCGATAGACGAAGTCCGAGTCGTTCGCGTCTTGCGGGAACCGCCGCTCGTACCACGCGTACATCGGCTCGAACATCTCGCCGTAGAGGCCGAAGACCTCGTCGAGGTACTCGCGGTAGCCCGGCTCGAGCCCGGTGTCCTCGAGCTCCGGCGGGACGGTCGCGCGCCAGCGCCCGCCCGGCATGTCGTCGTAGCGCATGTACCGCGTCGACTGCTCGAGGTACGCGGCGAGTCGCCCCCATTCGAGGGCCTTCGCCAGCAGTTGTGACACCTGCTCACACGCGAGGTGCACACCGCCGAGCTGTGCCACGGAGTCGTCGCCGTACTCGAGGAACACCCGGTCGTAGAGCTTCTCCGCGCGATCGACCCCGATGCTCGTGATCTCGCCGCCCTCGTCCACGTCCTCGGTGAATTCATCCAGGAACAGTCGGCGCAGCGACTTGGTCGTGCGGGAGTAACGCGCGAACAGCGCTCCCTTCACCACCTCCGGCAGGTTCACCAGCGCGAAGACGGGCCCGTCCAGATCGGTGAAGTGCCGCGCGAGCACCTCGCGCTGGTCCTCGGTGAATCCTTCGGTCGCGAACCAGAGCGTCACGGCGACGGTGAGGGCGACGGCGACGATGACGGCGACCCGGTGATGCGTTGATGCAGCACGATCAGGGTCCCGGGCGGTACCGCGGAACCCGGCGGCGTGTCCTGTTCCGCGACGTTGACGGCCGAAGGACATTCCGGTCGAGGGAGCACCGGCTCACCCAGCTCCACCTGCAGGCCCAATCCCTGCAGCTCGGCTTTCGCGCTCGAGTAGGTGCGACAGGTCACATCCGGGACGATGACGACGGACGGTCCGGCCGAGACCACGACGTCGACCGGCGTGTCCTTCGGCACCTGGTCACCGGCCACCGGTGTCTGGCTGATGATCCGGCCTTCGGGCACATCCTGGTTGTTCTCCTGCTTGACCTCACCGAGGATGAGCTTCGCAACCTCCAGGTCGGCGCGCGCTTCGTCGACCGTGAGCCCCTCGAGAGCAGGCACCTGCACCCGTTTGGGCGCGGCGGCGATGACGAGGTTCACCGCTTTCCCAGCCTGGATCTGGTTGCCCGCGACGGGATCCTGGTCTACCACCTGACCCGCGGGCACCCGATCTGTCCGACGGGTCGTCTTCTCCCCCACGATGAGCCCGGCACCATCGAGTTTCTGCTGTGCCTGCAGCTCCGTGAGACCGATCAGGTTGGGCACCGCGACGAGCTCGCCCTGCCCGCCGTCTGTAAGCATCGTGACGACGAGGTAGGCGCCCGCCGCGAGCAGCGCCATGATCACGATCGCGATCAGCGCTCCGGCCCATGCCTTCCGCGAGCCGCCCGGTTCGTCCTGTTGCGGGGGAAGCACCGACGTCGGCTGGGGCCGGGAGATGACCTGTGTCGCCTCACCGGCGGCCGGCAGCAGCGGTGTCGCCATCACCTCGCCACCCGTACGCGCTCGCTCCAAGTCGTCGGCGAATTCCTGGCCCGTCTGGTAGCGGTTCGCGGGGTTCTTCGACAGGGCCCGCATCACGACGGCGTCCAGCTCGGGTGGCACCTCGGGGTTGACCGACGACGGAGCTTCGGGTGTGGCGTTCACCTGCTTGTACGCGATCGCCATCGGGGAATCGCCGGTGAACGGCGGGCGTCCGGTCAACATCTCGTACAGGACGACGCCCAGCGCGTAGATGTCGGTTCGGGCGTCCACCGAGTGGCCCTGAGCTTGCTCGGGCGAGAGGTAGGAAGCGGTGCCGAGGACGGCGGACGTTTGCGGCGCGGTTTCGGGTCCGCTGATCAGCCTCGCGATGCCGAAGTCCATCACCAGCACCTTGCCGTCGCGCGTGACCATGACGTTCGCCGGCTTGATGTCTCGGTGGATCACGCCCTCCGCATGCGCCGCCGCGAGTGCCTCCGCGATCTCCTTCGCTACCTGCGCCGCTTTCATCGGCGGGATGGTCTTGCCGGACGCCAGGTAGTCCGCGAGGGTCCGCCCCTCGATGAACTGCATCACGATGTACGGCGTCTCGCCGTCGGTGCCGGAGTCGTACACCGACACGATCCCCGCGTGATTCAGCCGAGCGGCCGCCTGCGCCTCCCGGCGGAAGCGGGCGACGAAGCTCGCGTCCCGCGCGAACTGCGGCAGGAGCGTCTTGATGGCGACGGTGCGATTGAGGACCCGGTCGTGGCCGCGCCAGACCTCGGCCATGCCGCCGACGCCGATCCGGCCCTGCACCTCGTACCGATCGCCGAAGATCTGCTCCATCTTGTTCTTGGTTGCTCCTTTCCTACCGAAGGTACGCCTCGATCACGGAACGGACGATGGGGGCTGCGACCTGGCCTCCGGTGGCTTCGCTGCCCAGGTTCCCGCCGTCGAGGACGATAACCGAGACCGCGATCTGCGGGTTCTGAGCAGGGGCGAAGGCGGTGAACCAGGCGTTGGGCGCGCGGCCCTCGCCGTTCGTTGCAGTGCCGGTCTTCCCGGCGACCTGGACGCCGGGGATCGCGGCCCGGTACCCCGTTCCGTTGTTGACCACCGCGATCATCATCTGGGTCAGCGTCGCAGCGGTGCCGGCGGAGATCGCTCGTCTCACCGTGCGCACTCCGAACTCCCGCGCCACCCGTCCCTGCGAGTCACGAACCTCCGAGACGATCCTCGGCTGCGGCATCACGCCGCCGTTCGCGACGGCGGAGGCCATCAGGGCCATCTGAAGCGGGTTCACGAGGTCGTTGTCCAGGCCGATCGCGGAGAACGCCAGGAGCGGATCGTTCCGTTCGAAGTAGGCCGGCTCCGGGAACCGTCCGTTCTGGAACGGAAGTTCGAAGCTGATCAGTGGCCCGTCGCACGTGGTGCGCTCCGGGGGGAGGGTGCCGCACAGACCGTATGCGCGCGCCTGTGCGGCGAATCGTTCGGCTCCCAGACGGAGCCCGACCTCCGCGAACGTCACGTTGCACGACTCTTCGAAGGCTTGGATCAGCGTGATCTGCGACGAACCCCCGTTGCAGTGTTCGTCGCCGAAGTTCTGGAGCTGCTCGTTCGTGAGCGGCAGTGTGAGCCGATGCGGATTCGGCAACTGGCTCTGCGGACCGAATCCGTTCTCGAGTGCCGCCGACGCCGTCACGATCTTGAAACTCGAACCGGGGAGGAAGAGTTCCTGGTGAGACAGGGCGAGGAGCGGCTTGGCCGGGTCGGCGTTCAACCTCTTCCAGGCCCGACGCATCTCCGGATCGCTGCCGCTCGAGAGCTGGCTCGGGTCGAACCCGGGAGTGGAGTACAGAGCGAGGATGTCGCCCGTCTGCGGATCCATCGCCACGACGGCACCCTTGTTGGCGCCGAGCGCCGTACGCGCCACCTCCTGCAGGTTCGGATCGACCGTCACGAAGATGTTGCCGCCGCGCTTCTGCCGGCCCAAGAAGAGGTCGCTGAACGTCGAGATCGCGAGCTCCGGCGCTTCGCCCGACAGGTAGGAGTTCATCGACTGTTCGAGGGCGGACCGGCCGTAGATCCTCGAGTAGAAGCCGGTGATGTACCCGTAGAGGTCCCCCTGCGGATACCGTCGTTCGAACCGGTACCGAGACCCCTTGGGCGCCGGCACGCTCTCGGCGAGAACGAGCCCGTCGGCCGTGAGGATCTTGCCTCGCTGGACGTTGTACTGGGCGATCAGTTGGCGACTGAAGTTGGCGGGATGGTTCTTGATGTCGTCCGCCGCGAAGACCTGCACGTACGCGAGCTGTCCGAAGAGAACCGCGAACAGCAACACGAGGGCGATCCCGAGCCGTCGGATACGTCGTTCCATCTAGTCGGAGCCTCGCCGTGCCGGTTGCCAGGGACCTGCTGAGATCCGGACAAGCAGCCCGATCATCACGAAAGTCGCGACCCGGCTGGAGCCTCCGTAGGACACCAGCGGAAGCGGAACGCCGGTGAGGGGGATGAGCCGCGTCACGCCGGCGGCGATAGTGAACGTCTGCAGCGCGATCGTCGTCGTGAGGCCGGTCGCGAGAAGCCGGCCGAAGGCGTCCTCCCGGTCGAGGGCGATGCGCAGACCGCGTCCGATCAGTCCCACGAAGAGCAGGAGGATCGCGGTGGTACCGAGCATCCCGAGCTCCTCGCCGAAGGCCGAAAGGATGAAGTCGCTCGCCGGGTACGGGATCAGATCGGGCGACCCTCGTCCGAGGCCGGTGCCGACGAGCCCGCCGGACGCGAGCGCGAACCAGCTCTGCGCGAGTTGTCCGTAGCCGATCTGGTGCACCGTGGCCGGCTCGAGGGCGTGCAACCAATAGGCGACGCGGTCCTGTACGTGGTCGAGTGCCAGGTACCCGATCACTCCTCCGGCCCCGAACAGGAGACCTCCCGTCACGAGGTAGGCGACGCGCCCGCTCGCGATCCAGATCATCACGACGAAGACCCCGAAGAAGAGCATGGACGCGCCCAGGTCTCGTTCGAGGAACAAGACGGCGAGTGAGGCCCCCCACGCGAGGAGGAGCGGGCCGAGGTCCTTCGCGCGAGGAAGGCCGAGCTTTCCGACGCCGGCCTCGAGCAGCTCTCGTTTCGCCGACAGGTAGGAGGCGAGGAAGATGACGATGAGGATCTTGCCGAACTCGGCCGGCTGGAACGCGAGCGGACCGACGTGAGCCCACAGCCTCGCGCCGTTCACCTCGAATCCCACTCCGGGGACGACGGGCAGCAACAGCAGGATCAGGCCGAGGAGCCCGATCGTGTAGGTCAAGGCGTCCAGTTGGCGGTCGTCGCGGACGAGCACGAGTGTCAGCACGAAGGCGGCCAACCCGATCAAGAGCCAGATCGCCTGGGCGTTTGCGACATCGGCGGGGAGCAGCCGGTAGATCATCGCGAGCCCGAGCCCCCCCAGCATGCCGGCGATCGGAAGCAACACGGGGTCCGCCCGCGGGGCCGTCCACCGAACGACGCCCCACGCCAGGAGGTAGGCGCCTCCGAGCGTGAGGCTGTACACGACGATGTCGCGCGGCACGCGACCGCGGAGCCCCAGCCCGACCATCGCGTAGGCGGCGACCGACGCGACGAGCGCCACCAGCAGCAGCAGGAGCCCGGTTCGCGGCCGCACCGGACGGGACGCGATGGCGCTCACGGACCGCTCCCACCGGCGCTCTTGGCCGCCGCCCGGGCCTTGACCACGTCTCGCTCCATCTGATCGATGAGCCGCGCCCCGTCCTGACGATCGGTCACCGGGATGCCCTGATCGAACTGCGGGTATGTGTCCTTGAGGTCGCGGACCTCCTTCGCGGGGACGTCCTTGCGGATCTCCGCGGGGTGACCGAGGTCGTAGCCGAGGACCGTGAGGGGGATGCCCTGGTAGATGGCAACGCTCTTTCCGGCAGGTGCGACGTACCACTGACGGTCCAGCCACCATCGTGCACCGAAGAGCACCACGACCAAGACCAGGAGCGTGAGTCCGGCCCGGAGCCCCCAACGCCCGACGGTCCGCCTGGACGGTGGGGCGACACGCCGACCCCCGCTCGGGTCGCCTTCCTCGCCGACCGCGTCGAGCACGACGACGGTGATGTTGTCGATGCCGCCGGCCCGATTCGCCGCCTTCACCAATCGGTCGGCCGCCTGCTGTGGCTGGTCGCTGTTCTCGAGGATCGCCTGGATCTGATCCTCCGTCACCATGCCGGTGAGACCGTCGCTACACAGCAGCAGACGATCGCCGTCGACCAGCGCGATCGAGTCCTCATCCACCTCGACCTCTTCGTCGGTGCCGAGCGCGCGGGTCAGGACGTTCTTGTGCGGGTGGACCTCTGCCTCGGCCTCCGTGATCTCGCCCGACTTCACCATCCGAGCCACGAGGGTGTGGTCGGTCGTGAGCTGTTGAAGGGAGCCGTCGCGCAGGAGGTACGCCCTCGAGTCGCCCACGTGGGCGATGAGGGCGCTGCCTCCGTCGATCCGGGCCGCCGTGAGGGTTGTCCCCATCCCGGAGAGCCGTTCGTCCTCGACGGATCGGTCCCAGACGGCGCGGTTCGCCCGACGAACGTGGTCGGCGAGCGAACCCTGGCCCTCGGTCACGAGTCCTTCCATCGCCTCCAGCGCCACCTGCGAGGCGACCTGTCCGCCGCGGTGGCCGCCCATCCCGTCCGCGACCACGTAGAGGGGTGGCTCCACCAGCATCGAGTCCTCGTTCCGCTCCCGGACGCGGCCGATGTCGGTCGCGGATCCGACAACGACCCTCACCGGCGGAGCTCCATGATCGTCTGGCCCACGCGAACCTTGTCGCCGGGCTGGAGCATCGCCGGGGCGGCGAGCTTCTGCTCGTTCACGAACGTCCCGTTCGTGGAGCCGAGGTCTTCCACGAACCACGAGTTGTTCTTCGCGAAGAGGCGCGCGTGCTGCTGGGAGGTGTAGGTGTCATCCAGGCGAAGCTCGCATTCGGGTGCGCGGCCGACGGTCATGCTCGCCGAAAGCTTCACCGTCCTCGGCTTCGCGTCCGACTGACCTTGGACCAGGAGGGTCGAAGGCCCGGGAGGCAGCGTGGGCGCGGCCTCGCGGATGCGTCGGCCGCCGCGTTCCGCGGCGGCCGACGCCTCCGCGACCGACAGCCCTCGAACGACCCAGCGCATCGAGCGCCATATGAACAGGAACAGCAGCGCGAACAGGCCATACTTCAGCGCCGACAGGGCGAAGGGAGTGATCGTGTCGGCGAGCACCTCAGTCCCTCCGGAACTCGATCACGGTCGTCCCGATCGTGATCTTGTCGCCGTCGGCGAGCTCCCTCGACTGCACCGACTGACCGTTGAGCCGCGTCCCATTGGTGGAGCCGAGGTCGGTGAGCGTCCAGTCGCCGTCACGAAGCTTCAGCTGGGCGTGTGTGCGCGACGCTCCTTTGTCCTTGAGCACAACGTCGCAATCGGCCAGCCGCCCGATCGTCACGGTGTCGGAGGCGAGGGCGACGGTGCGCTCGGCGCCGTCCTCGTAGATCACGACCGACGCGCGCCCACCCGCGGTCCGGTCGTCGTCCTCTCCCTCGACCAATAACGCCACGCAGGCGAGGTCTCCCTTCTTCAGATCCTCGTCGACGACGAACTCGACCTCGGGTGGACCTACGAGCCCCCATCCGCGTTCGGCTGCCGACTCTCGGATCACGCGCTTCAGCTCGGACACGATGGCGTCCTCGGCCTGCTCGTAGCGGGCGGCGTCCTCGGGCGACAGGGAGAGCTCGAACCGGTTCGGCGCCCAGACTTCGGAGACGCCGACACTACGGCCGGCTTCCATCTCACGCATGATCAGCTTCGCGATCTCCACGGGTTGCACGCCGCTGCGGAAGGCCTTGGAGAACAGGCCTTCGACGAGTCCACCGAGGCGTCGTTCGAAATCGCGGAGGATCGGCACGTCGTTCCGATGAGCGCGTGGGGTGGAACGCGCTTCAGACCTATCCTACCGCCGGGGTTCCTCGACTCCCTCGTGGGGGTTCCGTGCGGTGTTGAGCTCCGACATGCGCGGGTGCTCCCAGATCGGGCTCGCGAATCCATACCGCTCGTCCGGCGGGAGGTGACGCCAATGCCACTCCTGCAGCTCCCAGTAGGTCCGACGCGAGAACACCACGACGAGCACGGCAAGCAGGAATCGAAGGGTTGCGTGCGGTGAGATCCGAACCAATCCGAGCGCGAGGCCCGTCATCGACACGATCGTCCAGGCGGTGAGGGCAGCGAAACCGACCACCGTCAGGTGGCGCATCAGTCCGTCGAAGTCGACCCTGGCTCGCGCGCTCATCTCTCCTCTCGTTCCCATCGGCGGGCGGTCGCCGGGGATGCATAGGTCGCCGGTCGGTAGTCGGGTCGGCCGCTCTCGGCGTCGGAACGGCTGGCCGACCTACGACCGCCCGGCCGAAGGGCCGCTGCTACGATGACGCCGCCCTCGGGCGAGTGGCGGAATTGGCAGACGCGCACGGTTCAGGTCCGTGTCCGGTAACCCGGGTGGGGGTTCAACTCCCCCCTCGCCCACCAGCCGATTCCTGGCCGATTCCTGGCCGATTCCTGGCCGATTCCTGGGCCGTCCTTGAGCGATCATTAGCCGGGCACTATCTTGCCCGGCGTCACTAGCGGAACCGTACGGGCCACCGCTATCGTCAAACCCATCTCTCGCGGGTGACTCGCGGGACAGGGGGTGTCACCGTGTCGACGCTTCGCCGGTCTCCGCTCGTCCTTGGCGCGATCGCTCTTCTCTTCCCACTGCTTCCCCTCCTTTCTGGCCCGGCTGTGGCCGCACCGGACGGCAACCCCCACCTCGGACTCAGGGCCGCCTCTCCCTTCGTGGAGCTCTTCCGGTACGGAAGGGGACCGGTGTGGCTCGATCTCGGGGTCTCGGTCATCTCCAGGGATGCGCCTTTCGAGCTCCGGGTCCGCCGCGAAACCTACGACGATCCGATCCGCGTCTGGCAGGCGTTCCACGGTTCAGGAGGCGTGACCCAGGAAGAGCTCCCGGCCGACATCCTCCAAGGATGGTCCGGCCTGGATCGCTTCCTCCGCATCACGCTCTTCGACCGCAGCGGGAACTTCATCAGGCGCCGAGTGCCCGACGCGTGCCTCGGCGGTTGGCAGACGGAGCGCGTCGATGACTCCGGGCCCTTCGATCCGACCTATCCCGTTGGTTGCGGCTCCAACCCTCTGTCCCGCGGAGCCGTATGGGGGATCGACCAGGGGTGGGGAGTCACTCCGCTGCTCAACAACGCGTTCGTCCGGGTCCCCAACGGCCGTTACGTGGCGAAGGTCTCGATCGCCGCTCGATACCGGACCCTGTTCGGCGTCGCTTCCGGTGATGCTGCGGTCACCATCAGGGTTCGCATCCGGACGGCGACGGGATGCCTTGACTTCTGCCCAGGGCCTGCCGCCCCCGCGGATACGCCCTCGCAACGCAGGCTGACTCCGGCGATCACCACCTTGGCTCCGGATCCCTCAACCCAGCCCGACCTGGTGGCCCTGCCGGCGAACGGGATCGCGACGTTCCGCCAACGGGGCCACGACTTCCTCCAGTTCGGCGCCGACGTGTGGAACGGCGGACCCGCCTCGCTCGTGGTCGAGGGGTTCCGCGCCGTCGGCGAGGACCGCATGGACGCCTATCAGTACTTCCTCGCTGACGGCGCGGTCGTCGGTCGCGCCCAGGTCGGCTCGTTCCAGTTCGATCACCGTGACGGTCATCAGCACTGGCATTTCCTCCAGTTCGCCCGCTACCGGCTGCTCGACGCCTCACAGACCGCCATCCGGAGCCGCAAGCAGGCGTTCTGTCTCGCGCCCACCGACCCGATCGACCTCACCGTCGACGGTGCGATCTGGCGGCCCGACCAGGTCGGTTTCAGCCAGTGCGGTGGGATCACCTCGATGTGGATCCGCGAGGTGTTGCCGACTGGCTGGGGTGACACCTACTTCCAGGGCGTGCCCGGACAGTCTTTCGACATCACGAACCTCCCCAACGCGTCGTACTGGATCGAGGTACGGGCCAACCCGACCGGTGTGCTCTTCGACGCAGACCCCTCGAACGACGTCGAGCTGCGAGAGGTGATCCTCGGAGGGGTGCCGGGCGCCCGCACGGTCTCGGTCCCGCCGTGGCACGGGATCGATACCGAGGCGTTCATCGGGTTCGGTCCGTAGCTTCGGTCCATAGTTTCGGTCTGGCCGGGGTCAACGAGCGGCGTATACTCGCGAAACCCCACGTAGATGCCCGCCTCCGCACTCATCGCCGCGTTGGAGCTGTCGCGCTCCACTCTCACGCTGGTCGCACTTGTGGCCATCGCGCTGTCGATCGTGGCCGTGCTCTACGCGATCACGAACGCCGGACGTGCCGGGGGCGCCGTGGGGGGACGTGTCCGACTCGACGAGACGCTCCGCGGGATCCTCCAGGGCCAGTCCCAGCAGGTCCAGCGCCTGGAACGCGCGATCCGGGCCCTGCACGCGACCGACAAGAAGCAGCAGACGCAGATCGAGGGATCGGTGCGAAACGTGGCGTTGCTCCGCTACGACGCCTTCGAGGACGTGGGCGGCCGGCTCTCGTTCTCGTGCGCACTGCTCGACGATCAGGGGAACGGGGTCGTCCTCACCTCCATCAACGGGCGTCAAGAGACGCGGGTGTATGCGAAGCCAGTTACGTTGGGGACGAGCTCGCACAATCTGTCCCTCGAAGAAGAAGAAGCGATCCGGCGGGCGCTCGGTGCCCGACAGGCGAGCGTGGAGGCCGGATGATCCGACGACGGGAAGACGTGGAAGGTCCGGGCCGCGGCGGCGGCCGGGGCCACGATCGAACGGAGGCAGTCATGGCAGAAGAGGGCGAGGTCACGATCGTCGGTGCCGGGGCAAGGCTGGAAGGCAACGTCGTCTCCGCGGGGAACCTCCGGATCGACGGGCAGGTGAAGGGCCAGATCAACGCCGAAGGCGACGTGGCGCTCTCTCCGCAGAGCCAGGTCGAAGCGGACATCCGCGCGCAGAACGTCAGCGTTGCCGGCCGCTTCAAAGGCTCGATCCAGGTCGAAGGCAAGGCCCACGTGGGCCGGGGCGGCCGGGTCGACGGGAACATCACCTCCAAGACGCTCGTGGTCGAAGAAGGCGGTGTCTTCCATGGGCAGAGCATCATGGACGGCTCGTCTCCCACCGAGGCGGCTCGTCCGCAGGGCAGTCAGCAGCAAACCGCGGAGGAGCGGGACGAGCCGGAAGTGAAGGTGCCGTAGTTGCTCGACATCAAGCGGATCAGGGAGGATCCCGATCCGTTCCGGGTCGCGCTCGCGAGGCGG
>CAJDUF010000060.1_pt1 | contig 17417 bp, 19 predicted proteins | sample 7390091 | NCBI WGS metagenome assembly CAJDUF01 (sample SAMEA7055670, study PRJEB34461) | soil metagenome | biome: terrestrial ecosystem; feature: Peninsula; material: soil | place: Antarctica | collected 2016 | reverse complement strand
GGCTCCGTCCACCACTCTGGGGCTGAAGGGCACGATCTTGTGGGTGCCGTCGCAGAAGGGCTGCACGGCAGAGCGTCCGCAGCGACAGAGCGCGTTGACCCGCCGCCTCGTGTATACCTCGCGGCCTCTTTCGTCGACCAGGCGGAGCGGGCCTCGCACGAGCAGAGGTCCCTCGGACGTCACGCGGATGACCGTGGTCGCGTCCTTCGGTCTCACGAGGAGCGTTTCCGTGCGGTCGCCTTGCCGCCCTTGCGACCGGCCGCCTTCTTCTGAGCGGTCGTGCCACCCTGGCCCGGCGTCCGCCCTCCGAACACCGGAGCCGGACTTCTTGCCTCCACAGCTCGATGCGCCGGGAGAGTTCGCGATCTTCGCCGCGCGCTCCCTGGACATGCCCTTTTCCTCCGGGGCGTCGGACTGCTTCTCGTTCTTCACGCTCGGCCGTCTGTCGGGCACGATCGGTCACCTCCTGCTCGCTCGACTGGCTTGTGCTTCTCGGCTCTTTTTCTGGTCCTCGAGGCAGAACCGGGTGGCCGGCCGAGCCGCTAGGCGCTCCGGGTCGACCGGCCTGCCGCAGGCCTCGCAGGTCCCGTAGCTTCCGTTCGTCAAGCGGGCCGTCGCGTGCTCGATATCGGCGAGCTGCGCATCGAGGTCCTCGACGATCGACAGGTCCCGGGACCGCTCGAACAGCTCCGACCCGGCATCGGCGATGTGGCCTCCCGCGCTCGGGTCTCCGGAGGACACGTGGTCCACGTCCTCGACCGCCTCGGTCAGGTTCTCTTTGAGGCTCAGCAGTCGGCCGCGTTCCTGCTCGAGGAGCTTCCGGTGCACGTTCACATCGGTCATGAGATCTCTCCGATCCGATCGTCCGACGCGTGTCCCAGTGTCACCGTGACCCGACCGCGAGCGGCCGGGTCACGATCGGTCTCACAGCCAGACCGCGCTTCGACTAGTCGTCGTCGTGCGAGCGAGTGGTTGTGTCTTCGCGGTCGGTGTCCTCGACAGCGGTCGAGGAGGCCACCATGCGGGTCGCCGGGAAGAAGCCCCCGATCAGCGCCATCACACCACCGGCGAGCACCAGCCACAGCCCGATGCCGACATCCTGGAGCGTGTCGAGCGATCCGGCACGTCCGAGCTGGATCACCACCAGGGTGAACGCGACGAGCGCCACGGCGCCCGCGAATCGGGTGAGCCAGCCACCCTTGAACGCCAAGCTCAAGATGATGACGGCGCCGCAGATCGCGGTCACCAGACCGGCTGAAGAGAAGAACGCGGCGTTGCCGGCATGCGTCTCCCAGTAACCCTGCACGGCGAGCGCGGAACCGTCGGTCCCTCCTGCCCACTCAAGGAAGCTGCCGAGCAAGAGGAGCACGGCCGCTCCGACGGAGAGGATCACGCGGACCGCGAGCCATGGCGACGGGGCCTCGCTCACGGCCCTCGTCTCAGTCGTGGTTGCGTCCCCGTCGTGGTGCCGATGGATGGCGCGCATATCTCGGCCTCCTTCGCACGTCCGGCCGGCCTCATCTGGTCCGGCCTCGTCTGGGGAGGGCTATACCCCGGGCACGCGGGGTCCAACCACCGCCCGGAGCGGTGCTTCCGAGCGCTTCTCAGGCGGGAGCAGGAACGCGGATCCGCACCGTGTCGCCGATCTCCGCGTCGGGGAACAACGCCCGCACGAGCTCGAAGCGCCCCGTCCAGCCTTCGAGGTCGGCCGCCCCGTCGATCTCGGTGTCGAGAGAAGAAAGCTCGAATGTCACGAAGTCCCCATCCCCTGTCTCCACGGCGCCGGAGAAGAGCTCCGAGGCGGCAAGGCGGAGGTCTTCCCGCACGGGTTCCGGAACGTCCCAGCGCTCCGCCACCGAGCCGACGAAGATCCGGACGATCAGTGCGAGTGCAGGATCTCGAGCGACGCGGAGGCGGGAGGTCGGCACCTCGTGAACTCCGATCAGCCTTCCGGGATCTCGTCGGTGCTCGCGTAGAGCGTGAGTACCCGATCCAGGCCGGTGAGATCCAGGAGCCGGCGAAGCCCGGAGCCCTCCGGGGCGGCGAGCGCGAGGTCTCCCCCTCGCTCTCGAAGATGCTTCAGGCACGCCACGATCGCTCCGAGCCCCGACGAGTCGATGAAGCCCAGCTGGCGGAAGTCCACGATCACCTTGGGAGGATCGGTGTCGCCCGCCGCCTCGAGGACGGACTCCCGGAAGCTGGGAGCGGTATAGAGATCGAGCTCTCCACCGACTTCGACCACCGCCCAGGTTCCATGCGTGCGTCTTTCGAGGGACAAGTCCAAGGTGGCTTCCTCCTCCGTGTCGGGTAGTCGACCGTGTCGGGGGGTCGACGACTCGCAGCTAGTATAAGTCGCCATCGTGACCGACCTCCCGACGACCGTCTCCGCCGAGGTGCCCGCAACCCCTGAGTTCGTTCAGGTCCTCCGCAACATCGCTGCGGGCGTCGCTGCTCGGTTGGACATGCCTATCGATCAGATCGAGGAGGTCCGTCTTGCGGTGACAGAGGCGGCCTCTCTGCTCTTGGACGAGGTGGACGCGGCCTCCCTCCGGATGACGATCGGTCGCGACGCCGAGGCTCTGGACGTGAGGCTGAGCGCCGACGGGGATGTGGACCCGTGGCCGTCGGATCGCGCGCTCGCGTCCTGGCCCTGGCTCGTGGTGAAAGGGTTGACGGACGAGATCCAGGCGGAGCGACACGACGGCGAGGGCCCGTCGATCCGCTTCACCAAGCGTCTCGAGCGTGTGGATCGGTGAGCCGGTCGACAGGACCCTCCCGATCCGAGAAGGAGATCGCCGCACTCTTCAGGCGGCTGCCCGATCCGGCTGCGCGCGAGGAGCTTGCCAAGGAGTTCCTGCCGCTCGCGGAGTACTTCGCTCGCCGCTTCTCGGGCAGGGGTGAGCCCGTCGACGACCTCACGCAAACCGCGTCGCTCGGCATGCTGAACGCGATCGATCGCTTCGACCCGGAGCGCGGGGTTCCCTTCTCCTCGTATGCCGCCGCCACGATCGTCGGCGAACTGAAGCGACATTTCCGTGACCGAGGCTGGGCACTCAGGGTCCCTCGAAACGTCCAGGAAACCGCGATCCTGGTGAATCGGACCGTTTCATCGATGTGGCAGAACCTCGGGAGGGCGCCGACGGTGGCCGAGATCGCCTCGGCGGCCGACATCGGAGAGGACGACGTCCTGCAGGCTCTCGATGCGCTGCAGGCCTACACGACGGACTCGCTCGATGCACCCACCGGTGATGCGACGTCGACCGCCGCAGAATCGATCGGGAGCGAGGATAGGAGCTTCGAAGTCTCAGAGGAATGGCTGAGCGTCGCGCCGGCGCTCCGTGACCTCCCCGAGCGAGAGCGCAAGATCCTGTACCTCCGCTTCTTCGAGGGCAGAACCCAGACCGAGATCGCCGATGAGCTCGGGATCTCTCAGATGCACGTCTCTCGACTCGTCTCGCAGTCCTTACAGAAGCTCCGGGAAGAAGCCGGGGGAGTGTGACGCGGGAGCCGGACGGAGGGGGCTCGCGACCGGCTCCCGCCCCACGTTCGTGCGGAAGGCTTGCCTAGGAAGCCTCCCGATGCGCCTTGACCCGCTCCGATGTGCCGACCTCAGGTCCGGGATTCACTTCTTGGGTCGAGACCGAGGCGGAGATCGCCGCCAGCGTCTCGCCCACTCCGCGCATCGAGGCCGATCCGAGCGCCACGTCGCCGAGGGAGAGCATGCCGACCAGACGGCCGTCCTTGACGACTGGCAGGCGGCGGATCCCCCGTTGGGCCATCAAGGCTCGGGCATCGCACAGCTGCATGTCCGGCGATACCGTTTCGATGCCGCGGCTCGTGGCGATGTCGCCCAGGCGAACAGATCGGGGATCTTTGCGCTCCGCGATGACACGGAGGACGAGGTCGCGATCGGTGACCAATCCGACCAGCCGGTCCCCTTCGGTGATGGGGACGACGCCGATGTCGTTCGTGGCCATGAGACCCGCCGCATCGCCAGCGGTCATGTCGGGCGACGCCGTCACGGGTCGTTCCGCCATCGCATGCCGTACGAGCATCATCGGATCTGGCCCCTCCTCGTGATGATCATCAACGAGTGACACCACGTAGGTTCCCGAGGCCCCATCGCTCAAAACGCGATTCCAGTGGTTGGCAGCCGGGTAAGCGAGGAGCCATGACCGATGAGCGCACCCGTGATCGAGATCGGACCTCTGGGCCAGAACCTGACGAATCACCGAAGGAACGTGTCGACCGTGAGCTGATCGAGCTGCTCAATGGTCTCCGCGTGATCCTGCCGGGCGTCCAGGTCCTCCTCGCCTTCCTCCTGACGGTCCCGTTCTCGAGCGGATTCGGCAAGACCGGCTCGACCGAGCGGATCCTGTACTTCGTGACGGTCCTTCTCACGGTCGCGGCCACCGGTGCGTTGACGATGCCCGCGGCGTACCACCGGATCCGATTCCGCCAGGGCGACAAGGAGCGGATGCTGCGCATCTCGAACGTCTTCGCGATCGTAGGGCTGGTGATCCTCACCTTCGCGATGGCGAGCGTCGTCTTCCTCATCACGAACGTGCTGTACGGGATCGCGGCCGCGGTGCCGGTCGCGCTGGTATGCCTGGCTGTCCTGGGATTCTCCTGGTTCGCCGTCCCTCTGTTCTGGAGCCGTAACGACGCCGATTGAAGTTCGCGCCGCCCAAGCGGAGGCGGCGACCGCGGCCGTACGTCCCTAACGCGAGCACACCCGCCGCCAGCCCGAGGGTCCCACCGACGACGGCACCTACCAGGACCCGGGCGAACAGCCGTCCGTTCAGGCGCGGCTCGAATCGTCGTGCAACGTCCGATGTTCAGTCGTGGATGACGGACGTCCTCAGGAAGGAAAGGCAGGTCAAAGGGAAAAAGCCGAGCCCGCCCGCGCGTAAGAGCGGGCGGGCCCGGACAGATTCAGAAGATGCTGACGCCTCCGGGGCCGATCAAGAGCCCCACGATGATCAGCACGATCCCAGCCAGAACCCCGCCTCGTACGATGCTGACGATCCCCATGATCACCAACACGACGGCGAGGATCCAGAGCAGGGTGGCGGCTCCACCAGTGAGCGCGAGGATGCCTGCCATGGTGACCTCCCTTCCTAGGTGAGCTTCGGGATCACGACCCAGACGATGAACGCCAGGATCGCGACCACGTCCAATCCGACGATCGCCGCGTACCACCACCGGTGGCGCGCCGATCGGGCGGACTCGTCGCGGAGGTCGTGATCCTCCGGCGCCGAGATCGCTTCACGGCGAAATGCCGTGTCGTTGTAGATCTGCATGACGCCCTCACCGTTCCCGGTTGGCGGACCCCTCAAACGCACAGATGCGGAGACGGCGCCCGTCGCACGACCGGGGACATGAAAAGGCGCGGGGGCCGCATCCGCGGCCCCCGCGCTTTCCGTCGTCGTGCGAGGGATCAGACCTTCTTCGGCGTGTCCGTCACAACGTCAACCGTGGTAGTGCCGTTGCCATTCTGCTTGGACACCGAGCGGGCCCAGCCCGCGATCTGCTCGTAGCGAGCACGTCCCGCCTTCGCGCCGAGGACGTACGCCCCGCCTGCGAGGACGAGCCACTTCATGCGACCCGGGCGGCGCCGGTTCTTCGAGAGCGCGGCTAGGGTCTCCTTGGAGCGCCCCTGCGCGTCATCGAGGTCCACTCGGAGCTCGTCGACCGCCTCGCGGAGCTCGTCGTTCTCCTTCGACAGCCTCTCCACGCGATGGTCGAGCCAGCGCTCCTTGACCATCGACTTGGCCTCTTTCACCGTTGTTGGCTGCTTCATGTGCAGATCCTCCTCCGGTCGTGCGGTTATGAGGTCCTTACCCAACTGGGCCGAAGACAATCCTCCGGCTACAGGCGCTTCGCCACGACCAGAGCCGCGTCGTCGCGCAGCTCGCCGCGCGGCTCGAGCAGGGTGCGTTCGACCGTTTTCACGATCCCCGCGGCGTCCTCCGTCGCGGCTGCGATGAGGGCAGAACGAAGCATGGATTCGCCCTCGTCGGGGCGCTCGACCGAGAGCTCCGTGAGCCCATCCGTGAAAAGCGCGATGGTGTCGCCTCGGTGAAGCTCCGCCCGCGCCTCGTAGAGCGAGACCTCGGCGAATAGACCGAGCAACGAGCCGGGTTGGCCGACCGTTCCCATGGAGCCGTCGGCGCGTACCAGCAGGGGAGGGGGATGGCCGCCGAGGCAGGTCGTCACGGTTCCTCCTCCGTTCGAGATCTCCAGCCTCGCCACGCACACCGTGCAGAATCGTTCTCCCATCAACTCGCTGTCGAGCAGGAATCCGTTGAGGAGCTCCAGGACCTCGGTCAGAGGACGCGAGTCGTTCTCGCGCGCGAGGCTTCGCAGGGCGATCCGGGTCATCCCCATGATCGCGGCAGCCTCGGGGCCTTTGCCACAGACGTCGCCGATCGCCAGGTACCAGACGTCCCCCTCCCCGAACACGTCGTAGAAGTCGCCACCCACATCGTCACCGAACCGTGAAGGGCGATACATCGTCGCGATCTCGAATCCCGGGACATGCGGCAGAGACACCGGAAGCAGCGCTCGCTCGAGCGCGGTCGCCATCCGGTCACGCTGGTCGAACGACCGAGTCCGGTCGATCGTCACGGCGAGCGAGTCCGCGATGCTCTGGAGGAAGTCGGCGTCGTCTTCGTGGAACGCTCCCGGTTGCCGAGAGGATGCGTGCAGAACGCCAGCCACTCGGCCGCGAACTCGCACGGGGACTCCGACGTAGGACCGTCGCTGCCTCAGGGCGCGGCTGATCACGTCCTCGGGGGTTAGCTCACCGATGACGAGCGAGCGTCCGGTAGCGGCGATCCGCCCCGACGCACCGGCTCCCAGCGGGATCTCCGTGTCGTCTCCCTCCTCCTCCTCGACACCCACTCGCCCCTTGTACTGGAGCTCCTTGCGATTATCCGACAGCAAAAGGAAGGAGGCGCCGTCGGCCACGACCGCATCGCGCACGACCGGGAGAACCTTCTCGACCAGCTCGTCGAGCCCGCTTGACGCGTTCGCCGCATCGCTCACGGCCTGGAGCTTCCGCAGCCGGTCCTCTGCGTGTTCCGCCGTCGCTCTCGCGCGACGCTCGTCTTCGCCGGAACGGATGCGGTGGAGCGCGATCGCCGCTTGATGAGCCATCGACAGAAGGAGGCCTCGTTCTTCCGGGGGCACCATGTGATCGCGGTGGAATCCGAGGGTGAGTGCGCCGAGCAACTCGGATCCGAGAGCAACGGGCACGCCCGCGAATCCCCCGAACCGCTCGTCTCCCTCGATCTTCCTCACGATCGGGAAGCGTGCGAGCAGTTCGCTGCGGGTTTCGATGAAGATCGGTCGGCCGGTCCGCACGATCTCCGGTCCCGCGGTGGGGGTGTCGATCGGATGATGCCGCCACCCGGCGAAGGATCCATCATCCGACGTTGACGCCGCGAGCACCCGCAAGGTGCCGGGGTCGTCCTCGGTTCGCACCGTGAGCCCGGCGGCATCGGCAGCGAGGGCTTTCATCGCGGCGTTGATCGTCCCCTGGGCGACCTCCTCGGGGGTCATCGCCCTCGCGAGGACCTCTGTGATCGACTGAAGCCGGTGCAGCCTGTTGGCCGCGAGGCGCTCTCGGGCGAGCGCAGCGGTGCGGTCGATGTCGGACTGGCGGAGCCTCCCCGAGATCACCCCGGCCCCCACAGCCGCGATAAGCCAGAGGAAGATCGAGAACTGGGAACCACGTTCGTAATCCGCCACGAGCGGCACGAAGACCAGGCCGCCGACGAGGCTGACCAATGCTCCGGCGATGGGACCGCAGACGATCGCCGTCGTGACCGAGAGAAGCGCCCCGAGTCCGCCGGGCACACCTTGATAGGCGCCCGGTGTCTTCTCCGCGAACGGAAGCATGACCGCGACCTGGGCCAGGATGAAACCCGGGATCCACCGCGTGTTCCAGATCCACGGCGCGAAAGGCCCAGGGGTGCGGCGCCGACGGGACGGCTGCGGCCACTCCGACCCGGGACTCTGCTCGTCCATCACGTCTATCTCGAACCACACTTCGCTGCGATCCTTCGAGATGACTCCCCACCGATCCGCGATCCGATCCACGAGGTACAGGCCCCAACCGGAGCTCTCTGAAGCGGTCGGCAGCTGGGGCGACGCGTCGAAGCCCCCACCGGGGTCGGAGACGACGACCCTGACCCGTTCGGGCTCGACCTTCAGTCGAAGCTCCACCTGAGGGATCCCTGCTCGCGGCGCGTGACGGACGGCGTTCGTGACGAGCTCGCTCACGAGCAACGTCGCGTCTTCGAGGACCTTGCCGGAGACCGAGGGCCCGAGCTCGTCGTTCACGACCGCCCGGGCCTGGGAGGCCGCCTCGGGGATCAGCTCGAAGGTTGCCCGATGTTCCATCGCTCTCCCATGGTCGCTCCCCAGCATCCGTTTCGGCAACCCACTCTGGGGCGATCCGGGTCCTCACATCGGTCTGTCGTGGAGGCCGCGACGTGGAAAGCGGGGCGGAGCAGCGACTCTCGGTTAAGAGTGTCGGTCGGATCGGCACGAAGGCGGCGCTAGCGCCGAAGGTTACGGAGCGGCGTGACCCGCTCCATCGGGCGATGCGCCCAGCAGCTGAAGCCGTCGTTGTATACAGACAGGACGGTCCGACACCCGGGCTCCTCGCAGGTCCGCCCTTCTTGGAAGCGGGGGACCGGTGGCCCGTCCTGCACTGATTCCGTCCGAACGGAGGCCGGGTCCACTTCGACGGACAGTTGCATCGGATCCTCCTTACGCTCTTTGGCGCTTCCTGGCTCGTTGTCCGGGCCGTTCGATGGCGGGCTGATACCCGAGAGGCCCCCCGGCCAAACGCATCTCGCGCCAAACGCATCTCGCGCAAGGTGTGCCGGCTCGGGGAAGGGGGTAGGACCGAGACCGGAGCGATGACGTGAGGAGGGATGGGCATGCCGCAGCAAGCGTGGAGCGAAAAGCGTGAACGTCAGTACGACCACATCAAGGAGGGCCTGCTTGAGCAGGGACGCTCCGAGGACACGGCGGAGGAGATCGCGGCGCGAACCGTCAACAAGGAACGTGCGCGCTCGGGTGAAGCGCGGACGGCGAGTCGGGCTTCCGTCGAGGACATCTCGTCGGGACGCCGCGGCGGCTTGCGCTCACACCGAGGACCCGTGGACGGACCTATCGAGAGCTCTACGAGGAAGCGAAGCCCGAGGGATCGACGGACGCTCCAAGATGTCGAAGGCTCAGCTCGAGCGAGCCCTGGCCCGACGTGGATGACGAGGAAGTGCGAGGCTTGGACCGAGACGAACGCGGCACCCGAGACACGGAGGTGATCCAACGATGATCGTGACGATCGACCCGACGCGGAACGTGCGGCGCGAGCCGGAGCCGGAACCCCAGCCACCGCAACCGCCCGAGCCCATCCCGCCTGCGCCACCCCAGCCCGTTCCGCAACCGACACCCGACCCGTTGCCTCAACCGGTTCCGCAACCGCCACCCGACCCGTCCCCGCCGCCTCCCACCGGGCGTCGCTGACTCAAGTTCGGTTGCCCGAAGCGCCCCGAACACGAAGGGTTTGCCGCCCGAGCTGTCTTGGGTACCGCATGTAGGTGCTCCCCGAAATCGACCTTCGCCTGAGGCCGGACGCGAACTCGCCGGCCGAAGCACGCCGCAGCCTCGAGGCGCTGCGGCCGTCGTTGAACGACCTCTTGGTGGACGATGCCGTGCTCCTCGTGAGCGAGATCGTTTCCAACAGCGTTCGACACGCGAGCCTCGACAAGAGCGATGCGATCCACGTACGGATCTGGGGGTCGAGCTCGACGCTCCATGTCGACGTCATCGATCCGGGCCCGGGGTTCGACCCGGAGCGCATCGAGCCTTCCGGGCGCGAGGGCGGTTGGGGGCTGCGGTTGCTCGACCGGTTGGCGACGCGGTGGGGTGTCGAGCGGAACGACGAGACGAAGGTCTGGTTCGAACTCACCGATCCCGTTTCCCCCGACGCTTCATCGGGTACGTGAGAAGCAACCGAGAGCAGGAGGTGCTCCCATGGGTGAGAAGACGGACAAGGCCAAGGGCCACGTGAAGGAGACCGTCGGCGACCTGACGGACAACGAGCGACTCGAACGCGAAGGGAAGCTCGACCAGGCGAGCGGCGCGGTGAAGGGCGGGGCCGAGGACGCCAAGGACAAGATCGGCGAAGGCGTTGACGCAGTCCGCGACAGGCTGCGTGACGACGACTAGTAACGCTTGATCTCACCGCTTCAGGCGCGCCCCCGGTGAACACCGGGGGCGCGCCGATTTGCGTATCCGGACGCGCGGCGTGAGAGTGAACCGTTCACGACCTGGGCGAGGGGGATGACATGGCAGACGTCGAGGACCATTGGGCCGACTACTCCGGGCTCCACGCCTTTCTGTTCGTCGACCATGTAGAGCCGGGCAAGACCGCTGAGCAGGTCGTGGAGGCACTCCGTGCCAGAGGGAAGCCCCCCGTCATGTATGCGTCGACATTCGTCGGCGACTACGCCGCGTTCGCCCACGTCCGGGTCGAGACCCTCGGAGAGCTGCAGGACCTCATCGAGGGAACGGTCTGGGAGGCGGGCGCGCGCTGTGCATGGTCGATCGAGTCGCACACCGCGACGTTCGGCGCGAAGAGGAAATCGCCGGGCCTCATCGCGCTCACCCGGATGAAGATGCATCCGGGGTCGATCGATGACGCGCGGGAACGCCTTGCGGAGAATCCTCCTGAGACCGGTTTCGTCGGCGCGTCGGTGATCACGGGCGAATACGACATCCTGCTCCAGATGACCGGCGCGTCGATAGAAGACGTCAAAGCGAACATCCAATCCGTATTGAGCGCTATCGACGGCGTGAAACGAACGTCGACGGCGTTCGCCGACGGCGACAGGACCGCAGACCGGTACGGAGCGATCCCGCTGAACGACTAGGCCGGAGGAACAAGGGTCCTGAGGCGCTCGCGAGCTGCATCGGCAGGAACGATGGCTCGCTTCGCCTCGTAACGCTCGACCGCGGTTCTCAGCGAGGTCGCCGCGTCGTCGACGCGTCCCGCCCCGGCGAGCGCTTCGGCGAGCGAGCGGTGGGCTTCCGCCTGCAGGAGGACGAAGTCGGTGGAGTCGGCGATCGACGCCGCCTCCTCCGCGAACGGAACGGCGCCCGCCGGATCGCCACCACCCGTTTTCGTTCGCGCCCGCACCGACCGCCAGGCTACCTGCACTTCGAGGTCGTCGGGGGGCGCGTCGCGCGCGACCTCGGCGGCGAGGAGATCGGCTTCCTCGAACCGACCCATGTCGCAGAGCACTTCCGCCAAGGATGCCGCGATCTGGAGCGCGTTGTTGGCATCGCCCTGATCTCGGAAGAAGTGGTGCACCGAGCGCAGGAGTCCTTCCGCCTGATCGAGAAGGCCTTCCCGCCGGGCGATCTCCGCCTGGATCGCCTTCGACATCTCGAGCCAGCGCCGTTGCCCGAGGTCGGCGAACGTCTCCCGCGCTCTGTCGGCCGCCGTGCGGGCGTCCTCCGGGCGTCCGACCGCCGCGAGCATCATCGCCTCGTCCAGCAGGAGTAGCGCTTCGGCCAAACGATCGTCCCGAAGTTGCGCTCGGGTCGCGTCCAGGCGCACGAGCGCCTCGTCGAGGGGGACCCGGCCTCGATGGAGGGCGAATGCGATCAGCGGAGCCGCCTCGGCGGTCGCGCGCCGACTGCCGCTGGAGCGTGCGTGCACGAGAGCGCGTTCGGCGGCGTCCAACATCGCCTCGGCGTTCCCCTCCACCCAGTGGACCGTCGCGAGGTCGGCGAGCCCCCTCGCGAGGCTCGCCTCGTCGCCTGCTTCCTGGAACCGTCGGACGGCCTTCTGCACTTGCTTCCGAAGCACGTCGGCGGGGGTCGCGCCGGGGTCGATCAAGAAACGGAGCATCGCTTGCTGCAGACGCGCGCGTTCCGCGAGGACGCTGTCGTCACCCGGGGCCAAGGTCGCGAGCAGCTCGGCGACGGGGGCTTCGGACTTTTCGATCTCACCCGCGAACAGCAGGGCATCGTGAAGATCGGCAAGCACGGATGGACGGTCGGCGTGCGCCGTCGGCAAGAGCCCGGCAGCTCGTTCCAGGAGCCCGGCGGCGGCGCGCACGTCGCCGCGGGCGGCCGCTGCGCGGCCGGCCGCGGCGAGGTGCGCGCCGGCCCTTTCGCCCAGCTCGCGCGCCGCGAGACCCATCTCACCGAGGTCGGTCACCGCACCGTGCGCCTGCTCGAGGTGATAGCCGATCTGCTCGTCTCGTGCTTCTCCGTCCGGCTCGCGAGCGAGCCGTTCGGCGGCGGCGGTGTGGAGGCGGACCCGGAGGGACTTCGGGATCGCGTCGTAGGCGGCCTCTCGCGTCAAAGCGTGACGGAAGCGATACCCCTCCCATCGCGTCTCGGGATCGGCGACGACGAAATCTCGCTGCGCGAGATCTCGCAGCGTCGCGCCGACATCGATCTCGTGCGTGTCCGGCAGGAGCCCGTCCACGTCCTCCACTGCGAACGCGAGGCCGAGAACGGCGGCACGTTCGAGCACCTGCCGACTCGGAGGCTCCAAGCGATCGATCCGACCCGCGAGCAGCGCCGAGATCGTCGGCGGGATCGCGATCCGCGACAGGTCGGGCGGAACGGCATCCGGTGCGATCGTTCCCTCCTCCTGCAGCATGGTGACGATCTCTTCCAGGAAGAAGGGATTGCCGTCGGCGACGTCGGCGATCGTGTCTTCGAAGCCGGACGTCGCGGCCGACACGAGCAGGTGCCGGGCGAGCTCGCGGCTCGGCTCCGAGCCGAGCGGTTCGAGCTGGAGGGTCACGGCGCCGGGGGTCCTGGCCCACGTCGGTCGGTTGTTCAACAGCTCGGGGCGAGCGAGACAGAGCAACAGGATGGGCGCGTCGCGCGCCCATTCCGCGAGGTGCTCGAGCACGTCCAGCAGCGCAGGCGCGGCCCACTGCACATCGTCGAATGCCAGAACGAGGGGCCGGCGCCGCGCGACCGTCTCGACACAGATACGGACCGACCACGCGGTTTCCTCCTGGGTCGTGGTCCCCGGCACGAGTCCGAGTGCTCTCGCGACGCCCTCGGCGGCGAGGGGACCTTCGGGATGACCCGCCAGGAGGTGCCCGATCCTGTTGACCGCATCGGCGGGCTCAGCGTCGGGCGCGAAGCCCGCAGCCTGGCCGACGACGTCGATCAGCGGCTGGAGCGCGCTGCCCTCGCCGTACGAGGGACACCTGCTCCGGAGCACCGTGTCGGCCTCCGGATGGCTGCGGAGGAATTCGGCCACGAGCCGGGACTTCCCCAGGCCTGCGCTCCCGATCAGGGTGACCGACCGGCATCGAGCGGATGCGATATGGCTCTCGAACGATTCATGCAGCAACCGAAGCTCTGCCGTTCGATTGACGAATGGCGGCTCGGGTCTGGGCAAGCCTTCCCCCGCGCCGATCACGTCCAGGACCCGGTGCGCGGTCACCGTCCCTTCGAAGCCACGGAGGTCTTCCAGAGGCAGCGGCTCGGCCGTGATCGCGTTGCGGACGATCCCCTTCGTCGTCCCGTCCAGGAGGATCTCGCCGGGCCCGGCGTTCTGCTCGAGACGGGCCGCGAGGTTCACGGGCGTTCCCATCACGAACGGCTCTCCCGTGCCCCGATCGCTCGCGACCACCGTGCCCGTCGCGACTCCGGTACGGATGGCGAGCCGCACGTCCCATCGGTCGCCGAGGCCCACGTTCGCGGCGTCGATCATGCGTCGCATGTCCCACGCCGCTCGGACGGCGCGCAGGGCGTCGTCCTCGTTCGCGAGGGGGAAGCCGAAGACGGCCATGACCGCGTCGCCGATGAACTTCTCGATGTGCCCGCCGTGACGCCCCACGGCGGTCCGTGCCGCTCCGTAGTAGTCGCCCATCACGCGATGGAGGGTCTCGGCGTCGAGCCGATTCGCCAGGTCGGTGGAACCCGCGAGATCGATGAACAGGATCGTCACTTGACGGCGGGACTCGGTCGGCTCGGAGACATCCATGGGCCGGCCGCACGACAGGCAGAAGCGGGCGTGCTCCGGGTTGTCCGCGGCACACGAAGGGCATGGCGGCACGGATCGAAGCCTACGGCGGGCCAAGACCCCGTGGATGGATGTGAACATGAACCGCGGTCACCTGCGCGACTGCGTGCGGCGAAGGGCTCCGTAGAGTCCCCTCGCTACGCTCTGGCCGCGCCGATCGGCGCGAGGGGTCAGGGAGGGCCGGCGGGGGCAGGTGATGAAGACCTACGACGCGATCGTGATCGGCGGCGGCCACAACGGGCTGACCGCCGCCTTCTACCTGGCCCACGGGGGTCTCCGGACGCTCGTGCTGGAGCGGCGCGAGATCGTCGGGGGCGCGTGCGTCACCGAGGAGATCGCGCCAGGGTGTCGCGCCTCGACCACGTCCTACATCGCGTCGATGCTCCGGCCCGAGGTGATCCGCGACCTCCGTCTCGAGCGCCACGGCCTGCGGATGATCCCCTGCGAGCCGGGGCTGCAGGCTGCGTTCGAGGACGGCACGGTCGTGCCGTGGTGGTCCGATCACGACCGCGCGGTGAAGGAGTTCGCGTCGAGCATCTCCGAGGCTGACGCAGCCTCGTTCGACCGGATCCATCGGCGGCTCCACGCGCTGGCTCGCTATCTCCAGCCCTTCTTCCTCGAAGAGCCACCCAACCTGTACGCGCGCGGATGGGGCAAGGTGCGCGAAGGGAGTCGGGCTTGGCGGCGGTTCCGGAAGATCACGGGTGATGAGCTCGCGGATCTGGTGCGGTTCACGACGGGATCGCTCGGGGACTTCGTCGAGCGGCACTTCGAGAACGACCGCATGCGAAGGATGTACCTCGCCAACAACGTGTACGGGATGCACGCGCCGCCGTACATGCCCGGCACGGCGATCGGGCTGCTCTTCCACCTCCTGTCCGGAGGTGCCGAAGGTGTCCAGGGCTTCTACGGCCACGTGATAGGCGGGATGGGGTCGATCACCCAAGCGATGGCGACCGCGGTGCGGCAAGCAGGGGGCGAGATCCGCATCTCGGCGCCGGTCGCACGGGTGCAGGTGCGGGATGGTCGCGCGGCAGGCGTCGTCCTCGAGAGTGGGGACGAACTCGAGGCCAAGGTCGTGTTGTCCAACGCCGATCCCAAACGCACGTTCCTGGGGATGATCGAGCCCGACGTGTTGCCTGCGGAGTTCCGTGACGACGTCTCCGCGATCAAGATGGCGGGGCCGTGCGCCAAGGTGAACTTCGTGCTCTCCGCGGAGCCGGCGTGGACGGGTATGCCCGCGGACGCGGATGCGAACCGCCGCTCGCTGGCGACATTGGTGCCGACGCTCGAAGAAGCCCAGCGGATCTACGACCGCCACCGCGAGGGGGAGATCCCCGACGAGCTCTGGGTCGACTGCGTGACCGCCTCGAACGTGGATGACACGCTGGCGCCACCGGGTGTGCACGTCATGACGGCGTTCGTGCAGTACGTACCCTTCGAGCTGCGGCGGGGATCGTGGGACGAACGGCGGGACGAGCTGCTGCGGAAGGTCGTGGCGAGGATCGAGGGGTATGCGCCCGGCTTCTCCGGAACGATCGAGACCGCGCAGGTGCTTACGCCTCTTGACCTCGAGCGAACCTACGGTCTGACTGAGGGGAACATCTTCCACGGCGATCTCAACATCGGGCAGCTGTTCTCGATGCGGCCCACGCCGGCGTGGTCTCGTTATCGCACGCCCGTCCAGGGGCTCTACCTGTGCGGGGCAGGAGCACACCCCGGCGGCGGCGTTACCGGGGCACCCGGCTACGGGGCCTCGCACGCCGCGTTGCGCGACCTCCGGCGGGGACGGCGGCGTCTGTGGCGCTGAAGGTGCCGTGCCCGAACTGCGGGTGGCGCCCGTCCACCGAGTTCGCCTGGGGCGGAGAGCTCCGGCCCGTCGACGCGCCCGACGTAGAGGCCGACTTCGCACGCGTGTTCCTGCCGGAGAACGCAGCCGGCCCGCAGGACGAGCGTTGGTTCCACCTCTTCGGCTGCCGGCGATGGATCACGGTGACGCGCGACACGACCACCAACGAGGTTCGGTAGGTGACTGGAAGGCTGCGACTCGGCCGGAAGCGGATCGCGGTCGGGGACGGCGACACGATCGCCTCGGCGTTGTACCGAGCGGGGATCCGGACGTTCTCCCGGTCCTTGAAGTACCACCGTCGTCGCGGTCTGTTCTGCGGGACGGGCGACTGTCCGAATTGCCTCGTGACGGTCGACGGGGTGCCCGGCGTCCGCTCGTGCGTGACGCCGGCTCGAGACGGGATGCGCGTGCGCCGGGAAGGCGGGTGGCCCTCGGTCGAGCGAGACGTTCTCTCGGTCCTGGACCGGCTCCACGTGCTCCTGCCGGTCGGCTTCTACTACAAGACGTTCATCCGGCCGCGTTGGATGTGGCCGACCGCGGACTGGGTGATCCGCCGGACGGTCGGGCTCGGACGCCTGCCTGCCGGTGCGCCGGGGACGAGCATGTCGCGGCATCTTCACTGCGACGTGCTCGTGGTCGGCGGCGGGGAGGCGGGCCGGGCGGCCGCCGTCTCGGCGGCCGCCCAGGGCGAGCTCGCGGTGCTGTGCGACGAGGGCGAGGTGGCGGATCCGCCGGAGGGGGTGGAGGTCCTCGCCCGTTACGCAGCGATCGGCACCTACGAGGGCCCGATGGTGTCGCTCGCTTCCGCTGGAGGGCTCGTCCAGGTCCATCCGAAGCGGGTCGTTATCGCGACCGGCGGCACGGAAGTGCATCCGGTGTTCCCGGGGAACGACCTGCCCGGCGTGATGCTCGGCCGAGCCGCCACGGGGCTCGTGAGCCGAGGCGTCAAGCCGGGTCTCCGGGCGGTGGTCGCGGTCGATCACGTCGAGGGGATCGATCACCTCGAGGCGCTCGGGACGGCTGGCGTCCGGATCGCGGCGGTCGTCGCGCCCGGGTCACTCGCGGACCGCGTGCCCGACGGCCTCAGGACGTTCGTCGGGGCGGAGGTGCTGCGGGCTGAGGGGAAGGACCGTGTCCGGTTCGCGGTGCTCCGCGATGCCGAGGGCGTGACCCGCGGAATCGGCTGCGACGTGTTCGTGCTCTCGATGGGACTCTCGCCGCGGGACGATCTTCTTCGCATGTGCGGACCGGGGGAGCACGTCGAGGTGGTCGGCGACGCCGCGGGCGCGGCGTCACCGACCGCGACCACGACGGCCGGATACGTGTGCTTGTGCGAGGACGTCTCGGTCACCGATCTGGAACGCGCCTGGGACGAGGGCTACCGCTCCTCGGAGCTCCTCAAGCGCTACACCACCGTCACCATGGGCCCATGCCAGGGAGCGATGTGCGGTCGCCACCTGGCGGCGTTCGCGGCGGCGCGAGGCG
>CAJDUF010000019.1_pt1 | contig 17466 bp, 26 predicted proteins | sample 7390091 | NCBI WGS metagenome assembly CAJDUF01 (sample SAMEA7055670, study PRJEB34461) | soil metagenome | biome: terrestrial ecosystem; feature: Peninsula; material: soil | place: Antarctica | collected 2016 | reverse complement strand
GGGCCATCGATAAGGCGATGGATCAGTGACCCTTCCCGTGGAGCGGCAGGGGCCCGGCATCCCCCTGAAGAATGAAGGCGGGTCTGCCCCCAGTTCGGTTGACTCGTGAGTTGGCAAGACTTCAGGCAGCATAGGCAACCTCGAAGACGGTCTCGAACTCGATCGGGGTGAGCTTGCCGAGGGCGCGCTGACGCCGGCGGCGGCGGTAGGTGCGCTCTATCCAGGTGACGATCGCCAGGCGCAGTTCCTCCCTCGTGCTCCATCGTTGGCGGTCGAGGACGTTCTTCTGGAGCAGCGCGAAGAACGACTCCATCGCGGCGTTGTCGGCGCACGTGCCGACGCGACCCATGGATCCGCGAAGATCCGCCCGTCGCAGTGCCCGCGTGAACCTCTTCGACCGGAATTGGCCACCTCGGTCCGAGTGCACGATCGTGCCCGCGCACGTGCGACGGATGGCGACGGCGTTGTCGAGGGCCCGTGCGGCCAGCGATGCCGTCATCCGGTCGTCGATCGAGTAGCCGACGATCCGGTTGGACCAGGCGTCCTTGAGGGCGCAGATGTAGACCTTGCCCTCGTCGGTGGGGTGCTCGGTGATGTCGGTGAGCCACAGCTCGTTCGGACGAGCGGCCGTGAAGTCGCGACGCACCAGGTCGTCGTGCACCGCTGGGCCGGGGCGCCTGCGGCCGTGCTTCGCGCGGTGAAGGACCGAGGAGATGCCGTGCGCGCTGCACAGGCGTGCCACCCGGTTCTCGCTCGCGACGATCGCGTGCTCGGATGCGAGCTCATCGGCGATGAACCGGTAGCCGAACTCAGGATCATCGTGGTGGATCTCGAGGGCGGCGTCGACCAGGTGCGCATCAGACCAGTCACGGTCGGACACCGGGTGAGCCCGCCACTTGTAGAACCCCTGGGGGCTGAACCCCAGGACCCGACAGGTCACCTTGACGGGGATCCCGTCTGAGGCAAGGTCACGGACCAGCGGGTAGATCATTTTGGGTTCACGCCTTGTCCGAGGTAGATCGCCGCTCGGCGCAGTATCTCGTTCTCCTGCTCGAGCAGGCGGTTCCGCTTCTTCAGCTCTCGGATCTCGGCCTCTTCGGCGAGCGTCAGGCCTTCCCGCTGACCGTCTTCGATCTCGGCTCGTTTGACCCAGCGAGCCAGGCACGACTCCGAGATCCCGAAGTCCATCGCGACCCGGCTCATCGGGGCCTCCCGTCGCCGAGCGACAGCGACGACGTCGCGGCGGAACTCCTCGGGGAACGCTTTGGGCATGTCGACCTTCCTTCCGGTGAGGAGTGAATCCTCACACGTCAGGAGTCAACCGAACCTGGGGCAGACCCTCAACCCTCCATTCTCGGGTGCGCCGTAATCACGCACCCACGCTACGGTGCCCGTCTCGTCCACCAGGATGAACGTGTGGCCCGGTTCGTTCGAGGCCATCATCCAGCCTGTGGATCCGTACTGGTGATACGTGACGTTGCCGATGTCGGACAGCATCGGTGAGGTGATCCCCATCCCGCCTCCCTCTTCCCGCCACGCGTCGACGGAGTCCGGCGAAAGGCTGAGCAGCTGGATCCCGAGGCCCTTGAAGACCTCGCTCTTCTGCAGGTCGACCACCTGCTTCATACAGCCCAGTCACCCGGGCCCCATGCTGAAATACAGCAGCACGGGCGAGCCTCGATAGTCAGAGAGCGATACCTTGCCACCGCTCGCTGCGGGCACCGAGAAGGCCGGCGCGTTCTCCCCGACTTTGACCGGCCCACTTGCACCGTGGCCCCCTGGTCGAGTGTCCCCGCATCCGGCAGAGACCACTACTACAAGTACCGCGATCCTCAAGAGCGATTTCAGTCTCATTCTTCAAATCCTTTCGGTGACCGTCAGCCTCCTCATGGGGTGCTCTCGGGGAGAAGGTCATCCAGCGCCGCCCGGAGCTTGCTTGCCGTCAGATACCCCGTGAATCGGAAGCGGATGCGTTGAGATCCGTCGATGACGAACGTGCTGGGGAGACCGAAGAACCCGTAGTCCACGGCGAGCCTGCCCGGGGGATCGAACACGCTGGGATAGGTGATCCCGAACTCCCCGACGAAAGCACGAGCCGCGTCACGATCGTCTTGGTAGTTCGATCCGAGGAACTGCACCCCGCGGCCCCCGTAGTCCTCCCAGGCTGCCTGGAGGGCTGGAGCCTCCTTCCGGCACGGCAGACACCAGGAAGCCCAGACGTTGAGCACCACGATCTTGCCGCGGAAGTCACTGAGGGAGATCGGTTCACCGCCGTCGAGCTCGGGCATGGTGAAGTCCGGCGCTAGCTGACTGTCGTGTACCGCCGTCGCCTGGTAGTCGGCGACTCCGATGCCGGAATTCTCTGATGAGCTCCCCGGGAGGAGCTGGTAGATGCCTACCACGAGCAGCAGGATGCCGCCACCGATCATAAGATAAACGCCGAGTTTGGATGCAGGATCCTGCGAAACTGGATCCCTATCGGGATCTGACACGTGCGAACCTCCGATGAGATGTACCGAGGCGAAGCCTTGGCGAGGATGCGTACGAGCGTCGAGGCGTTCGACTATCTCGGAGGTCGCTCGGGGATCCGAGATCCACCCTGACTCGCGATGACCGCAAGAGCGGAAGAAACTCGTTGGCGAGCGAACGTGATGGAGATGATCGCCGCGAGGCCCATCAAGAGGGCGAAGCACGCAGTCGCAACGACACCGCTGGAGAGCACGCAGTCCGAGCACGGCATCCCGCCAATCGCCGCCCCCATGCCAACGGGTACCACGAGTAGTAAGAGGAGGAGGAGAATGACGACGAGCACCAGCGCAACACGCCGCATCATGCCGAAGCTACCACGGGCGCCGCGATGAGAGTTCGGATCCTGAAAGGCGGTGTCTCCGAAATGCTGACCCTGAAGCGTCAACCGACCATGTTCTCTCAGGCGGGACGCCAGCCGTTCACGAAGATCCCGCTGACGTGGTAGCAGGCGACCCACAGGAGCGCGGCCGCCGGCCACACGAGCGAGGCGGGACGCCGTCGATATAGCAGCCACGTGAGCACACCCACCAAGACGACCTTCAGGGGCAGCCCACCGAAGCGGACCAGAGGATTCGCCTCGACGGCCCCGCCCGATCGCACCGCGAGCGTGGTCATCACCGCGTCAACAACATCGAGAAGGTTCACCGCGACCACGAGCCTGAGCGGTCGCTCCTGCAGCTGGCGAAGCACCAATGCCAAGGGCTGCCGACCTGAAGCGATGAGACCGATGACGACGATCGGCCACGTGGCCACTGCCTCGTAGTGCAACGCCTCGAGAACGGAGAATCCGGGATAAGGGAAGAGGAACGAACCCACGAGTGACGCGAGCGACCCCACAACCAACGTTGCGAAGAGCACGTGAAGCCAGGGCCACCACGGGCGGGCCATGCCGATCACGATCCCCAACGTTCCGACCGCCACCACCGCGGGGAGGTCGACAGAGGATTCGATCACGGCGATCGTCCAGCCCGCCATCGCCACGAGGGCAACCGTCGCGAGGCTCGCAGCCATCGCGGGCGGATCGATCACCCCGGGCCACCGGCGAGCCCGAACCCGAACGGCGACAACCCAACCGGGGACGAGCACGAGAGCCAGATCCACGAGCGGGCCGAACCACGGGTGAGCGAACCACGGGCCTGTGCATGTGACGTTCATCGAGAAGCATTGGATCTGCCATTGAGTGCCGATCGCCTGCGGTTGGTGGCCGTAGCCAGTGCCGATGACGGCAACGAGTACGCAACTCGCCGCCGGCAACATGAACAGGAGTCGATGACCCCGGGTCGCGATCGCGATCCCGACGAGTGCGAAGAAGGGGTAGCTGATGCCTCCAACGACCAGGGCAGTCAGAAGACGGAGTCGCAGCGAAAGGAAGACGGATGGGTAGCCGCCGACCAAGCCGCGACTGATGGCATCACGAAGGACGTGGACGTTGTAGACGGCAAGGATCGTCTGGATCAGCAGGAAGACCACCATGCCGATCGCCGTCGCGATGAGCGCGCGGCGGAGTATTGGCCTGGCCGCCGGCCTTTCTTCCTCTCGGACAGCTGAGGCCGGCGATCCATCCAAGAGCGATGGTGGCGCCGATGCCACGACCACCCTTGAGAGGGACTTCATGGTGTTGTTCTCGGCGGGCGCCGAGAGGGCCTGTAATCAGGCCAAAGCCCTCACTTGAGGATGTTCACCGCTCGACCCGCGACCATCACGATCGTCGTGATCGAGGCGAGCGCCTCGACGAGCATGAGCAGCTTCGCCCGAACGGTGAGTGGCATCGTGTCGGTCGGGCTGAAGGCCGTCGCGTTGGTGAAAGACAGATACAGATAGTCCACGAAGCCCGGCATCCATTCCGTCTGGCCGAGCTCGTGGGTCGCCAACTGAGGGAACAGGAAGTCGGGGTCGGCCTGGTCGGCCTGACCGCGGATGCCAGGCCCGCCACGGTCCACCTCCCAGTACCAAAGGGAGAACACGAGGATCAGCGTGAGCCAGATCTGGATCCCCGAGAAGATGAGCTGGCGACCGCTCACCGCCTCGCCCGACAACACCAGGTTGACGAGGAGCACGAGCGAAGCCAAGACCGCGAGGTTCACGAGCGCGATCAACAGGAGCGAGGCGAGACGGATGAGGCGCACCTCCTCGCGATGCCGGTAGGGGGCGCGCACGGTCAGGGGGATCAGCAGCGCGGTCTCGAGGACTGGGATCACCCAACCGGGTCCGATCGTGAGGGTGCCCGGAAGGGTCATGTACAGGAGGAGAGCGGCGGTCACGGCGAGCGACGCCGGCCACCGCGGTTCCATGGATCCCCGACCCGAAGAGTCCTGCTGAGGGTCGTCGTTCGATGTCATGGTCTGCGCCATTGTGCCTGCAGCTGCTGCGAGTTTCACGGAGGAGGAGCGAAGGATGCCTCCGGTTAGTGGGAACGAACGTGCGCAGGCGACTTGGACGGCGCAACGTAGACCGAAGGCGCCATCGATGCGTTCCCGGAGCCCGTGCTGCCGCGACCCTGGCCTTTCGCTCCGCCGGAGCTGGTGCCATGGGCGCTCGCGCCCTGGCCTGCCTTGCCCGTGCCACCTCCGTTCGGCACGTGCCCCGGCGGAGGGCCCACACGTCCTCTGCCCGTCCCCGCAGCAGCAGAGCCGCCCTGCCCGGCGCGGCTCTTGCCGCCGCTCGCGACCGACGAGATCTCGGCGCCCTTGTCGACACCGGTGGCGTTGGTCGTGGTGGCGATCCCGGAGAGCTCCTCGCCGGAGCTCGCAGGATGGTCGGCCCCGGTCGGCACGGTGATGCCGACCTTGTCGAGGACGTGGGAGAAGGCATCTTGCGCCGCGTCCGGAAGGACGCCGGCCGCGGCGAGCCCCGTCGACCCCACCAAGACGCCGACGACGACGAGACCCCCGATCTTCCCTCGATGGCTCCTCGCCCTGTTCTGCTTCGGTCTCCTGCTCGATCCTCGGCTCGATCTTCGTTCGACTGACGGCGACACAGGAGATCGCTGCTGCACCAGCTCCACGGCGAGCGCCACATGAGTCGCCTCGTGAACGAGCTTGTCGTCGCCTCTCTCGGCGACAGCCAGCAGGATCCCCGCAACCTCCGAGTAGCCGGGCGGTGCGTCGTCGGGGTGGATACCGCCGGCGAGCAGCCGATCCAGCGTGTCCGTGTCCAGCCAGCCGCTGCGAATCTCTGCGAGATCGTTGCGATCGGTCATCGCGGCACACCTTCTCTCTCGAGAACGCCTGCCAGCCGGCGAACGGCTCGATGCTGCAGGAGTCGGACGTCGCTCGGTCCTGCGCCGACGATCCCAGCGACCGCATCCACGTCGAGATCACCGATGACGCGGAGGAGCACGACGTCGGCCTCTTCGGGAGAAAGGGAGGAGGTGATCAAGCCGATGGCCGGATCCGTTCCGAGCGACGAGACGGCTGTCTCGTCGCTGCTCGTCGGCCGGCCCTCGGTCGGTGCCCCCGGGTCACGCTGCACCGTCCGCCCCAGCGCGCGCCGGCGTCGGAGGTCCAGCAGACGCCGCCGGGCGATCGTGAACGAGAACGCTCGCAAGCCGGCCTGATCGCCCTGGAAACGCTCCAGACCATCCACGACGTCGAGCCACGTATCGCATGCGACGTCCTCCGCCTCGTCGGGCTAGACGGCTCCCAGATATTGAAGGATGCGCGGGAAGAGGGCTCGGTAGAGCTCCGAGAGCGCCCATCCCTGTCCGTCCCGGGCCGCCGTGAACACCGACTCGAAGTCATGGTCCGAAGGCTCGCGCCACGCCTGGAACGGGTCGGCACGAGAGGATCTGACCGCCTCCGACATCCGACGTAGTGGATCGGGTCGCCGGAGCCGACGCGAGAGCCAGCCCCAAAGCCAACCAAGGTGCTGCCGAGCCGCTCCCGAGAGGGACTTCATCTGATTTGTTCTCGGCGAGCACACCCGCGGTCTGTAGCTGAGGGGCGCGGCTCTCAGGAAAGAGCCTCAAACCCCTCAGACCGCAGCCGGTGCGCAAAGCTTCTCCCCCGGCATGTCGATGGGGGGAGATAAACGACGAGATGCTCTACTCCGATCGCGAGTGCCTCTTCGCAGAGCTTCTCGCCGCATTCGGGCGCCGTGACCACGCCGTGATCCGCGCTTCGATGCGCCCCGACGTGGTTCTCGTTCTGCCCAGGTCCTCGCCTCTTGCCGGGACACACAAAGGGATCGCTGAAGTGGGACATTTCGTCGTCGCGTTGAGGATGGTCCTTCAGACGGGTCGCGCCAACGGCGAGATCTCCTTCCTCCACGAAGGCGATCAGATGGTCGTCCGCCATGGTCTCGGTCCTGGGTCCGCGCCATACGGCCGAGATGGTCCTTCGTCAGCGCCTCACGTTCGACGGGAGAGGTGGAAAGCTCGCGTCGATCACGGTGGAGCCGGAAGACGAAGGACTCTTCGACTACGTGGTCCAATCAGCTCTCGGGAACGCCAAGGCCTCCTAGGCCCCGGCGTCCAAGACCACCACGAGCTTGCCTCGGACGTGGCTTGTCCCGACGGCCGCCAGGGCCTCGCCCGCGTCCGCGAGCGGGTACGTGCGGATCTCGGGTGCGACGATCTCGCCCGCCTCCAGCAAGCCGGACAAGATCTCGAGCGATTCCGTCGTCACTCGGCCCTGGACGTTCGTGGCCGCGACCCCACGCGCTCCGAGCGCCTCGATGTCTGCGGCGCTCACGACGGACGCTACGTGGCCTCCGGACGTGACACGTTCGGTCAACTTGGCCAGTTGTTCGGAGTCGCCGTGCATGTCCGCCACGGCGTCGATGCCGTCGGGATAACGGGAAGCAACAGCCTCGACGATGTCGGCCTCTACGTAGTCGATCACGTCGGCTGCACCGAGACCACGTGCGTAGTCCGCGTTCTCGCCACGACAGACCGCCACGACCCGAGCGCCTCGGCGCGCGGCCAGTTGGACGAAGTAGCTCCCCACTCCGCCCGTCGCGCCGACGGCGATCACGGTCTGCCCTTCGGACAGCTGGAGGGCATCGGCTATGTTCAGCGCGGTGACACCCGCGGTGGGGATCGCCGCGGCAACGGTGTGATCGCACGACCCCGGCTTGTGCGTGACGGTTCCCGTCGAGACGGTGACGAACTCAGCCAACGTCCCCTCGCCCAGGTACATCTTGCCGACGGAGCCGAATACTTCCTGGCCCGCCGCGTAACCCTCGACGCCCTCGCCCACCGCATCCACGATGCCCGAGGCGTCCATGCCTGGTATCAGGGGGAACCGGTGCTCCATGTGGTCCTTCACGTAACCCGCCACTACCGCAACGTCGAACGGATTCAATCCCGCCGCCGCCACCCGCAACCGGAGTTGACCTTCCTCGGGCTCCGGAACCGGGAGGTCGCGCACCAAGCCCTGCTCTGCAGGCATGCATCGATCGCGAACACTTTCAACTCGACGTCTCCTCGGGATGAGGATCGTCATGGTCCGTGGCGCCCGGCGCGTTGTCCCGTACGGACATCGCCGCTTCCTCGGGCGACGCGAACTCGTCCCGCTGGGTCACCGCGTCTCCGACGAGCTCGCTCTCGTCGTCGGAGATGCCCTCGTCGACCACCGAGAGCGCTTCGTCGACGCTCGGTCGTTCCGGCTGCTCCTCGGCGAGACGCTGGTCCAGGGACTCACCTTCGAGCCCCTCCTCGGCGGTCGTCCCGACCGACTCGGCTCCGAAGGCGTGATCGGTCTGCATGATCGCTGCCTCGAGCTCGTCGCCGTCGTCGGCGTCCCGCGGCTCCTGATCCTCCATGATGAGCTCCTCCTTGCAGATGCGACTTTCCGCTCTTCGGCCGCTCTTCGGCCGCTCTTCGGCCGCTCTTCGGCCGCTCTTTCGGCCGTCTGAAGCACCTTATCCCCGTAGCGACGAAGCGCCCGAAGGTGGCCCGTTACGCGAACGCGGCCGTCACCGTTCGGGCGGCGTCGGCGACCTGATCCGGGGTCGTGCCGGTCGGCGTGCCGAAGATCATGCCGTCGAGACCCGCTTCGAAGAACGAGCGAGACGTCTCGACGATCGCGAGATCGGTGATCGGCGTCCCGAGCCGCGTGGTCTCGATCTCGGACCGGTCTCGGCCGACGTCCCGGCAATGCTCTTCGAGCACGGCCAGCTTGTGACGGATCGTCTCGGGATCGCCGAACCCGTTCCACATGTCCGCGTGCTTCGCGACCAGCCGGAGCGTCTTCCGCTCCCCCATCCCCCCGATGAGGATCCTCGGGCCTCCCGCCTGAACCGACGGCGGAACGTTGAGCGCTCCGTCGACGCTGTGTCGACGACCGTGGAACGTCGTCCGGTCATGCGTGAACATCTCCCGGCAGATCTGGAGCGTGTCCTCGAGTCGCTCGAACCGTTCGGCCGTCGACGGCCAGTCGTAGCCGTAAGCCCGCGACTCGACCTCGTTCCACGCGGCCCCGATCCCCAGGATCGCCCGACCCGAGGAAACGATGTCGAGCGTCGTGACGACCTTGGCCAGGAACGCCGGGTTCCGGTAGGTCACGCCCGTGACCATCGCACCCAGTTTGATCCGCTTGGTCCGCGCCGCAACGCCCGCGAGCAGCGTGTACGCCTCGAGCATCGGCTCGGTGTCCGGACCGACCATCGGGATCTGGTGGTAGTGGTCCATGACCCAGAACGAATCGAACCTCGCCTCCTCGGCGGCGATCGCCGTCTCCGCGATCCGCTCGAACATCCGCTCGTTCGGAACGTCGTCGAAGGTGAAGCTGGGCATCTGGAGCCCGAAGCTGGGCATGGCGAACATCCTCTCCATCGGCTGCAGGTCAGACTAGGGCGGATGACCCCGGACGAGGCGATCGCGAGGATCCGGGCAGCCCGGGTCGGCAGACTGGCCACCGTGCGACCGGACGGGAGTCCCCATGTCGTGCCGTTCGTGTTCGCGATCGTCCACGACGGCGATGAGCTCCTCGCGGTCTGGGCGGTCGACGACAAGCCCAAGACAACCCGCGCGATCCGGCGGATCGAGAACATCGAAGCGAACCCGTCGGTCGAGTTCGTCGTCGACGGCTACGAGGACGATTGGTCCCAGCTGTGGTGGGTCCGCGTGAGTGGACGCGCGCGTGTCGTGTCGTCTTCCGAGGAGCGGACGAGGGCGGTCGCGGCGCTGAGCGACAAGTACCCCCAGTACGCGGCGGCGCCGCCGGACGGCGAGGTCATCGCGATCGAGATCGATGGCGTGACCGGCTGGTCCACCGCCGAGCAGTCCACTCAAGGTTGAACTGGTGCCTGTCGAGGCAATAGGAAATGGAGATCCTGCCTTCGTTCAATCAGGTTCAGAGAGAACGGCTCGTCTCCCGACTGGCAACCGCTTTCGCCGAGCGTGACTTCAGAACCATCGAGCGCGCGATGCGCGAGGACGTGGTGCTCGATCTCCCCGGCTCTTCCCCGTTCGCCGGGGAGCATCACGGCAACGAGTCGGTGGGCAAGTTCCTTCTGGGAATCAGGCAGTTCATCATCTCGAAGGACCCAACGTTCACCTTCATCCACAACGGGTCCTCGATGACGGCGAGCCACGAGATCACCGTCGCGGGTCCCAACCATCTCGTGGAGATGACGCTGCGTCTCACGATCACCTTCGACAGGGAAGAGCGCATCTCGGTCATGCATATCGAGCCGAGCGATCTCGGGCTGTTCACCCACGTGATCGCCGCCGCTTTCAGCATGGCGTAACACCACGCTACGTCGATCCAGGCGAGGCGAGTCACTATCGGTCAGGCAGAGCCGGCGGGCTTCCGATCTCCGATATGGAACGCGAGATCTACGAACAGCCCAACCAACACGCCGACGATCGCTCCGAGCGAGACCGCATGCTGATCGGCCCCGTGCGTGAGGAACCCCGCCACGCCCGCTCCCAGAACTCCGAACGCCATCACGAGAAACAGTGGCCTCATCGAGGGGACCGTAGCACCGGGCGACAAAAGGGCTCTCATCGTGATCTCAGGTCTCGCCCTGACCTGCGGGTCCCGCAGAACGCCAGCCCTTCATGAGGAGGATCCTGGCCATGATGCCGCGATGGCCTCCGAGTCGTGGTCCGCGCCCGCCTCTTCACTCACGCACATGACAGGGCGGGCAGCGATCCCCGCCGTAGCGCTCTTTCTGACTGGGATCGCCGCGGCGCTTGGAGCGTCTCAACTTCGCAGCCCGCCGAGCACTCGAACACGGCGCGCGATGTCCGTGGCTCTTGGCGGGCTCGCAGCTGGATGCTTCCTCTTTGCGACGATCCTCCCGGTCCTGCTCCACTAGCGGCGGTCAGCGCGCCGGTGGCCCGTCGTTGAGCCGGTCGATCAGCGCTGAGGCCCCGGCAAGGGAAGACTGCGGTATTTCAGAGCCCGCGGGGTGTCTGGTAGAACGCCTGGCTTGATCCGGAAGGCGACGCTGAGCGCGATCCCTGCGATCGCACTCGCCATCCCGGTCTGCACGACACCCTGAGTCGACGTCACGCCGATCAGAAGGACGACGCACGCGAACGACATCATCCCCGTGACGATGACGAGGGCGACGCGAAGCACGACGCCGCGGCGCAGACTGACGATGAAACCGACGACCGGCGCGAGCAGGAGTCCCACCGCGATCGCCCAGCGGCTGAGCGGCTCGATCGTCACGCTCTTCGGGTGGTCGAAGAGGAGCGGGACGCCGAACGGCAGGATGATCACCGCGACGACCACGACCAGGGCAGTCACGAACCCCATGCGCGCCGGAGCGGGGAGTGATTTCGTTGCGTCATTCCTCACGCGTTGACCATCGGCGGCCGGCGGCGATGCCTTGACCCGTTGGCGCGCGGTATCGCGTAGTGAGGAGGAGCTCGCCTTCGGCGAGCTCCTCCCGTGTAGCGAGGTGGTGCGTGGGGCCTAGACCGAGGAGCCGACGAGGCTCTTCGTGTGGTCCGCCGAGAACTCGGCGGTCTTCACGACGACCTTGCTCGCGTGTCGGAATCCGAGGATCGAGAAGATCCCCATGAGCAGACCCGCGATCACCATCGCGAAGCCGGCCCACAGTGCGATCGTCGCCACCGTCCACCAGCCGTAGGCGTTCAGCAGCATCGCCCTCAGCGACTCACCCTTGAAGAGGGTGTCCGCCTTGATCTGCAGATCCGCGGCGACCTCCGGGTTGAGGCCTTCGACCCGTGCGGCCGAGCTCGTCTCCGAGTAGGTCGCCCCACCGTTGATGCCCTCGAGGTGTCCGCCGATGTAACGGGAGAACGCCTCAGCCTGAACGCCGTTCTCGACCTTCTGGCCGGCGAACGTCCCGATCTCGGCCTTCTCCTGCGGCGTCATCGCCTCGCTCGGCGGGAACGCGATGTGCTGCGGCACCAAGCGGTCCCGCACGTTGGCCTGACCGAAGTTGCCACCGTAGATGGCCATCGCGCCGAGCGCGATGAGTACGACCGCGATCACGGCACCTGCGCCGCTCACGATCTTGTCCCAGTTGCTCCTGTCCATGTCGTTACTCCCATATTGATCTGCGGGCGCCGTCCGTCGGCGCTCGATGGATAGATGTTCGACCAGAGAGCCAGCTCATGGGGGGGTCGTTGGTCCCGACGCCGGTGGGACCTGCCTAGGACCCGCCGGGACCCCCACATCGTGCTCACTCAGGCCCTCGCTCCGGCTTCTGCCAGAGGCGCGCCCTGCCACTCGACGACCGTTTCCACGTGACATCGCTCAAGTTGCCCGACCACCGCGCGAACGACCGCGAGGCTGTGGTCGTCGGGATAACAAGGAGCGATCACCTCAGCGCGCTCGATCCCTTCTTCGAGTTCGAAGTCGACGGCCCTCCACACCTCGGTCCAGTCCGGCTCGAAGTCCGGTAGCACGACGCGGAGGTACGGCCCATTCGTGAACACGACCAGGTCCTCAGACATCCCCTCTCCCCTTCCCTCGTCGCTCACGGTGCACGACGGCGGGGAGGGAGAGCAGGGCCGAAAGGCATGGGTTCCCTTGGGCTACGCTCGGGCCGTGTCCGGACGAGACGCCCGAGGTGACGGGGACCGGCAGCTGATCGAGGCCGGGATGATCCTCGCCTCGGAGCTCTCGCTCGACGCGGTGCTCCTCCGTATCGTCGAACTGGCGGTCGACCTCACCGGCGCGCGCTACGGGGCGCTGGGTGTGCTCACGCCCGACGGCCGGATGATCGAAGAATTCATCACCGTCGGGCTCACGCCCGAGGAGCGAGCCCTCCTCGGTGACCCTCCCACCGGTCACGGCCTGCTGGGCGCACTGATCACCGAGGCTCGTCCTCTGCGGATCCCCGACATCGGCGCGGATCCCCGATCGTTCGGGTTCCCGCCGAACCATCCTCCGATGAAGTCTCTCCTGGGAGCTCCGGTCGCGGGGCGAGGGAAGGTGTTCGGGAACATCTACCTCACCGACAAGCAGGGGGCCAAGACCTTCGACGAAGAGGACGAACGCGTGCTCGTGGTTCTCGCGACCCAGGCCGCCATCGCCGTCGAGAACGCTCGCCTCCGCGACGAGACCGAGCGCAAAGGAAGGGAGCTGCAGAGGCTCCAGGTCGTGGAGGAGCGTGAGCGGATCGGGAAGGAGCTCCACGACGGCGTCATCCAGTCGCTCTTCGCGGTCGGGATGAGCCTGCAAGGACTGGCGGCGGCATCCGGCGACGCGGAGATGGCTCGTCGCCTCGAAGGGGCCGCCGAGGACGTCGATCACGCGATCCGGGACCTGCGCAACTACATCTTCGGTCTTCGCCCCGGCATCCTGGCCGACCGCCAGCTCGATGAGGCCCTCAAGGATATGGCCGGCGAGTTCGGTTCGCGCACAGGTGTGGTGACGGTGGTCGATGTCGACAGCGCGGCTGCAGCCGAGCTCGCCTCGCGCGCCGGCGATGTGGTGCAGCTCGCGCGTGAAGCCCTCTCGAACGTCGGTCGGCATGCGGCTGCCACCACCTGCCGGGTCTCGCTCCGTCGAGGGGATGCCGGCCTTTTCCTCGAGATCGACGACGACGGCCGCGGGTTCGACACCGACGTGACTTCCTGGGGGATGGGCCTCCAGAACCTTCGGGAACGGGTCGAGTCCCTCGGTGGACTGCTCGAGGTCGAGAGCACGCTTGAAGAGGGGACGACGGTCCGAGCGACGTTCCCGTCCTGACAAGGGTCCCGCCTGAGTACGGACCATCGGCCCCTCCGCGGAGGCCGATCGGGACGCATCCTTGTCCATATGTTCGCAAGGTATTTCGTCGAGTTGCCGATCCCCCCGGAGGAGGTCGAGCGAGCCCTGTCTCGTGACCCGCGCCTGTGGGTTCCCGGGTTGGCCGAGCGAGCCCACCATCGAGGGGACGAGCTCCTCGCAGAGGTGGGATTCGGCGAAGCCGTCCGGATCAAGAGGACGGTCGCCGTCGAGCTCGGACCATCCGTTCGCACCGGATCCAAGTTCGTGTTTCCCTTGCGATGGGCGGCATCCGGGGGTGCGGACCTCTTCCCATCGCTCGATGCCGACCTCGAAGTGGCACCGATCGGACCCGGACGCACCCAGCTCGCGATGAGCGCCCGGTACGTTCCTCCCTTCGGCAGGGTCGGCCGTGTCATCGATCGTGCGGCCCTCTCGCGGGTGGCCGAGGCGACGCTCAAGGACTTCCTCGACCGGGTGGCCGACGCGATCATGGGTTCGCGGGATGCGCCGCGCATCGCCGAGCTGCTCCGCGCCGCGCCTGCGCCCGCATGAATGAAGCGGGCTAACATCCCCCGATGACCGAGCCGAAGCGTCCTCCGCTTCGCGTCATGCTCGTCGACGATCACGAGGTCGTGCGGGACGGGATCCGAGCGATGCTCGCATCCGAGGACGACATCCACGTCACCACCGAGGCCGGAACCGTCCGTGAGGCCATCGATGAGGCAGACCGGACCCGACCGGACGTCGTCGTGATGGACGTCCGGCTCGCCGATGGCAGCGGGATCGAGGCCACGCGCGAGATCCGCGCGAAGCATCCGGAGACCCGCGTGCTCATGCTCACCTCGTTCGCGGACGACGAAGCGTTGTTCGCTTCGATCATGGCGGGCGCCTCCGGCTACGTCCTGAAGCAGGTTCGCTCCGGCGAACTCGTCCGGGCCATCCGTGCGATCGGAGCCGGCGACAGCCTCCTGGACCCCGCCGTGACGACCGCCGTCCTCGACCGGCTCCGCAAGGGGAAACACCTGATGAGGGATGAGAAGCTCGCGCGCCTCTCCCCCCAGGAGGAACGGATCCTGACCCTCATCGCCGACGGGAGGACGAACAAGGAGATCGGCGACGAGCTCACCCTGGCCGAGAAGACCGTGAAGAACTACGTCTCATCGATCCTCTCGAAGCTCGAGGTGGCCCGCCGGGCAGAGGCCGCCGCGTACCTCGCCCGCCACACGACGATGCCCGGCTCGGTCGAGTAGTGGCGCCCCGATGAACACGGAGAGGTGAAGCGCCGGACCTGGGGGCGCCGACCTACTCCCACGGACAGGGCCCCATGGCCCTAGGGGCACTACCGACTTGAGAGTTCGCTGTGCGTATGAGCACCCGAGCACGCAAGTCAGCGAACGACGGTGGCCCGCCATCCGCTGCCGTGGATCTCTACTGGATCCCTTTGGGCGCGGGGCAGCGCGTCGTGCGGCTGAGCGGAAAGCTGATCGAGGCGATCAGCGCGCGGCTACAACGACGGCGATCGTATGACCTCTACCACTCGGCTCTCGTCGTCGTCGTCCCGCAAGGGCGCTTCGTCATCGAACAAGCCCCGGTCCCGGACGCTCTGGGGGGACGACGCGGTGTGGTCTTGGAGGGACCGGTCGGAACGAAACACGCCCGACGCTTCCGGCGATTCAGCTACGAGGTCCGACGGTGGAGAGATGGCGTGATCCCCGATATCTCAGCGGCTGTCTCGAGTCCCCGACGTGTGTCGGACAACCTCGCCCAGGCATCACGGATCTTGGATCTGGTGCCGTGTTCTCCGGCGCTCGTCTGGGGCCGAGACGAACGTCACACCGGCGAGATGTGGAACTCGAACTCGGTGACGTCATGGTTACTCGCGAGCGGCGGTATCGATGCCGACATGATCCAGCCTCCACATGGAGGTCGGGCGCCGGGGTGGCGATCCGGCCTTGTCTTGGCTGCTCGCGATGCGGTGTCGGCCGGTACCCGGGTCGATGCGGATGGATCGCGTCACCCGCTCGGCAGCAGCGTCGACGCCGTCTGACGCGGTCCGTTCAGGCGAACCGCGGATCGAGCACCGATCCGTTGCAATGGGGCAACAAGCCATCGTTGCGGAATTCCGGGAACATGGCTCTCAGTCTCGAGAGCCTGACCGATGCGCGCTGCGTCGGGTGGGAGGTCCTCGCGAAGAAGTAGCCCCGCACCTGATACCAGCGTCTCTCGACGATGTAGCGGGGACCGTTGCCGCTTGGAAATGCGCGACTGAACACGACCGTACGTGGGGATTCCGTGTACGCGCAATCGGTTCCGAACATCAACGAGAGGCCGCCTCCGAACGCGAACATGTTCTCCGCGGCGAGGGGCTGGGGGGAAGTCTCGTCGATATCCATCCGTCGAAGAGCTCCCTGACGCATCGTGAAGAAGCCGAAGGGCTGTACCGATGCCCCTTGAAGCAGGTTCACCGCGATCTCCCTGCCGGCGACCGCGTCGACACGGACCAGCGCGATGGGACGCGCAGCGTTGCGGAGCGAAGAACGGCTGAACTTATCCGGGGTGGGCACGTGCACCCGGGATGTGCCGGACGTGGCCGTGCGAGCGAAGACGTAGTAACGGCACCTGCCATCGACTCTGCTCGCTCCGACCCACACTTCGTCGGGGACGTCATCGCCATCGAGGTTGCCACGCATCAACCTGCGTTCGAGAGTATCGCCGTCCGCGAAACATCGAGCGACGGCCGCGGTCGACTGCAAAGGAACCAAGGCGGCAACCACCGCCAGCGCCAGTACGACCCGAAGGTTCCTCATCGGCAAGCCACTTCCCGTCCATCGATCATGAAAGACCCGCCTGCTTGCAGCAGGCTTGCCGCGTGATCCGGTACGTACGTGTAGATCTCGCGTGGAGGCCGGACGTATCCCTCGTCAGGTTGGCGCTCCGGCAACTCCAACGCCGTGAGCGCCTTCGCGACGTACGGGTGACAGCTCAGCAGATGCGACATGCGGTTGATCCGGGCGCTCCGCTTGTCGTCGGCGGGGACGACGAACCACGGTGCTTCAGGGATATCGGTGTGCACGAACATCTCGTCCTTCGCTCGCGAGTAGTCGACCCAGTGGGTTCGGGAGTTCAGATCCGTCGCCGAAAGTTTCCAGCGGCGCATCGGGTCGTGGACCCGTGCCTCCAGCCGTCGCTCCTGCTCCCGGTCGCTCACTGAGAAACCAGTACTTGGTCAAGTGGATACCGTCGGCGACGAGCAGCCGCTCGAAGATCGGACATTGTCGGAGGAACATCTTGTGCTCCTCGGGCGTGCAGAACCCGAGCACCTTCTCGATGCCGGCACGGTTGTACCAACTGCGGTCGAACAACGCGATCTCCCCGCCAGCGGGCAGCTGCTCCACGTACCGCTGGAAGTACCACTGGGTCTCCTGGCGTTCCGAAGGCACCGGGAGTGCGACCACCCGCGATCCTAGGGTTCAGATGCTCGGTGATCCGCTTGATGGCGCCGCCCTTTCCCGCTGCATCCCGCCCCTCGAAGATCACCACGACCCGCTCGCCGGCGGTCTTCACCCACTCGGCCATCTTCACGAGCTCCTCCTGCAATCGAAGGAGCTCCGCCGCATACACCTTCTTCGGGAGCCTGGTGCCGCTGTCTTTCGTCACCATGCTGATCTCGTCGCCTACGCGGGCGATTCATCGGGACGAGCGTGATCGTGCACATGGGCTTCGCGACGATGCTCGCTCTCCACGTTCTTGTGCGGGATGTGCACGTGCTGTACGGCAGAATGGTTGTGATCGTGCG
>CAJDUF010000017.1_pt1 | contig 18116 bp, 15 predicted proteins | sample 7390091 | NCBI WGS metagenome assembly CAJDUF01 (sample SAMEA7055670, study PRJEB34461) | soil metagenome | biome: terrestrial ecosystem; feature: Peninsula; material: soil | place: Antarctica | collected 2016 | reverse complement strand
TGGCTCGAAGCCGACGACGATGTACTTGAAGCTCCCGCCGGGCGCCTTCACCAAGATCTCCTGGTCCTTGGACGTTCCCACCAGGACGCGCCCCAGCGGGGATGACGTGGTCACGGTGCGAGCGCCGGGTGCCTTCTCCTCCCCGTGCTCGGCAAGGAGGTAGGTTTCCTCTTCGTCATCGTCGAGTGCACGGACCGTCACGAGCATGTGAGGCACGACCCTGTCCGCCGCGACAGGGGCCTCGATGATCTCCGGATCGCGGAGCGCCTCCTTCAGCCGCCGGATCTGCGATTCCATCAGGCCCTGGGCGTCCTTGGCCGCGTCGTACTCGGCGTTCTCGCGGATGTCGCCGTGTTCGCGAGCCACCTTGAGGCGCTCCGACATCCGCTCCCGTCCCACGTTCACGAGTTCCTCTAGCTCGGTCTTGAGCCGCTGGTACGCCTCGAGGGTGAGCGATGCGGTGGGTTCCTGTCCGGGCTTGCGCTTTGGGCGGGCTTTGATCTCGTCAGGGAGTTCAGGCATGTGCTCGAGTCTACTGAAGGCGTCCGCCGCTCAATCCCGAGCGGGAGGATACGGCCATCGTGCTCGGGCTATCCTTCGCCCGCGGCCGGATGGAAGGGACAAGGGGCGATGGGGCGGCTTGACGGCAAGGTGGCGCTGATCACCGGCGGTGCGAGCGGTATGGGGATGGTCGCATCGCAACTCTTCGCGTCCGAGGGAGCGAAGGTGGTGCTGACCGATGTCGTCGACGACGCCGGAGAGCAGGTCGCCGAGAAGATCCGCGCCGACGGAGGCGAAGCGACCTATGTGCACGCCGACGTGTCTAGCGAGACCGACGCCAAGGCGATGGTAGAGAAGGCGGTCACCTCCTACGGCGGCCTCTCGGTCCTCTACAACAACGCCGGCGTGATGCTCAGCGAGGACGGGTCGGTCGACTCCACTGACGAGTCGATCTGGGATACGACGCTCGCGATCAACGTGAAAGGCGTCGCGCACGGGTGCAAGTACGGGATCCCCGCCATGATCGAGTCGGGGGGCGGGTCCGTCATCAACGTCGCTTCGTTCGTCGCCTGGATGGGCGCCGCGACGTCGCAGACCGCCTATACGGCGTCGAAAGGAGCGGTCCTCGCGATGACGCGCGAGATCGCCGTCGAGTACGCGCGGAAGGGGATCCGGTGCAACGCCCTGTGCCCGGGCCCGATCGAGACGCAACTCCTGCTTACCCTCCTGTCGGACGAGAAGAAGAAGCAGCGACGATTCGTGCATATCCCGATGGGTCGGCTCGGACATGCGGACGAGCTCGCCAAGGCGGCACTCTTCCTCGCGAGCGACGACTCGAGCTACATGACGGGCGCTTCGTTGGTCGTTGACGGCGGGATCACGGCCGCCTACGTCACACCGGAAGACTGAAACGCCCGCTCGGGACCGCCTCGGCCCTTCGGGGGTATGTTCGATGTGATGTCGTGGTTCCCTCCGTCCCTCGCGGTCGGCGGCCCGGGCCCGGTCCTCGGACAGGGATGGGACGTGGCGCCGATCCTCCTGATGGTGACCTTCGTAGTGCTGATGCGGTGGGCACGTATCCGACTCCGGTTCGCTTCGCTGATGGCAGCAGTGCTCGGCAGCCTCCTCTTGGATCTCGTCACCGACGCCCTCCAAGTGTCGCTCATGACGACGATCGCCGTCATGTGCCTCGCCTTCGCGATGGTTGCCCTCCAACGGACCCGCGCCCGATGACGCCCTGATGCGCGGTTTGACAGCCAAACCTCGGTATGGCTCGATACCGCCGGAGCCGAGGGCGGGTCCAGGCTCCAGGGAGGATGACTATGTCCGAACGAAAGCTCGGTTCCGTCACGTACCGGGAGGTCGGCCAGGAGTACTTCGATAAGAGGGGACTCCGGCGTCACGCCGGCGTCTGGTCGCTGTGGGCGCTCGGGGTCGGAGCCGTCATCTCCGGCGAGTACTACGGATGGAACTTCGGTCTCTCGACGGGTGGTTTCGGCGGCCTGCTCGTCGCGGGCGTGATCATGGCCGTCATGTACTACGGCCTCGTCTACTCGATCGCCGAGATGTCGCCCGCCCTCCCGCACACCGGCGGGGCCTACTCCTTCGCGCGATCGGCGATGGGTCCGTGGGGCGGCTTCCTGACCGGCCTGGCCGAGAACATGGAGTACGTGATCACGCCCGCCGTGGTCGTCGGCGCGATGGGTCTGCTGATGCAGAACATCGTTGTCGGACTGTTCGAGGCCGGCGGCAAGTTCGCCGCGGATGGGAAGGTCATCGAAATCGCCTGGTGGAACAGCCTCCCGTTCTGGTGGGCGGTCTTCTACGTGATCTTCGTCTGGATCAACATCGTCGGGATCGAGGCCACGATGCGCTTCACCGTGGCGATCACGATTCTATCGATCGTGGTCCTCGCCTTCTTCTTCATCGCCGCGCTCGTCTCCGGGAAGTTCGACACGAGCCTGTGGACGAACATCCCGAAGGGCGGTGGGGATCCGATCGCCGGAGGGGGAGGGCCATGGTTCCCCTTCGGTATCGGGGGCATCTTCAAGGCCTTGCCGTTCGCGATCTGGTTCTACCTGGCCATCGAAGAAGTCCCTCTGGCGGCAGAGGAGTCGATGGACCCACGTCGCGACGTTCCGAAGGGGTCGTTGCTGGCACTGCACACGCTGGTGATCTTGGCCGCGCTGACGCTCTTCATCAACACCGGGCTGCCGGGCGGCGCTGCACTCTACGGCTCGTCCGGATTCCCGCTCCTAGACGGCTTCAAGGCGATCTTCGCGGGAGAAAAGATCGCGTACCTCCTCGGTCTGCTCTTCATGATCGGGCTGGTGGCGAGCTTCTTCACGATCATCTACGCGTACGGTCGCAACACCTACTCACTGTCCCGCGCCGGGTATTTCCCCGAGTTCCTGTCGATCACGCACGGTGAGCGGAAAACCCCGCACGTCGCGCTGATCGCGGGCGCGGTCGTCGGGTACGCGGTCGCCGTCCTCGTGTTCATCCTGCAGGAGGCCTCGCTGGGTGCCCAGATCGTGGCTGCGCTGCTGAACATGGCGGTGTTCGCGGCCGTGATCTCGTACATCCTCCAGTGCACGTCGTTCGTCATGCTTCGACAGAAGTTGCCGAACATCGAGCGGCCGTATAGGAGCAAGTTGGGGATCCCCGGGGCGGTCGTAGCCGGGCTATTGGCGTTGACCGCACTCATCGCGATCTTCCTGAACGAGGCCTACCGGCCGGGCGTATACGGGGTGGCCGTGTACTACGTCCTCGGGGTCATCTACTTCGCGGTGTCGGGCCGGAACCGGCTGGTGCTGTCGCCGGAGGAGGAGTTCGCGCTCACGCAGGGCGAGATGGGTGTCCCACAGTCCACCTATTCGACGGGTGCGGCTGATCAAGAAGCCATCCTCCGCGGAGGAAAGGCGACGGCACCACCCGTGGGCTCGCCGCCCATGGGCACGCCACCACCCCCTCCGGAGAGCTAGCACACGAACGAGAGGGCTGAGCGCGGCGACCGGGAACGGTCGCCGCGCTCACCCATCCCAGGCCCGAGGGAGGAACGATGCAACCGCAGGGCATGATCGATGCGAAGCAACTCGAGGAGCTCGCCGACGCCGGTGAGATCGACACCGTCCTGTGCATGTTCACGGACTTCCAGGGACGGTTCGTCGGGAAGCGGATCCTCCCACACTTCTTCCTCGAGGAAGTGATGGGCGAAGAGGGCCTGCACGCGTGCCTGTACTTGATCGCGATCGACATGGAGATGGAGCCGCTCCCCGGCTTCGAGTACGCGAGCTGGGAGACCGGCTACGGCGACTTCAAGATGATCCCCGACATGTCGACGCTCCGGCTCGTGCCGTGGCTCGAGAAGACGGCGATGGTGATCTGCGACGTCGCCGACGAGCACACCAGCGAGCTCGTCGAGGTGGCGCCGCGCACGATCCTCCGCCGGCAGATGGAGCGTGCGAAGGCGGCCGGATACACGTTCAAGACCGGGTCCGAGCTGGAGTTCTACCTCTTCAAGGAGTCCTACGAAGAGGCCGCCGCGAAGCGCTACAACGGTCTCCAGCCGACATCCCCCTACATCATGGATTACCACATGCTCGCGACCACCAAAGACGAGTGGTTGATCCGTCAGATCCGCAACGGCATGCTCGGCGCGGGCATCCCGATCGAGTTCTCGAAGGGCGAGTTCGGTCGGGGTCAGCACGAGATCAACATCACCTACGCGGACGCGCTGATGACCGCCGACTACCACGCGCTGTACAAGCACGGAACGAAGGAGATCGCCGCCCTGAACGGGGTTGCGATCACGTTCATGGCGAAATGGACCATGGAGGAGGCCGGCTCCTCATGTCACATGCACTCGAGCGTGTGGAACGAGGACGGCTCCGAGTCCCTGATGTGGGACGATGACGATCCGAACCACATGAGCCCGACCTTCAAGCACATGCTCGGCGGGTTGATGTCGACCTCACGAGAGATGGCGTGGATGTACGCGCCGTTCGTGAACTCCTACAAGCGCTATCAGCTCGGTTCGTGGGCGCCGACCGCGATCCTCTGGAGCCATGACAACCGGACGTGCGGCTTCCGAGTGGTCGGGGAACACCAGGGCAATCGTGTGGAATCGCGACTGCCCGGCGGTGACGTGAATCCCTACCTCGGCTACGCCGCGACGGTCGCGGCCGGCCTGCACGGGATCCAGAATCAGATCGAATGCCCCCCGCTCTTCGAGGGGAACGCCTACGAGTCGAAGGACGCGGAGCGGGTGCCGTCTTCGCTCCACGAGGCGATCGCCGAGATGGAGCGGTCGGAGGTGATGCGGGAGGCCTTCGGAGACTTCGTATACGGCCACCTCCTGAACATGGCTCGCCAGGAGCAGATCATCTTCGACAACCAGACCGTGACCGATTGGGAGTTGATCCGGTACTTCGAACGCGGCTGAGGGGTGAACCACGCCGCGGCAGGGTAAGGGCCGTCCGTGACGAAGACACGCTTCCTCGCGGTGACGGTCGTCGCATCTCTCCTCGCGGGATGCAGCCGAGGGGATCTGCGAGAGCTCGCTAAGGATACCGAGTCGGCGGTGAAGGATGCCGGCGCGGCTCTCGCCCAGCTGGCCGGACAGGCTCAGGGCCCCCTGCGGGAGGCCGCGAGCCGCGCCGTGGATGCGGCCCAGGAGGCTCGGCAGGCGTCCGAGGAGTTCCGAAAGAACCCCACCACGGAGACCCGCCAGGCCCTCCGTCGCGCGAAGGGGCGGTTGGACGATGTGTCGCGAGAGCTCGAGGGACTGCTCGACAATGCCCCCGAGGGCGTTCAGTCCGCTCTCCACCACGCGCTCGATTCGCTCACGGAGCTGCGCCACCGTATCCAGAGGGAGTTGGACAGCTCGTAGCTCGCCCGAGCTATGAGCCGCTCTCGAAGACGGGAACGAGCGCGAAGTAGAGCTCGCGATACCGACGATAGGCCTCGGTGTACGCCTCAAGGGCGGAAGGATCAGGCTCGTGCTCGTCAGGGCTGAAGGACACGAAGGCGTCGACGGCATCGGAGACGCCTGCGTGGACGCCCGAGCCGACGGCGGCGAGGATCGCAGCTCCCGTGGCCGTGGTCTCCACGCTTTCTGGGACGCGCACGGGAAGACCCGTGACATCGGCTTTGATCTGGCGCCAGAGCGGCCCCTTCGCTCCCCCGCCGACGATCGTGAGCCGGCGGACGCCGAGCCCCGAAGCTTTCATCGCCTCGAGGATGTCGCGGAGTGCGAACGCACTGCCCTCGAGGATCGCTCGCGTCATGTGGTCCCGCGTGTGGGCGAGCGTCAGCCCGTAGAAGACGCCGCGCGCCGCGCCGTTCCACTCGGGAGCCATCGCCCCTTGCATCGCCGGCAGGAAGATCACGCCGTCGCTGCCCGCGGGGACCTTCGACGCCTCCTCACTCAGCTGGTCGTAGGCGTCGCCGAGCCCCTGCTCCTCGTTCCGTCGCTCCTCGAGCGCGAACTGGTCCCGCCACCAGCGGAGGTTGCCGCCCGACACGAACCCCGGGTTCTCGAGCAGCCATGCGTCGGGATCGGCGTGCGGATGGCACTCGACGAGCATCGTGGGGTCCTCACGCGGCTCCGCGCTCGCCGCGCACACCGGCTCGGCAGTCCCCACGACGTCGCACACCTCGCCGGGCTCGAAGACCCCGGCGCCGAGTGTGGCCGCCATCTCGTCCCCGCAACCGATCGCGACGACGGTGTCCGGGGAGAGCCCGCTCGCCTCGGCGAACGTCGCAGTCACGGTCCCAACCGCCTGCGTGGCGTCGCCCAGCTCGGGGAGCATCGACGGCTCGATCCCCGTGGCGTCCAGCGCCTCCGTCGACCACGTCTTCGTCCGAGGGTCGAGCAGGGCGAGGGACGACGCGTTCGAGTGATCCACCGCCACGACACCCGTCGCGTGCCGAAGCGCGTATGAGCCCGGCGACATGAGCAGCGAGGCTTCCTTCCAGATGTCGGGCTCCTCGTCGCGAACCCACAGTGCCTTGAACACGGCGTGGGACGAGTCGAGGTTCGCACCCACCGCCCGATAGAACTCATGCGGCGAGATCCGCTCGGCGAGGGCCGCCGCCTGCGCCTCGGCCCTGCGATCCATCCAGATGAGGGCGGGGCGCAGGCGGCGGCCCTCCGCGTCGCACACCACCATGCCGTCGAGCTGCGATCCGAACGAGAGCCCTCGGATCGCCGACGGGCCGCCGGGGCACTCGGCGACCAGTCGCCGGCACGCCGTCTCCATGGCCGCCGTCCAAAGATCCGGGTCCTGTTCCGCCCACCCCGGGTGCGGGAACGAGAGGTCGTAGGCCTCGTAGGCGGAGGCGACGAGCTCGCCGTCGGCCGAATACAGCGCGGCATTGGTCCCCTGGCTGCCGACGTCGCAGCCGATCACGTAGGGACCACTCACGGGACGATGACCATCTTCAAGCCGGTGCCGGCCCGGATCGTCTCGAACGCCTCGGCGATCTTCTCGAGCGGCCAACGGTGGGTCACGACCTTCGCGAGCTCTTCCTGCTTGCGGGCGAGGTAGTCCATCGTGATCCGGTACTGGCGATGCGTCGCCCCGTAGGCGCCCAGCACCGACAGCTCCTTGTAGTGGAGCTGGTTCATGTCGAGCGGGCTCACGGGGTCGTGCTTCGGCAAGCCCGCGAAGTAGACGACCTTCGCGCGCTTGGCCGCCATCTCGAGCGCGGCCTGCTGCGCCGGCTTCGCCGGCGCGGCGACGCTGATGCGCTCGGCGCCGACGCCTCCGGTCCGGGACAGGACCTCCGAGACACCGTTGTCCTCGCCGGCCACCCAAGCGTCGTCGACGGCCTGCCCGATCGCATCGAGGGCGATCTCCAGACGCTCGGCGGAAACGTCCGACAGGAACACCTTCGAGGCGCCTCGATCCCGCGCCATCACGGCCTGCCAGCACCCGATCGGCCCGGTGCCGAGGATCACGACGGTGTCGCCGAGCCTGATGTCGAGTTGTTCGATCCCGTTGAGGGCGCACGCGAACGGGTCGGCGACCGTCGCGAGATCGCTCGGGAGCTCCGGCGGGAGTGGGATCAGGTTCTTCGTCGCGATCGGCGGCACGCCCGCCCGCTCGGCGTACGCGCCGGGGAAGGGCTCGTACCCGTAGAGCAGATGGTATTCGCAGAGGTTCTGGAATCCCTCCATGCACCACCGGCACTCGCCGCAGGTGAGGATCGAGCCGAGGAAGACCCGGTCGCCTTTCGCGACACCGGGGGGCAGATCCGCCTCTGCACCCACTTCTTCCAACACTCCGACCGGCTCGTGGCCGAGCTGCCAGGGCACGGGCGCCTTGGGGTCCCCGTTGAAGAACGTCCGCGCGTCGGTCCCGCAGACCCCGCACGCCTCGACCCGGAGGATGGCACCGCGGGGGTCGAGCGAAGGCTCCTCAGCGTCCTCGCGGACCTCGACCGCGTTGACGCCGGTCATGAACGCCGCGCGCATCAGCCTGCGAGCTCTTCCTGCAGCGCCGCCAAGGCCTTGTCCGCGCTCCACTTCTCGCGGATCACGCGCGCGAGCGCGCGCGTGATCGCCTCCGGCGAGCGGTGCATGAAGATGTTCCGCCCGACGGAGCAGCCGATCGCGCCGGCGGCGACCGCCTGCTCCATCCGCGTCAGCAGTTCCGCGTCCTCGAGGCGGGAGCCGCCGGCGAGCACAACCGGGAGCCCGTTCACGGCCTCGATCAGCTTGGCGAACGAATCGGCGTCGCCCGGCCAGTTCGTCTTCACGATGTCGGCACCGAGCTCGGCGCAGAGTCGAACGTTTCGCCGCAGGTACTCGAAGCCGTACTGGTCCTTCAACTCTTCGACACTCGCGTACGTCGTCGGGAACTCCGCCTCGGCGATGAACGGCATCCCGAGTGCGGCGCACTCGCGCCCCACCCCGGCGAGGATCTCGATCATCGAGGACTCCGTGTCCCCACCGAGCGCGGTGAACAGGACGATCGCGTCGGCCCCCAGGACGAGCGCCTCCTCGACCTCCGCGATCTGCACGATCTCGGGCCGGTCACCGTCGGGGCTCGCGGACGCCGAGAGCAGCAATGCGAGGGAGGTCGTCGGGGAGAACGCCGGCTCGGCGATCCGGATCATCCCCTTGCTCATCATGATGACGTTGGCCCCCCCGGCCACGGTCTCAGCCGCCCGGGTCGTGATGTCCGCCAACGGTTCCAGGAACGTCGGTGACGTCATCCCGTGGTCCAGCGCACAGATCACCGACACCCCCGCAGGATCGATCACCCGCTTCATCCGCATCGCTTTGCCCGTCATCCGTGCCTCCTTGGTTTCCCGTAGCTCGGTTCGCGCGCACGAAGTGTGCCAGAGGCGACCAGGCGATGCGAGCCGAGCAGCCGGCTCGCGGGTCGCCGGTACACTCGGCCCGGTGACGGTGATCCTGTTCGTCCGCTGTGACAAGGCCGACAGCTTCGGCGTCGCGCCCTCGGCCGTCGAAGCCGCGGGCGCCACCCTCCGCGTCTGGGATGCCCTCGATGAGAACGGACCCCGTCCCGCGCTGGACGACGTGAACGGAGTCGTGGTCTTCGGCTCCACGTTCAACATGGAACACGCGGACGAGCAGCCGTTCATCAAAGAGACCTCGGACCTCATGCGCGAAGCGATGGATCGCCGCATCCCTCTCCTCGGTGTGTGCTTCGGAGGACAGCTCCTCGCGTGGACGCTCGACGCGGAAGTGGGCAGGAGCCCCGTCCGCGAGGTGGGCTTCGAGCCGATCCACCCGACGCAGGATGCGATCGACGACGTCCTCTTCTCCCATCTGATAGACGGCGACATGGCGTTCCAGTGGCACCTGGACACGTTCGCCTTACCCCAGGGTGCGAAGCTCCTCATGACGGGTGATCGGGTCACCAACCAGGCGTTCCGGGTCGGCGACCTCGCGTGGGGGACACAGTTCCATCTCGAGGTGAACAGCCCCGAGATCGAGTACTGGCTCGACGAATTCACCTTCCTTGGCGACCTGGAGACCGAGTGGGGCAAGAGTCCCCAACTCGTGCGCGACGAGAGCGCCCTCTTCATGAAGGAACACGAAGATCGCGGCCGCGAGATCATCACCCGCTTCACGATCCTCGCATCTGGATCCTAGGAACAAGGACGCAGATACACTCGGCTCCCGTGACGGAGGACCGCTACCGACCGCTCGTCGCCGTCGTCGCCTACCATCTCGCCGACGACCGGGTCGCGCGTTGGCCGGAGGGAGGCTACGGGGTCCCGCGGCTCTACCTCGATGCGCTCCGGCGAGCCGGTGCTCGGACCGCGATCCTGGCTCCGGGGGAAGAAGGCACTCCCGAGGAGATCCTCGATCCCTTCGACGGCCTGCTCCTGGTCGGTGGAGGCGATATCGACCCCGCGGGGTACGGCGGAGGATCGAGCGAACACCTCTACGGGATCGAGCCGGACAGAGACGAGTTCGAGATCGAGCTCCTCCGCACCGCCGACCGGATCGCGATGCCCGCCCTCTGTATCTGTCGAGGGATGCAGGTGATGAACGTCGCGTTCGGGGGAACGCTGCATCAGCATCTCCCCGACGTCCCCGGGCTGATCCAGCACGGCGTTCCCGTCGAGGGGACCCTGACGATCCACGATGTCGCCGCGACACCGGGAAGCAGGCTCGCAGCCGTCACGAAATCCGGCTCACTCGCTTCTGCATCGCACCACCATCAGGGAGTCGATCGGCTGGCAGACGGTCTCGCGGCCACCGGGCGGACCGAGGACGGCTTGATCGAGGCGATCGAAAGGGTCGTGCCGGACCAGCAGGACCCGCGAGCGACGTGGATGGTCGGAGTGCAATGGCACCCGGAAGAGACCGCCGATCACGACCCCGCACAGCAGGCGCTGTTCGCCGCTCTCTCCCTACTCGCCCGCCTTCGCGGCTCGCGGGCCAAGCTTGGCGAGAGCGAGGGTCGATCCCGCGTCTTCGGGATCGAGCCGTACGATCCGGACTGGGCGAGCCGATTCGAGTCGGAGTCAACCCGGATCGAAGCGGCGCTCGGGGATCAGATCGTTCGCGTCGACCACGTCGGCTCCACAGCCGTGCCGGGCCTCGGGGCCAAGCCCGTCGTCGACATCCAGGTTTCCGTGGGATCGATGGTGCCACGAGCCGCCTATGTGGAGTCGCTCGCTCAGCTCGGCTATCGGTGGGCGCTCGACCCGTGGACCGACGAGCATGAGTTCTTCAGCCGGGACGAGGATGGTCGACGAGCGTTTCATGTCCATGTATGCCGGCAGGGCAGCGAGTGGGAACAGCGGCACCTCGCTTTCCGCGACTGGCTTCGGAACCACCCTGAGGATGCAGCCGCGTACGAGCGATTGAAGCGAGATCTCGTCGAACGGCATCCGCGTGACACCTACACGTATACGGACGAGAAGTCCGCATTCATCCGCGAGGTCGAGGCTCGGATCACCGTCACGGGTTGACGGACAGACCTTCGGAGATCCCGTCTTCGTCTTCGAGCCTCAGGAAGAGGCCGGACTGAGGCTTCGGGTCGAAATACGTGGCTTTCGCCGGCATCTGCTCGTGCCGGTCCGCCACCTCCACGAACTGGTCGAACGTCGGTGGCATGAGCGTGAACGCCGCCCCGCCATCTTCGTCCACCCGTCTGGTGAGGTCCTCGAGGGGGACCGCGTCCGAGACGAATTCGAGACCGGGATCGCCGGCCTCCCCGAATCCGAAGATCGGCTCCAGGACCTCCCGGTGAAGTCGCGAGACATCGAGCGACTCCACCCCAACGGCCGTCTCGTTTCGCTCGGGCACCAGCCGAAACCAACGTCCGCCGACGTACAGCCCGAAGACCCCGCGTTCGACGGGCTGTGTCTCTCCCTCCTCCACCGTCAACCGCTCGCGGACCCGGGAGAGTAGGTCCTCCACGGTCATCGGGAGCGGACCCACGACCCGCCGATGGAACGCCAGCATCCTCAGGGCGTCCTCAGGGAAGAGGACCGAGGGGACGCCGGCGCCCTCCGGTCGGCCAGCTCCTTCCCAGAGCTCCACGGACGCCATGGCCCGATGGTGTCCGTCGGTGATGTAGAGCGGCTGATGATCGAGGCGCTCCCGGATCCGTGCGATGGACGCGGCATCGTCGATCCGCCAGACGGTCTGTTCGAGATCGCCCGTCCCGAACCGCCGTAGCGGTGTGCCGTCGGTGGTCGCCTCGACGATCTTCCGGATGTCGTCGTCGGCGCGGAACATCAGGGCCACCAGCGTGGACCTGGCACCCAGGCGCGCCAGATGAAGCCCGAGCGCGTCGACGCGTTCGGGCTGCACTCCTTCGTGCCCAAGAACGCGGCCGTCGACGAAGGCCTGCGGTGGCACCTCGCCGACGATCCCGGTCTGCTCGTGGTCGTCGGAATGCAACCGGTACACGTAGAGCGCGGGCTTCGGGAACTCCTCGAAGAGCCCGGCGTCGAGCAACCGATCCAGGGCCGCCGCGTTCGCCTCGTCGAGCGCCTCGGGATCCACTTCCTCTCCGCTCTTCGCGTCGTCGGGCGTCCGCGACACGTGCAACCACGAATACGGCCGTTCGGCCAGGATCGCGGCCCGTTCCTCGCGAGAGAGCGCGTCGTGCATCGGGGAAACGACGTGCTCCGCCCACTCGGCTCGAACGAGCCGGGCGGGGAAGGGATCGAGGGTGCTCATCCGTTCGAATCCCGGAACGCCGTCATGAACCCGACGAGCGCATCCACGCCTTCGTCGGTCATCGCGTTGTAGATGCTCGCGCGGATCCCCCCGACGCTCCGATGTCCTTTGAGGTTGACCATGCCTTCCTGTTCCGCTCCCTTGAGGAACGCGGAGTCGAGCTCGTCCGAAGGCGTCCGGTACACCACGTTCATGTGTGAACGGTGGGCCGGCTCGACCGGCGAGCGATAGAAGCCATCGCTCGCTGCGATCGCGGAGTACACCGCACCCGAGCGCCGGGCGGCGCGCTCCTCCATCGCCACGACACCTCCCTGGTCGAGCATCCAGCGGAGCACCTTGCCGGTCACGTAGATCGCGAACATCGGCGGCGTGTTCATCAGGCTGTTCTTCCCGGCGTGAGCCTCCAGACGCAGGTAGCTCGGGAGGTCTTGGTTCAGGCCGTCGAGCAACGAGGTCTTCACCACCACAACCGCGAGGCCGGCAGGCCCGAGGTTCTTCTGCGCCCCGCCATAGACGAGGTCGAACCGCTCCCACGGGATGGGCCGGCTGAGGTAGTCCGAGGACATGTCTCCGACCAGAGCGACGTCGACGTCAGGGAACTCGGCCATCCGGATCCCCTCGATCGTCTCGTTCGAGGTGACGTGGAGGTATCTCGTTTCCGGCTCGATCTCGAGCTCGTCTGCTGAGGGCATCCGAATGAACGAGAACGGTTCACCGTCCCAAGCGACGTACGCCTCTCCCCACTCGGCCGCGTCCTTCAATGCGCCCTTGCCCCAGGACCCTGAGCGTACGTATCCGGCTCGAGCGCCTTCGCGGAGCAGGTTCATCGGCACGATGGCGAACTGGAGCGTCGCACCCCCTTGGAGGAACAGGATCGAGAAGTCCTCGGGCACCGCGTAGTTCTCGCGGAACAAAGAAAGCGCCTCTTCGTGGACGGCCTCGTACTCCGGGCTCCGGTGACTCATCTCGATCACCGACATGCCGGCGCCGCGGAAGTCGAGCAACTCCGACTGCACCTCCTCCAGCACGGAGACCGGCAAGGTGCACGGGCCAGCACAGAAGTTGTGGACCCTCACGACCCACCTCGTTCCGTCGGGACGGCCGAGACGTGGATCACGTCGTCGAGCTCCCCGAGTGCGGCGATCAGATCCGGGCCCACGTCGCCGACGACATCGATCGTGGCGACCGCTGCGTTCCGGCCTTCGAAGACACGATTCTCCATCTGTTCGACGTTCAGCTCGCGACGTCTCAGGATGTCGAACACACCCGCCAGGACCCCGACGCGATCGAAGTGGCGAACGTGGAGGGTGTGGGTTCCGAGCCGCGTGGGCGCAAGGTTCACGCAGTTGAGGATCTCGCCCCGGACGAACCCGTCGATGATCTCGACGACCCCCTCCGCGACCGCTTTCTGCGCCTGCGCGGTCGAGGCCCCGATGTGATGCGTCCCCACCACGTTGGGATGTTGGGCGAGCTTCGAGGACCATGCCGTCGCGCCGGAGCCCGGCTCCTCGGGATAGACGTCGAGACCCGCGCGAAGCGCGCGGGTCTCGAGCGCATCCAGGAGCGCGGCCTCGTCCACGATGTCTCCTCGGGACGTGTTGAGGAGGATCGCGCCCTCCTTCATCCGGCCGAGCAGCTGTGCGCCGAACATCGACTCCGTCTCGGACGTGGCGGGCACATGGATCGAAACGATGTCGGACGTCTCCACCAGCTCTTCGAGCGAGTCCACCAGGTCGATGTCGAGCGCCCTGATCCGCTCTTCGGTTGCTTCGTCACGATCCTTACGGATCGCTTGCACGCCGAGTCCGAACGCGGCGGCCCGCTCGGCGACGGCGAACCCGATCTCCCCGAGTCCAACGATGCCCATCACCTTCCCGAAGAGGCCGTCGGCCTGGGAGTAGGCGGCCTTGTTCCAGGAACCGGTTCTGAGGTCGGCCACGTTGTCGGCGATCCGCCGGTCGATGGCGAGAAGCAGCCCCATGGTGAGCTCCGCCACCGCGATGGCGTTGCGGCCCGGGACGTTCGTCACGTAGATCCCGACCTCTGACGCCGCCTCCACGTCGATCGTGTTCGTGCCCGCCCCTGCGCGCACGATCAGCTCGAGGGCGTCCGCCGCCTCGATGGTGGCGGCTGTCACTTTCGTGCTCCTCACGACGAGGGCCTCGAAACCGGCGATCCGGTCCGGGAGGTCATCGGCTGAGAGCTTCGGGTCCGAGACGCAGTCGTGACCGCGGTCGGTCAGCACGTCCACGGTCGAAGGGTCGATGGCGTTGGCCAAGAGCACCCGCATCGCCTAGGAGCTAAGCAGAATGGGCAGTTGTGGAACAAGCCGGGCCCCCACATCGGAGGGTCAGTGGCTCCCCCCGAGACGGGCCGGCTTGACCCGAACAGGCCATGCCCTGCCTAGCGCTCTCGGGCCACCGATGCTATACAGACCCTCTCGACTGACCCGACGTTCAACCTGCGGGTCGAACGTGAGGCCAGAGTCCCGAACGCATGCCGGGGCGAGGCTCGGTCAACCGAGTTGGAAGCGCATGCGTAGGACTAAGGAAGACCTTCGGAAGGGGGCAGCGATGAGGGGAATGCGACGGGCTTCGCTGGCACTCGGGGTGGCCACCGCGGTCGTGCTCGGGCTGGCTGGATCGGTGTTTGGACAATCTGCTTCTCCCGACGAGAAACCGCTCACATTCCACGTGGGGACGATCGAGGACATCAACTCGGTCAACCCGTTCAAGGCCTTCAACACGTCGGACTACGAAGTGCTGCTTCTCAACTACAACATGCTCTACGGGTTCTCAGCGGAGGACCTCTCACCGGTGCCCGAGCTCACGACGGGGTGCGAGCCCAGCAGCGACCACATGACCTGGACGTGCAAGATCCGAGATGACGCCACCTGGCAAGATGGTCAGCCGCTTACCGCGGAGGACATCGCATTCACGTACGGGCTCATCGTGGACAAGCAGTTGGGCTACTTCATCGACTATCTGCCGTTCGAGCCGACGTTCGAAGCGCCGGACGCGACGACACTGATCTGGAAGGCTCAGGAGCCGACGCTCGCCCCCACGGTTCCCCCGTACATCCCGATCCTCCCGGAGCACATCTGGGGCAAGTTCGCTACGAAGAGCGTGAAGGAGATCGAAGGATTCGAGCCCATGCCTTTGATCGGTTCGGGTCCCTTCCAGCTGACCGAGTGGAAGCCGGGCCAGTTCTGGCGGATGGAGGCAGTCAAAGACAACTTCGTGGGCACACCCACGATCGACGAGATCGTCTACCACGTGTACGGGAACGAGGAGGCGATGGTCCAGGCGCTGAAGTCCGGCGAGATCGATTTCGCCTACGGCATTCCGCCGACCCTCGGCCGAAGCCTCGAAGGCCAGGAGAACATCAAAGTGCTCCAGAAGGCGCCCGACTACCACACGAACCTCGCGTTCAACTTCGGAGGACAATCGGAGGCCTATCCGAGCGTCTACGGTGGGCAGCCTGAAAAGAAGGAAACGAATCACCCAGCGATCCACGACCACGCGGTCCGATTGGCCATCGCGCACGCGATCGACAAACAGGCGCTCGCCGACACGGTCTTCCAGGGCGCCGCGATCCCGGCAGACACGTTCATCTCGCCGGACAAGAGTTTCTGGCACCTCGATATCCCGGCCGAGCAGGAATACGACTTCAACATCGACGAGGCGAATCAGATCCTCGACGACGCGGGCTACACGAAGCGGACGGCCGATGGTGTTCGGATCGATCCGAAGAGCGGGAAGCCGCTCTCGTTCGACATCATCACGATCACCAATTGTTGCGAATCAGTGAAGTCGGGTGAGCTGATGGCGGGGTGGATGGACGAGATCGGCATCAAGTTCAATCTGCGTCCCGTCACCGATACCAAGGCTGGAGTCGACTGGAAGTACGGCACGTTCGACGCGTATGTCTGGGACTGGGGTGGCGACCCTGATCCGGACTTCCTCATGTCGCTTTACACGACGAGCCAGTGCCTCGGCTGGAGCGACGGGTGCTTCTCGAATCCGGAGCTCGACCGGCTCTACGAGAAGCAGCGGAGCACGTTCGATCGAGAGGCCCGCCAAGCGATCGTCTACGACTTCCAGCGGGTCTATTACGACCAGGTCCCGGAGATCTCTCTCGTCTACCCGGAGGTGCTGTACGCCTACTCGACCGACTGGGAGGGGTGGGTGGACTCACCTGCGAACGGCGGTGCGCCGATCTTCGCGTGGCGCGTCGACTCGTATATGAACCTCAAACCGGTGGTCGCCGGTGGGACCGGAACGGACGCTGGAGGTGGGATGTCGGCCGGTCTCTGGATCGCGATCGGCGCCATCATCGTGGTCGCCATCGTGGCCTTCGTCGTGATGGGTCGGCGCCGCAGCGAGGAGGACGAGGCCTAAGGCCGGCGGAACCCGCTCGGAGGCCGGGAGGTGTCGCGGAGGTATTTGCTCCGGCACGTGTTACACGCGGTCGGAACCCTCACCTTCGTCCTCGCATTCAACTTCATCTTGTTCCGCGCGATCGGCGACCCGGTCGAGTTGCTGACCCACAGCACCTTGCACCTCGATCCTTCCGAAAAGGCTGCACTCCGCGAGGAACTCGGGATCGACGATCCACTCCCGGCTCAGTTCATCAATTACGTAGGTGACAGTCTTCGGGGCGAGTTCGGCTATTCCTTCATCACCGGCCGCCCGGTGATCGAGTCGGTCGCGGAGAAGATCTGGCCGACGATCCTGCTCGTGGGCACATCAACGATCCTCTCGACACTCTTCGGCGTCCTGATCGGCATCCGAGGAGCGTGGCGTCGGGGGAGTGCGTTCGACACCGCCTCACTCCTGGGATCGCTCACGCTCTACTCCATGCCTGAGGGATGGCTCGGGATGCTTCTGTTGATCCTTTTCGCCGGCATACTCGGCTGGTTCCCGGCCGGTGGGATCGAATCGACGGACCGACTCACGGGGTTCGCGCACGTTCTCGACGTCGCGAAGCATCTGTTCCTCCCCTGCCTCACGCTCACCCTTGGCTACCTCGGGGAGTTCGCGATCATCATGCGGTCGTCCCTCCTCGAGGTGATGGGCGAGGACTTCATCCAGACCGCCCGGGCGAAAGGGGTTCGCGACACGGAGGTGCGGCGTCGGCACGCCGTTCCGAACGCACTGCTACCGACCTTCACCCTGACCTTCTACAGCATCGGCTTCATCCTGGGAGGTGCTGTGATCGTCGAGCAAGTGTTCTCCTGGCCCGGTCTCGGCCAGCTCACGTACGCCGCGATCGAATCACTCGACTACCCCGTCATCCAGGCCGTGTTCCTGCTTTCCAGCGCGGCAGTGATCCTGTTCAATCTGCTGGCCGACGTCCTCTACGGGTATCTCGACCCGCGGGTCAAGGAGGCATGACGTGATCACCACGCCTCACCAGCCCGACGACCTGACGGTCGGGACCGAGGCCGCCCCGCCGTCTGTGCCGAGTGACCCAAAGAAGATCAAGTGGCTGCGCAGACGGCGGGCCCTCACCGGGTTCTGGCGGGTGTACCGGCGCAACCGGATGGGGATGGTGGGGCTCGTGCTTCTCGGTCTCTTCGTGATCGTTGCGCTGGCGGCACCCCTCCTCGTCGGTAAGGAAGATATCCGCGTGAACAACCCGCCGGGCACTCCGTTCGAATCGCCGTCGCCCTCGTTCCCGCTCGGGACCGATGACTTCGGACGATCGATCCTCGACCTCGTCATCTACGGATCGCGGGTCTCACTCCTCGTGGGATTCGCTGCCACGGTTATGACGATGACCGTCGGCACCGCGGTCGGGATCACCGGCGGCTTCTTCGGCGGGAAGACCGACACCGTCATGAACGCCTTCACGAACTGGTTCCTCGTCATCCCGTGGATCCCGCTGGCGATCGTGCTCGCGTCGATCCTCGGTCAGTCCCTGTTCAACACGA
>CAJDUF010000031.1_pt1 | contig 18190 bp, 19 predicted proteins | sample 7390091 | NCBI WGS metagenome assembly CAJDUF01 (sample SAMEA7055670, study PRJEB34461) | soil metagenome | biome: terrestrial ecosystem; feature: Peninsula; material: soil | place: Antarctica | collected 2016 | reverse complement strand
ATCCGGTCCTGCGGATGAGATGACCGTCGAAGTGCGAGACCGCGGCGAGCTCCTCGGAGCACTCTCCGTTCGGATGCCTGCCTCCGACCCGATGAACCCTGCCAAGGAGAAGCTCGTCCGCGATCTCGCGGCACAGGCCGGGCTCGTACTCCGCAACGTGCGGCTGGTGGAGGATCTCCGGGCCTCACGCCAGCGACTGGTCGCGGCGCAGGACGAGGAACGGCGTCGTTTGGAGCGCAACATCCATGACGGTGCCCAACAGCAGCTCGTCGCGCTCGCGGTCAAAGCTCGGCTCGCTCGGCAACTGACGGAGCGCGATCCCGCGAAGACCGCGGAGATGCTCATCCAGATCGAGGCCGAGACACAGACGGCGCTCGAAGACCTCAGGGATCTCGCCCGAGGCATCTACCCACCGCTGCTCGCCGATCGAGGTTTGGTCGCCGCCCTCGAGGCGCAATCGCGGAAGGCGTCCGTTCCCGTCAGCGTGGAGGCCGACGCCGTGGGCCGCTACTCCGCCGAGGTGGAGGCCACCGTCTACTTCTGCACCCTCGAGGCCCTCCAGAACGTCGCCAAGTACGCGGACGCGGACGTCACCGTGATCCGTCTCTCGCAATCGAACGGCAGCCTCTCGTTCGAGGTCGTCGACGAGGGACGGGGCTTCGACCCGGATGCCGTTGCGACCGGCTCCGGTCTCCAGGGCATGGCCGACAGGCTGGCCGCCGTGGGAGGCTCTCTCGACATCCGGTCGGCGCCCGGCCGAGGCACCACGGTGGCGGGCCGTGTGCCGGTCACCTCTGCCTGATCTCGGAGGGGGAAGAGATCGAGGACATGGCATCCACATACACGCCGGGAGTGTCTCGAGGTCGGCTGTTGGCGTTCCGCATCGTCGGATGGGTCCTCGGGGTGCTCACGATCGGGTACTCGCTGTTCTTCGTCGTGCTTTCGATCGTGTCCAGCGATCCCGCGAACACGATCCACCGCTTCCACTTCCTCGGAGGCCTCGCCGGCGGAGGGTTGATCGGCGTGTTCTCCATCGTCCTGGTCATGCAGCCGGGTTGGACGTCGGCCTTCGATGTCCTCGTCGCCCAGGCGATCGCCTGGACGATCGGCGGGTTGATGGGTGGTGACATCCTCACCGGCTTCTACGTGACCGGTCCCATCGGGGTGATCGTCTTGCTGCTGCTCCATCCCAACCCCCGCTCACTCCTCCGGCTTCCCGGCCGCCCGAGCATCGCGCTGATGATCTTTGCCGTGATCGCCACGATGCCGGCCTGGATCTACGCGGTGACCGAAGCGGAGTTCCAGCACGGACCCGCTGCGGACCCGCACGTACAGATGCACCATTGGTCGGGCGTCGCCGTTGCGGCGCTCTCGATCGCGGGCGCCGGGATCGCGACGTCCCTGCGCGGTGTCGGCTGGGAGTTCGCGAGCGTGGCGACGTCGATCGCGGCGATCCTCTTCGGGGTGGCGGGGCTCGCGTTCTCCGACTACGCGGGCGCGCCGCCTAGCGCCTGGTCGTGGGTCGCGATCGCCGCCGGCGTGGGGTTCTGGCTCCTCGCCCGCGTGGAAGCGGGGCGGGAGGCATCCACCGGGTGACGTCGCAGCAACGCTCGCCCTTCCGCCGCTTCGAACGGTGGCTCGTCGGCATCTTCATGGCCGTGCTCGTCTTCGTGCTGGAGCGTCTCGTGATGCGCCAGATCAAGAAGAAGGAGCGGGCGCGCTCAGAGTCAACGGCCGCTGCCGTCACCCTGGGGGAGGAGTAGGTCCGTGCATCGATGGTGGGTGTTCCTTCACGTTGCCGGGGTGTTCGGCTTCCTGATGGCACACGGCGTGTCGGCGTACGTGACGCTCAGGCTCCCGAGGGAGCGCGATCCCGCGCGAGTCAGCCACCTGCTCGAGCTCTCGGCGTCATCCGTCGGCTTCATGTGGAACTCGATCGGTCTGCTTCTGGTGGGAGGGGTCCTCGCCGGCTTCACGGGTCACTTCTGGGGACAGGGGTGGATATGGGCGGCCATCGTGATCCTCGTGGCCGTCATCGCCGCGATGTACGCCATGGGAACCACGTGGGCCGCTCGGTTGCGGACGATCTCGGGCGCGATGGCGGGGGGAACCGAGGCGGTCTCCGAAGAGCAGCTCGTCGGGATCTTGCGCTCGAAGCGCCCGTACACGATCTCCGCGATCGGGTTCGTCGGGTTGCTCCTCATCCTCTGGCTGATGATCTTCAAGCCCTCGCTCGGGTTCGGGACGGCAGCCGAGTGTTCTCCCTCGCCCGACGCCGCCGTGACGGTCTGCGCCTTCGACGACCAGAGCTTCGCGAGCGACCGGCTGGACGCGCCGGCCGGCGAGCCGTTCACGTTGGCCTTCGACAACCAAGATGATGGCGTGCCGCACAACGTGGCGATCTACCAGGATGCTTCAGCGGCTCAGTCATTGTTCGTCGGTGACCTCGTGGACGGGCCGAAGACCGTGACCTACGACGTGCCGCCGCTCGACCCCGGCGAATACTACTTCCGCTGTGACGTCCATCCGCAGATGAACGGCACCTTGGTGGCTGCCTAGATGTCCTATCGGACGATCGTCGTCGGCACCGACGGCTCACCGACCGCGTCGGTCGCCGTCGAGGTGGCGCAGAAGCTCGCGAAGCGTCTCCACGGCAAGCTCGTGCTCGTCGGCGCGCTCGACGCCTATGGCGTCACCCGGCAGCCGCTGCAGACCGCCCTCTACGAGGCGGCGGAGGCCGCGCGGGCGAAGAAGGTCGATGCGATCGCGGAGCTGATCGAAGGGACGCCGGGCGAGTCGATCCTCGCGGCCGCGATCAAGCACGACGCCGACCTGATCGTCGTCGGCAACCGCGGCATGGGGCAGGCGACCCGATTCCGGCTCGGGAGCGTGCCCGACTGGATCGCGCACGACTCGCCCTGCGACCTCCTGATCGTGGACACCACCGGCCGCGCCGGCCCACGCGATCCCGCCCCGCCGTACACGCGGATCCTCGCGGGAACGGACGGCTCCGGGACGGCGACCGAAGCCGTTCGCAAGGCCTACACCCTCGCGTCCGTGTACGCCGGCACGGTCACGCTCGTGCATGTGGGCGATCCTCTCATCGGGGCCATCAAGCTCGAGGAGGTCGCCTCGACCCGGCCCGAGGACGTCGAGGTCGAGAAGCGCACCGTCGAAGGAGACCCCGCCCAGCGGATCTGTGAGCTGGCCGAGGCTGAAGCCGTGCAGCTCGTGGTGGTCGGGAATAAGGGGATGTCGGGTGTTCGACGGTTCCTGGGATCCGTGCCCAACAAGGTCGCGCATGAGGTGCCCTCGGACGTCCTGATCGTGAAGACCGTGGATCGTTCGGTGGACGACCTCGTCGCCGGACATGGAGGGTTGGTGAACGCCGACGGTCGGCAGCTGGCCGTGTATCGCGACGAGGGCGGGAAGACATATGAGCTCTCGCCCCGCTGCACGCACATGGGCTGCACGATCGATTGGAACGACTCGGCCAAGACCTGGGACTGCCCGTGCCACGGATCCAGGTTCGCCGTCGACGGATCGGTGGTACGTGGTCCGGCAGCCGAAGCACTGGAACGAGTGGGCGGGACGGCTCCCGCCAGCGAACAAGCGCCGGCAGGGGACGCGGAGACGTCTCCGGCGCCGACTCATGCGCCGTCTTCCGGTCGTGGCGCACATGCGGGCGCCAAGCCAGGAGCCAAGCCAGGAGCCAAGCCAGGAGCCAAGAAGGAGCGGTACGTCGTAGTGGGTGCGAGCCTCGCCGGCGCGACGGCCGCCGCGACCCTGCGCGAAGAAGGCTTCGACGGCGATGTGGTCCTGATCGGTGCGGAGCCGTCGTTCCCGTACGAGCGTCCGCCGCTCTCGAAGACGTTCCTCCGAGGTGAATCGACGATCCAGGAGGCGATGGTCCGCCCTGAGGCGTTCTATGTGGACAACCGGATCGAGACACGGTTCGGGACGACGGCGGTCGCCGTGGACGCGGCCGGGAAGACGCTCACGGTCGGGGGCGCGCAACCGCCGCTTCCCGATCCCGGGGATCGACCTCGAAGGGGTCCTCGACCTCAGGACCCTCGGCGACGCAGCGGGGATCCGCGCGGAGATGCTGCCGGGGCGTCGGGTCGTGATGGCGGGGATGGGATTCATCGGCTCCGAGGTTGCGGCGTCGCTTCAGCAACGGGGCCTCGAGGTTCATGTCATCGCGGGGGGCAAGGCGCCGCTCGACCGGGTGCTCGGCGAGGACGTGGGTCGCGTGATCGAAGGGATCCACCGCGATCATGGCGTCGAGATGACGTTCGGCGACCACGTTGCCCGCTTCGAGGGGAACGGCCGCGTCCGGACGGTGAAGTCCGCGAGTGGCCTCAGCCTGCCGTGCGACTTCGCCGTGCTCGGCCTCGGTGTAGAGCCCGTGGTCGGGTTCCTCGAGGGATCCGGGATCGAAGTGGACGACGGCGTCGTGGTGGACGAGTACTGCCGGGCGAGCGTCGCCGGCGTCTTCGCCGCCGGCGACGTCGCCAATCACTACCACCCGGTCTTCGGGCGCCGGATCCGGATCGAGCACTGGAACAACGCGCGGGCCCAGGGCCGTGTCGCGGCCCTCAACATGCTGGGCCGCGACACGCCGTACGACGAGATCCATTGGTTCTGGTCGGATCAGTACGAGCACACGATCCAATACGCCGGCTACCACCGGGAGTGGGACGATCTCGTGATCCGAGGGAGCCTGGAGTCGCGGAGCTTCGCGGGGTTCTACATGCTCGAAGGGCGGGTCCAGGCGGTCGTCTCCGTGGATCGTCCCGCCGACGTCCAGGATTCGATGGGCATCATCCGAGCCGGCGGCCGGGCCGACCCCGCGAAGCTCCGCGACGAGGCCATCGATCTCACGTCACTAGGATGAGCGCAGGCCGAGGAGGTGTAACGGGGATGATCATCGGCCGGGAGATGAGATGACGAGCGATGTCGAGGCCCTCCGCAAGGTCCGCTTCTTCGAGGAGTTGACGGATGACGATCTCTCGCGCGTCGCCAAGGTCGGCGAGCGACGCAGCTACGCGGCCGGCGACGCGCTCGTCGAGCGCGACTCCGACCGCGGCGGCCTCTTCGTGATCCTCTCCGGTGCGGCGCAGGTCGAGGTCGGCGGCGCCGTCCACGACCTGGCGCCCGGCGACTTCTTCGGGGAGATGGCGCTGCTCGGTCACACGCGCCGGTCCGCGAGCGTCAAGGCGACGGAGCCGGTCGAGGCGCTGGTGATCGAGACGATCTACTTCGACCCGTTCCTGATCCAGAACCCGAGCGTCGCGGTCGCGATCCTCCACGGCGTCGTCGAGCGTCTGCGAGAGGTACAGGACCGAGTCGACAGCGCCGGCTCCGTCTAGCGGCTGCGCTTGTTGAACAGATCCAGGAGCAGGCCGAAGGTCAGCAGCCCGCCGACGACGCCGAACGTGATCGGAACCCAACCGGGCACCCGCGCCGACATCGCCGTCAATCCGCTCGCGAGGATCGCCGCGCCCGCCGTGAGTCCCAGCGCGAGCTGGCGCCCGGCTCGGCGCACCGTCGCCTCGAGCGGGGCCGCCCGGAAGTTGATCTCCATCTTCTGGCCGGGCCGGGCGCCGATCATCCGCTCGATCGCCTCGACCACGCGCATCGCGCGCACCTTGAATTTCTGTGACTGGTAGAAGAACGCTTTCGGGTCGATCCTTGCCGCCATCCCGCGAAGCAGGCTGCGCATCAGGAACTTGCCCGCCACGTCGAAGGGGTCGAGATCGGGGTCCAGCTGCGCGGTCGCGAGCTGCATCTGGGCGAGCGCCTTGCCGGTGAGCGCCAACGATGCGGGCAACGGCACACCGAAACGGAGCGAGATCTCCGTCATCTCCTGCAGGATCGGACCGAGTTGGATGTCCTTCAGCGAGGACGTCCGGTATCGAGCCATGAGCGCTCCGATCTCCGACTGGAACTTGTCCACGTCGAGGTCGCTCCGCTCGATCGCGTTCGCTAGCATCAGCGTGACGTCCGTCAGGAACCCGACGTCCTCCTGGGAGAACGCCATCAGCAGGAGCATCAGGTGCTCCCGCATCTCGGCGCCAACCTCGCCGACCATCCCGAGGTCGAGGAAATACAGGCGCTCCTCCTGCGGCTGCCACATCAGGTTGCCCGGATGCGGGTCGGCGTGGAAGAACCCGTCCACCATGATCTGCTTGTAGAAGGACTCGAGCAGCTGGCGGGCCGCCTCCCGTCTCGGTTCGCCCTCGGGAGCGGAGTCGAGCGGGCCCCCACCGACGTCGTGCATCACGAGGAGCCGCGACGTCGACAGATCGCGGTGCATCGCCGGCACCGCGAGCCGCGGGAAGGGTTCGAGCACCTCGCCGATCCGCTGCATGTTCGAGGCCTCCTGCCGGAAGTCGAGCTCTCGCTGGAGCGAGTCCGACAGGTGCCGGAAAACCGCCTCCATGTCGATCACGAGTTTCAGGCTCGGACGCTTGGACGCCTTCTCCGCGAATACCTCCAGCAGCGCGAGGTCCTGTTCGATCAGCTCGCGCGCATCGGGCCGCTGGATCTTGATGACCACCTTCTCGCCGGTCGCGAGCGAAGCGCGGTGAACCTGGGCGATCGTCCCGGCGGCCAGCGGCTTCGGCTCCACCGTCTCGAAGACGTCTTCCCACGGGACGCCGAGCTCCTGCTCCATCACGGAGACGACCTGCGACTCGCTGAGCGGTGGCACGTTGTCCTGCAGGGTTGCCAGCTCTTCGATGAACTCAGACGGGAGCAGGTCTGGTCGCGTCGAAAGGATCTGCCCGAGCTTGCAGAACGTGGGACCGAGTTCTTCCAACGCCAAGCGGAGCCGTTTGGCTTGGCGTCGCCGACCCACGACGCCCTCCTCGTCGGGCCGACCGAAGAGCTCTCGCAGGCCGTGCTTCGCGAAGACGACGCCGATCTTCGTGCCGCGAGCGACAAGATGCGGCCGGGTCACCGGCTCCGCGTGGGATGAGCGGATCACGGTGGTGGAGGATGGGCTCCGCACCGCCGTCGTCTGCCCGTTCGTGGTGTTCACGATGATCACCGTGCAGCGAGCGTTGTGGCTGATCCGGTTCGGCACGTTGCCGAGCAGGAACTCCTTCCGGCCCGCCATCCCCGCGTTCCCGACGATCAGGACATCGACCGCCTGGTCCTCGGAGGAACGCACGATCGCCATCGCGGGGTCGTCATCGATCACGACATGAGCGTGTCCGCGCTCGCCGGCGAGCTGCGTGGTGTAGACCTGCAGCTCGTCGGCGGCGCCATGCGCGCGGGTCGCCTCGGCGGCCCCGTACTCCGTGTCGGCGGGGTGCTCGGGGACGACCACCTGTACGACGTGGAGCTCGGCGCCGAACCGCTCAGCGAACGAGGCCGCCCATTCCACCGCTCTCGTGGCGGTTTCCGAGCGGTCGGTGCCCACCATCACCCGGCGGACCGGGCCCAGGGCGTCGGTCTCGATCGAAGCCATGCGCGCATCATGGCGCCTCGGGTGCTTCACAGCCAATGGTGAGGACCGGCGGACCGAGGGTGATACCAGCACTCATACGGGCCACGACCTGGGCCGTTGGTATCCTGCGTCGTCCGCCGGAGTAGCTCAGTGGCAGAGCAACCGCCTCGTAAGTGGTAGGTCATGGGTTCGAATCCCATCTCCGGCTCGGTTGCCGCCGGGTCGCCCCGAAAGTTGCAAGAGGAGGTCGCAGGTTGGGAGAATCGCGGCGAATGAGGGCCCTCCGAGCGATCCTGTCTGCCGCCGCCCTCGCGCTGCTGCTTCCGGCGACCGCCGCGATCGCCCAAGTGTCGGTCGACCCGTCCGTAACCCCGGAGATCAACACGGGTGGCTGGATCAAGGGGCTGGCGGTCCTGCTCGGTGTGCTCGGACTCGTCGTCATCCTGATGCTGGTGGCTGCGTACGTCCGCTACGCGCCCCGATTCTCCACCGACGAGTCGACCCTGAAGGTCGTGCGCGCCGACCGGGTTCGCCCGGGCGAAGAGCTCCCTCGCCGCACCGTGGACATCAAGGCCGCGACTCCTGTGGTGGTTGCACCGCCGCCGCTGCCGCAGCCGGCCGGTGTTGCCGCCGCCCCTGCCCCGGCCGCGGCGGCGTCCGCCGCTGCACCTCCAGCTCCCGCGCCTGCCGCCACACCGGCTGCCCCTGCCGCCGCGCCGCCGGCAGAGGTCGCCGCCGAGGCCCCCGCCGAAGCTCCTGCCAAGGCGCCCGCTGAAGCCCCCGCCGAAGCGGCCGAAGCTCAGCCCGCCCCGGCCGCCGAGGGGCCTGCACCCGCACCCGCCCCCGCCGAGCGCGTCGAGGTCGCGATGGACCAGGAGGTCTTCGATCAGACCTTGAAGGAGCTTCTCGACAAGGGGACCGACAAGCGTGTCGCGGAGGGGCAAGCTCGTCGCGCCGCGATGATCGCGGCGCGCAAGAAGGCCGCCGGCGAGGCCTAGCCTCCCCGAGCGCGTAGCCTGTCGGGATGGACGCCACTCGCGTCGACTGGTCCATGGGGTCCCAAGCCGCCCGTCTGGCGGACTGGGACGCCGCGCTCGCGATCGGCCGCCGGGTCGCCGGCCCCGGCATCCGCGTCCCGCCCGCCGAGCGCGCGCGCATGCGGGAGGACTTCGCGGAGCTCGTCTCGTTCGCTGAAGAGAAGATCACCGACTTCACGGGACTCGATGCCGGTGGGTTCCGATCGCGCGCCTGGGTGATGGGCAGGGGCGAATGGATCCGCGCGAACCTCGGCGGGCTCCAACGGATGCTGGAACCGCTGGCGGGCAGGATCTTGGCTAAGCAGTCCGGGCACGGCACTTTCCGACGGAAGGCGCTGGGTGCTCAAGCGGGCGGGCTCCTCGGGTACGTCTCGCGGAGGGTGCTCGGGCAATACGACGCCTTCCTCCCGCCGGACGACGAGGGGCTCCTGTACTTCGTCGGGCCCAACGTGGCCGAGGTGGAGCAGCGCTTCTCGCTCCCGTCGCGTGACTTCCGACTGTGGATCGCGGTCCACGAGGTGACGCATCGGGTGCAGTTCGGCGCCGCACCGTGGCTCCGAGGCCACATCCGGGCGCAGGTGGATCGCTATCTCGGCACGATCTCCCTCGAGTCGATGGACTTCGGACAGCAGCTCCGACGGGCGATCGAAGAAGCACGCGCGGGAGCCGACCTCCGGGGGATGGGCGGGCTTTTCCTTCTGCTGAACGAGGAGCAACGCGAGATCGTTCGGCACGTCCAGGGCGTGATGTCCCTCCTCGAGGGCCACGCGTCGTACGTGATGAATGAGGTTGCGAAGGATCACGTCCAGGACCTCGCACGGATGCGTAAGGCACTATCGGAACGGAGGCGGCACGCGGGGAGCGTGGAGCGGTCTTTCCAGCGCGCGATCGGCTTCGACAAGAAGATCGAGCAGTACGACGCCGGCGAGCGGTTCGTCCGAGAGGTGGTCTCCGACTCGGGCATGGAGGGGTTCAACCGCGCATGGCTCGCGCCCGAAGGGTTGCCGACCGTCGAGGAGATCGCCGAGCCATCTCGCTGGATCGCGCGCGTCGCCGGGAGCTGAGATGCCTCGCCGGCCTCCGGCGGTCGCCCGGGTGCTGGAGCGCGTCGCCAAGACGGCCCGCGAGCACGAGATGTTCCATCCCGGTGACCTCGTCCTCGTTTCCTGCAGCGGCGGACCCGATTCAGTCTGTCTCCTCTACTCCCTGTGGCATCTCCGTCGACTGTTCAAGATCCGGCTCGCTGTCTTCCAATTCGATCACAAGCTGCGACCCGATTCCGCGAAGGACGCCGCGTACGTCAGGAACCTTGCACGGCGTCTAACGCTGCCATTCCACCTCCGCGAAGCGACGGATCGACCCGCCAAAGGGGTGTCCGTCGAGGCATGGGCGACGGTCTCGAGAGGCAATGCGGTCAACGAAGTCGGGAAAGAGATCGGATCGAAGGTCATCGCCGAAGGTCATACGCTCGATGACCAAGCCGAGTCGATCCTGCTCAACCTCATTCGAGGCGGCGGGCTCGATGCGATCACCGGGCTATGGCCGACATCGGGAGACAAGTCCGGTCTGTACCTGAGGCATGTCCAGCCGATGGTCGAGGTCGAACGGATCGAAGTGGAGGCCTTCTGTGGCGCTCTCCATCTGAGACCCAGACAAGATCCGACGAACCGAGAGACCCGGTACCTGCGCAACGCGCTCCGGCTCAAGGGCATCCCGGCCCTCGAGAAAATCACCGGTCGAGGGATCAAGCGAGCGATCGCTCGGTCGGGAGACTTGCTGCGCGCCGACCGGGAGGAGCTCCACCTGCAGGCGATCAGGGCGATGAGCGAGTTCCTCCTCAGCGACTACTCCTCCCACTCCTTCCCGATGGAGTTCGATGCCGCTGCTCTCCGTGCCCTCCCGGCCCCGATCGCGTCTCGTGCCCTGCGGCTGGCGGTGTATCACGTGGCGAGCAGCGACTGGGCTGCTCCATGGACGAAGGAGGCCATCGAAGCGATCCTCGATCTCGCGAACGGTCGACCGGGTCGCAGCCGAGATCTGCCCGAGGGGTTGAAGGCGATCCGCGAGAAGGAGTACGTTCGCGTTTCTCGTTCTTCCCCCGAGGATTGATGGGTTGCTCGATGCCGAAGGGGGAGCGATGACCGCGGTCTCTACACTGACCGACTACGTGCAGGCCTACGAACCCGACATCGAACGGGTCCTGATCTCCTCCGAGGAGATCCAGGGCAAGCTCGCGGAGATGGGGGAGCAGATCTCCTCCGACTACCAGGGCAAGTCACTGCTGCTCGTCGGGGTGCTGAAAGGCGCGTTCGTGGTCATGGCCGATCTCGCTCGCTACGTCCGCTTGCCGCTCGAGTTCGATTTCATGGCGGTCTCGAGCTACGGGGCGGCGACCAAGACCTCCGGGGTCGTCCGGATCCTGAAGGACCTGGACCACGACCTCGATGGGATGGACGTGTTGCTCGTCGAGGACATCATCGACTCGGGGCTGACGATCAAGTACCTGCTGAAGAACCTCGCGGCGCGGAAGCCGGCATCGCTCGAGGTCGCCGCGCTGCTCCGCAAGACCGGGATCCAGAAGGTGCCCCTCGACATCCGCTACGTGGGGTTCGACATCCCGCCGGATTTCGTCGTGGGCTACGGTCTGGACTTCGCCGAGCGCTACCGGAACCTGCCCTACATCGCGACCCTGAAGCCCGAGGCCTACGGCGGCTAGCGGAACCCACTCGCCGGTCTCGGCCGTCCAAGCGAACATGAAGCGGTTCGCCCTCGCCCTCGCCCTCGTCGTCGTCGCCGTCGCCTCCTGCGGAGGCGCCGGCGCCGGCGACGAGACCTCCGGGATCCGCGGCCAAGCCCTCGCCGGCCCCCAGTGTCCCGTCGAAGTGCAGGGCTCGCCTTGTCCCCCCGTCCCGTACGAAGGGACCGTGATCGCCACGGATGTGAAGAGCGGCGCCGAGTACACGGTCGACACCGATGCCGATGGTCGCTTCGAGCTCCCACTCGAGCCGGGCACGTTCACGGTGTCGATCGTTTCGGATCCCTCGCCTCCGTTCGCGAAGCCTCAGACGGTCACCGTCGAGCCCGGCTCGTTCACCGAGATCACCGTCTCCGTCGACACCGGCATCCGCTAGCGGCCTCCCGAACGGGGGCTGGTGCTACGCTGACTGCGGGCTCGGGCGCACCACATGCCGGGGCCCGTTGCGTCCCTAAGATCGCAACGTCAGGAAGAGGCCGCTTTGACCAAGCCAGAACCTCCGTTCCGACGACTCGCTCGCACTCCGACCATCTGGATCGTGGGCGCGACCGTGTTGTTCTTCGGCTTGCTGTCCATCCTGAACCGGCCCGAGACGGGGAAGACGATCAAGCTCAGCGATTTCCTGAATCTGGTCGACGATGGGAAGGTCAAGAACGCCACGATCCTCGATGGCGACCAACAGATCCGGGGAACACTCGATGACGGCACGGAATACGTCGTGTCGTACCCGACCGAGAGCGCCGATGAGATCACCACCCAGCTCCAGGAAGCGGGGGTGTCAACGGACGCGAAGCCGCAGAAGCCGAGCGAGCTTGTCGGGCTCCTGTACTACGTCCTTCCGATCCTGCTGCTCGCCGGACTGTTCCTCTGGATGATGAACCGGGCCCAGGGGGGCGGCGGCCGCGTGATGCAGTTCGGGCGCAGTCGTCACAAGACCGTCGGAAAGGACCAGCCCAAGACCACCTTCAAGGACGTCGCGGGTGTAGACGAGGCCATCGAGGAGCTGGAGGAGGTCAAGGAGTACCTGCAGCACCCGTCTAAGTTCCAGGCGATGGGCGCCAAGATCCCACGAGGGGTGCTGTTGTTCGGCCCTCCCGGGACCGGCAAGACGCTCCTCGCCCGCGCGGTGGCGGGCGAGGCCGGCGTTCCGTTCTTCTCGATCAGCGGCTCCGACTTCGTCGAGATGTTCGTGGGAGTCGGTGCCGCGCGAGTTCGGGACCTCTTCGAGCAGGCGAAGGCGAGTGCGCCCGCGATCGTCTTCGTCGACGAGATCGACGCGGTCGGCCGCCATCGCGGCGCCGGCCTGGGCGGCGGCCACGACGAGCGAGAACAGACGCTGAACCAACTCCTGGTCGAGATGGACGGGTTCGATCAGCGATCCACGGTGATCCTGATGGCCGCCACCAACCGGCCCGACATCCTCGACCCCGCGCTCCTGCGCCCCGGACGGTTCGACCGCCAGATCGTGGTCGACCGGCCGGACCTCGAGGGGCGGAAGGCCATCCTCCGCGTCCACGCGAAGGGAAAGCCGCTCGATCCCGGCGCGGATCTCGACATCCTCGCCCGTCGGACTCCGGGATTCACCGGCGCCGATCTTGCCAACGTGATCAACGAGGCCGCGCTCCTCGCCGCTCGGCGTTCGAAGAAGAGCATCACGATGAAAGAGGTCGAGGAGGCGGTCGACCGCGTGATGGCGGGACCGGAGCGCAAGAGCCGTGTGATGAGCGAGGCGGAGCGGCGCCTGATCGCGTACCACGAGGGCGGGCACGCGATGGTCGCCCACGTCCTGCCCAACACCGACGAGGTGCACAAGATCACGGTGATCCCTCGCGGCCGGGCCCTCGGCTACACACTCACGCTTCCGGAACAGGACAAGTTCATGATGACCCGCGAGGAGCTCCGGGACGAGCTAGCGATGCTGATGGGCGGGCGGGTCGCGGAGGAGATCGTGGCCGGAGACGTCTCCACGGGTGCGGGGAACGACATCGAGCGGGCGACCAAGATCGCACGCGAGATGGTGACGGAGCATGGCATGAGCGATGCGATCGGCCCGCGGACCCTCGGACAGAAGCAGGGCGAGGTGTTCCTGGGCAGAGACTGGGCGACCACGCCCGACTACTCAGACGCCGTGGCGTTCGAGATCGATCGGGAGGTCAGCCACCTGCTCGACGAGGCGCACGACGTCGCGCTCGAGATCCTGGATGAGCATCGGACGAAGCTCGACGAGCTTGCGGCGCTTCTGTTGGAAAAGGAGACGCTCGATCGCGAGGAGGTCGAGTCGTTCTTCAAGGTGGTCGCCAAGCGCGCGCCGCGCGCTCCGGAGGTCCGCAGTGCCGGCCTCGCGGTCTCTCGCGTCGAGACGTTCCCGCCGCCCGCCGCTCCCGGCCCGCTGCGACGATGACCGATCGCTGGGCGACCTTCGACTGCTACGGAACGTTGATCGACTGGGATAGAGGCATCCGGCGCGCGCTGGCTCGGGTGTGGCCGGACGATAACCCGGAGCAGTTGTTCCGGCGGTACCACGACGGAGAGCACCGGGTGCAGGCCGGTCGTGATATCCCGTATCGGCTGGTGTTGCGGGAGACGCTCGCCGCGATCGCCGAGGCGGAGGAGCTAGAGCTACTGCCCAAGGACGAGGACGCCCTGGCGGAGGCCCTCCCGTCGTGGCGTCCCTTCCCTGAGGTGACAGGTTCGCTCTCGGAGCTGCGAGACCGCGGCTGGCGGCTCGCGATCTTGTCTAACTCCGACCCCGATCTCCTCGACGCCTCGTTGAAGACGATCGGTGTGGAGGTGGACGTCCGGATCACGGCCGCCGAGGCGCATTCGTACAAGCCAGCGTACAGCCACTGGGACACGTTCTTCCGGACGACGATGGCCGCCCGGGAGCGCCACGTCCATGTCGCGGCGTCGCTGCACCACGACGTGGAGCCGTGTGCGCAGCTCGGACTCCCGTGCGTGTGGATCAACCGCTTGGACGAGTCGAGCGACCTGCCGCGCGCCGGTGAGTTGTTCAACCTCGCTACACTTCCCGGCACGCTGGACGCACTGGTTCCCAAGTAGCATCCCCGCCCATGGACCTGCTCGGACCACCGGAGGCGTTCGATGCCAAGAAGGTGGAAGAAGGCGTGCGTCTGATCCTTGAGGGCATCGGGGAGGATCCGGATCGCGGCGGCCTCCGCGAAACGCCCGCCCGCGTGGCCCGCATGTACGAGGAGATCTTCGCGGGGATCGGCAAGGACGCGTCTCAGCTCGTCACCGTCGTCGAAGGGGCCGACTACGACGAGATGATCATGGTCCGCGACATCCCGCTGCAGTCCCTCTGTGAGCACCATCTGATCCCATTCGCCGGACGCGCGCACGTGGCGTATATCCCGAACAAAGCGCAGCAGATCACGGGCCTCTCGAAGATCGCGCGCGTGGTCGACCTCCTCGCGAAGAAGCCACAGGTCCAGGAGCGCCTGACGACCGAGATCGCGGAGGCGATCGATCGGGCGCTCTCGCCCCGCGGCGTGTTCGTCGTGATCGAGGCCGAGCACTTCTGTATGACGATGCGCGGGATCAAGAAGCCCGGGGCGGTCACCGTGACCTCGACCGTGCGTGGACTCTTCCGATCCGATGCTCGGACGCGCCAGGAGGCGATGGACCACATCGGCATGCGCTGAGGCACGGAGGGGTCGCACCCTGAAGTGATCGCATGTCGTTGTTCACCTTTCGGCCTGAAACCCGCCCTGTAGATCAAGAGTGCAGGATGCGCACGTGGCCGATGGCGATAGAACCCAGGGGGCGGTCGAGCGCCTCTACCGGGAGCAGGGTGACCGCATGTGGCGGGCGGTGCTGGCCTTCGCGGGCGATCCAGACGTTGCGAGCGATTCCGTGGCCGAGGCATTCGCGCAGGCCCTGCGCCGCGGGGACGCGGTTCGCGATCCCGCGCGATGGGTCTGGCGGACGGCATTTCGGATCGCGGCCGGCGTGCTGAAAGAGCGAGGGAGGATCGGGCCTGAACAGGACGTAGGACTCACCTACGAGATGGACCCTCCGGCCAGGGAGTTGGTCGAGGCACTCAGCCGACTGTCTCCACGACAGCGGTCGGCGATCGTGCTCCATCACGCCGCCGGGTATCCGGTGCGGGAGGTGGCGGCGATCCTGGGTTCGACACCATCAGCCGTCAAGGTCCACCTCAAGCGTGGTCGCGATCGGCTCCGGATGTCGTTGAGCGAGGAACCATGATGGATCTCGAGGACCGCTTCAGAGCTCTCACCCGGACGGACGCACCCGATCTTTGGGAGCAGATCGAGGGAAGATCGACCAGCGACGAGTTGGTGCGAGGTCCCGGACCGGGTCGCCGGATCGTCATCTCGATCGTGGCCTTCACCGTAGCCGCTGCGGGGATCGGCTTCGCGATCGAGGCATTCCAGACGGATGGACGCATCGGCCGCTCTCCAGCCCAACCCGGGGATCGGATCGCGATCATCGAAAGCCGGCAGGGAAAGGGACCGTTCCCCACCACGTCGGAGGTCGTCCTCGTCGATCCCCGTACCGGCCGATCGACCCAAGTCACGCACGCGGCCGAGCGCGGGTGGATCGTCAGAGCAGTTGCGTGGTCGCCGGATGGCCAACGACTCGCCTATGTCATGGGCGATCCCGCTCAGACCCTCGCCTTCGCTGGGACGTGGAACCTCTACGTCGCCGACGTGGATGGATCACATCAACGGCAGCTTAGCGTCGACGAGAACGTGGGTGAGATCGAATGGAGCCCTACGGGCGACTGGATCGCCGGCACGTTCGATCAGGGGCGCGGAGTGTTGCGATTCGATCCGCAGGAGGGGATGGCGGGAGTGCTCGCGGAGGAGCAGGCAGGGCCCTACCTGTCCATATCCCTCTCGCCCGACGGAGGTCGGCTTCTCTATCAGTCGCCGGTGGACGATATCGACCACACGGATATCGTCGTCCTCGATATCGGCTCCGGCAGACGAACGCGCTTGACCACAGGTGGCAGGAGCTACACGCCGGCGTGGTCCCCGGATGGGTCGATGATCGCGTACTCCCGGGCGGAGGAGATCGTCGTCATCCCGGCAGCCGGTGGTCCGGTCCGCTACGTCACGCGGTGCCGTCTGCCCGACTGCATCGGCGATCTTCGCCCGAGCTGGTCACCCGATGGGTCACACCTCGCATTCGTGAGACAGGAGGAGGGAGGCGCAACCTTCCAGACGTACGTCGTCGACGTCGATGGTTCGGATCTGCACCGGCTCACCAAAGGTCCCCTCGACCACGAGTCTCCCGCTTGGCGGCCCTCCTCCGGATAGGGGACCTTCTCGTCGATCGCCCTGATCCCGCTCTTTACGATCTTGGCCGCTCTACGATGTCGAGCATGCGACCTGCTTGGCGCTGTCGTGATCGTGAGCTGCCGCTCGACGAGAGGACGCTCGTGATGGGCATCGTGAACGTCACGCCCGACTCGTTCAGCGACGGAGGGATGTTCGACGATGCCGAGGCGGCCGTGAAGCACGGGCTGCAGCTCCTGGAGGAGGGCGCCGACGTCCTCGACGTCGGCGGCGAATCGACCCGGCCGGGGTCCGACCCGGTCGACGATGATGAGGAACGCACTCGCGTGCTGCCGGTGATCGAGGGGCTCAGGCGCGAAGCGCCGGAGGCCCTCCTGTCGGTGGACACGCGCAAGGCCGCGGTCGCGCGTGAGGCCCTCGCGGCCGGCGCCGATGTCGTGAACGACATCGGCGCCGGCGCGGATCCGGACATGTTCGGGGTCGTCGCGTCTGCCAGGGCAGGGATGGTCTTGATGCACATGCGGGGCGAGCCCAAGACGATGCAGGCGGATCCGCACTACGACGACGTCGTGACGGAGGTGCGTGGGTTCCTCGACGATCGACTCGAGGCGGCGGTTGCGGCCGGGATCGGCCGCGACCGCCTCTGCATCGACCCCGGCATCGGGTTCGGGAAGAACCTGGAGCACAACCTCGCGCTGCTCCGTTCGATCGGGTCGCTCCGCGAGTTCGGCGTGCCCGTCCTCGTCGGCGTCTCCCGGAAGGGCTTCATCGGGGAGCTCTCGGGTGCCGACGACTCCGCCGGCCGGTTGGAGGGCTCCGTCGCGGCGGCGGTGTGGTGCGCGTCGCAAGGTGCGGAGATGGTCCGGGTCCACGATGTCCGGGCCACCGTGCGCGCCCTCCGTGTCGTGGATGCGATCGTTCGGAGCCGGACGTGACGGATGATCGGCCGATCGTGCTGCTCCTCCACGACCGAGGACGCTCTTCGGAGCAGTGGCGCGAGTTCGTCCCGCTCCTCGAGTCTCGCTTCCGCGTCGTGGCTCCGGATCTGCCGGCCGGCGATAAAGCGGCGACGCTCGACCACTTGGGGACCCTGCTCGACGGCGAGCGTTGCGGCGTGATCGGCCACGGCACCGGTGGGGCGCTCGCCCAGGCGCTCGCGACGAAGGGTGGTGTCGACGCGATGGTCCTGCTCGACGCGCCACGCGCCGATGGCGTCGGCGACGACGACCTCGCCTCCTTCGAGTTCCCCGTCCTGCTCTTGTGGGGCGAGGACGACGAGGTGGTGCCCGTCGCGGTCGCGGAGGAACTGAACGACGCGATCCCGACGTCAACGCTGGGGCTGCTGCCCGGGTGCGGCCACGACCTCACCGACGAGGCCGCCGCCACGATCGCGCCGATGATCCTTGAGTACCTTCGCGCCCGGTATCTCAAGCAGTCCCACGCGGAGGCACACGGCCACGACGCCGAGCACGCCCATGACGGTGTGGTACGGATCCAGCTCGAACGCCGGCCGCCGTGGGTGGACCTCGAGGACGACGAGCGCGACGATTGGTTCGTCGACGAGGACGAGGAGGCATCCACGTGAGCCGAGCCCGCCTGTTCCTGTCCGGCATCCGCGCGGAGGGGCGCCACGGCGCGCGAACCGGAGAGAAGGACGAGC